>Ga0181379_1001227_pt1 | contig 12152 bp, 12 predicted proteins | sample 2SPOviralmetaG_FD_130115 | JGI IMG/M metagenome (GOLD analysis project Ga0181379, IMG submission 130115) | Marine viral communities from the oligotrophic San Pedro Time Series (SPOT) site, San Pedro Channel, CA, USA - 2 SPOT_SRF_2009-07-10 | ecosystem: Environmental > Aquatic > Marine > Strait... | reverse complement strand
TATGAAAAATAACACCGTCATAGTATCCATCTTTTGCGAGAGTGACAAAGTTATTAACTGTAATTGGAGCATCTTTCGTAAAAAATTCAACCTTCATATCTCCTAATGAAGTTTTAATAAGAGCAGTATAAGTTTTATTTTCATCAATAGTCATTTCATGCTGTTGTGTGTATGTTTTTTCCATGTTGTCTCCTAATGTAGTTGTTGTTTCTAAAGTAGTTGTATCTACATTTTCACTTGATGATTCATCTGCCCCACCGCATGAAATTAATATAAATAAAACTATAAAATATTTTTTCATTTTAATTTCCTGTTCCACCAATATTACCACTTCTGATATTTCCGGAGTTTATTCTTTTTTCTTCCATGCAAGATCTTTTTGCACCTTTCCAACAATCTGGATTGTTAGATAAATTATTACTACTTGAACATGAAAAAAATATAATAATGAATGCCAAAAACCTTACAGTCATTTAACTCTGCTAAGCCTAACTTTAGAAATAGCAACTAATTTTTCATTATGTGTTATTTTACATTCCCAAAGTTGATACGATCTCCCCTTTTGTAAAGGTTTTGCAATACAATTTATTTCCCCATCGGAAACACTGTTTAAAAAATCAGTATTATTATTAACACCTACAAAAACTGCATTTTCACTGTAATTTGCTCCATAAGAACATATTGTTTCAGCCAAAGTTGCGTAAATACCCCCATGTACTAAACCCATTGGTTGTTTATGATCTTTTGTAATTACCAATTTTGATTCAACATAATTTTCATTTATCTCGATCATTTCATGCCCTAAAAAATTATCTAAATTGTCACCTGCAAAGTTTTTAAATTTATCTTCCATACGATTCGTTTAATCTCTTTTCTCCAATATTTTTAACAAACCACCAATATCCTATAATTAATGTTGCAATTGTTATACAAATAATCATTATAAAATATTGCAAATTCAGTAATTCATTATATACAAGATACATTCCATATGAATACACAAGAATTCCATAAAAAGTAATAAAAAGAGTAACAAAACTAAACCATGAGAAATCTTTACCTAACTTTGCTACAACAATCTTTTTCTCATTAATGGGGAAAAAATAGCGATTTTCTAATTTATGCGTAATGATTAAATCCTTTTTAAAAGTTTTATTAATTTTTTTTTCTAAATATTCAGAGTAATGTCGTGAAAATACCAAATAATAGGCATGGAATGCCAAAATAACACTCCCGAATAATGAGACTAAAGGTAGTAGATAAGAAATCTGTATATTGTATTGAACTAAAATAATTAAAATTGTTGACAAAAGAAAGAAAAAACGTACATCATTCAAAAATTGTAAATGGTAAAACTTATTCATTCCTCGCATTCTTTTTAACTGGTCATTGAGTATTGTTAATTCATCCATAAAGTAAAGTGTATTATGATTATGAATAATAAAAAATATTTCATTATTTTTTTCTTAACTTTATTTCTTGTGGCAATTATTAATTTATTTCTCGATGTCAAGGTTGAGTTCTTAGCAACTTCTCTTGTTGAGTATAGGAAATATAGTCTAAACTGTGGGTCAGTATATCAAATACTCATTGAAGGTCTTGAATATACAGATAAAAATTTAAGAATGAACGATGTAGTTTGTTATAACAATGCAGTAATAAAAGTATTTAATACGGTACTAGTATCAATATTTGTATTTTTTGTTTTAAAGTTTGGAATTAGATACATAGATAATAAATCAAATATAGAAGATATATCAGATCTACTTAAGATACTTAAAAACAGAAATTCTAAATAGGTATAATTAATTTATGAAATTGGGAGTATTTGTTCCACAAGGTTGGAGAATGGATTTAAATTCTATTAAATTAGAAGATCAATGGAATACAATCATAAATTCAGCATCTAAAATAGAAGAATTAGGTTACGAATCTATATGGGTTTATGATCATTTTCATACTGTACCAAAACCTACGCAAGACCCAACCTATGAATGCTGGACTCTAATGTCAGCACTTTCACAAACAACATCTAAAGTACGTTTAGGCCAAATGTGTACATGTAATTCATATAGAAACCCTGCATACTTAACTAAAGTAGCATCAAATATTGATGTTATGTCTAATGGAAGACTCGAATATGCCATAGGTGCAGGTTGGTATGATCATGAATATAAAGCTTATGGATACGATTACCCAACTGCTGGAATTAGACTAAAAATGCTTGAAGAGTCACTGATAATATATAAAAAAATGACTACAGAAGAGAATCCATCATTTAACGGAGAATTTTATAAAATTGATGGAGCAATCAATCAACCTAAACCAATTCAAAAACCATATCCCCCTTTATGGGTATGTGGTGGTGGTGAGAAAGTAACTTTAAAATTACTTGCTAAGTATGGTGATTATGGAAACTGGGATGTCGATGTTGAAGGTTTTATTGAAAAATCAAAAATTTTACAAGAACACTGCGATAATGTTGGAAGAAATTTTGAAGAAATAGGTAGAACTTTACATACAAACGTACTAATTTCTGAAAATCAAAAAGATCTTGATAAAAAAATTAAAAAACTGTCCACTTACACTAATATTCCAGAAGATTATTATCACGAAAGACCGCTTATAGGGACTAAGGATAAAGTTTTTACAACATTAAATCAGTACAAAGAAGCAGGTTGCGAATATTTAATAGCTTACATCCCAGATATTGTTTGGGGTGATACTGTAGATATCTTATCAGAACTTAATTAACCCAAAAAAAACGGAAGCCCCCAAAAAGAGGGCTTCCCAACAGGGCTGCGTATCACACTTTGTTGAAACGCACTCTTAATATACCATTTAAGTACCTATAAAGTAAAGTTAATTGTCAAAAGAAGGAAAAAACGTACTAGGCACTAATGAAATCCATGGTTTCCCAGGTGGTATAAACAATACTTGGCCGTTTTCATCAACAATATGAAAAGGATCTAAATTTGAACCTCTCTTCCAAAACGCATCAAGAATAAGGCCTTTATGCATTATTATTGCTCTGCCTTGTCCAACTGTTTTAACCGAAGGTAATTGTAATGGATGTATATATGGTTCACAAAATAGTGAAATTATTGTATCTGCATTTATTTGAGATGAATTTCCTGAAGAATTAATCCAATTATGAGGAACTCCTGAAGCTGAACCTCTGTATGCATCGTAATATGATCGTATGTAAGTACTTCCATTCCATGTCCAAGAAGTAGAAGTTTGAGATGAAAATTTTAATTTAATAAATGAATTTGAAGACCATTTTGTATAGTCTGGTGTCCCCCACGGAAATAAAGCTTGTGGATTTTTAACTTTTTTATAACCTTTGGTAATTGCCAATTTTTTTAACTTATAAGTATCAGCATATAAGTTATGAGGAGCTCTTCTGGATGAAATGCGGAAAAACTCTGGTCGTCTATCTGTTATAACAGGTACACCTATATCTACTATTTCTGGAATTAACCCTCCTGTAGCACCACTAGCAACTAAAACACCACCAAGTGGTCTTAAAACTGTTGGATCGGTAGGTCTCGCTGACCTAATTGGACCGTGATAACTTGTATCTGATTCATAGAATATATTAATAAATCTTGTCATGCCACCTTCTACTAATACTTCAAAAACGGCATCTGCATCTTGAGGGCCGGATTGTGGTCTAGCGTTGACATTATTATCATTTTTAATTCCAAGAACGATAAGATTGTTTGCATTAGGTGGCATTTGCAATCCATTTACTGGTGAGTGAACTCCGTCAACATAATTATTTGTTTCTACTGGGCCAATCGTATTGTAAGTTTTTTCTTTTTCTAGTGACCACCTGTCTCCAATATATGCATTCAGTTCATTCTGTGAGTTAACTTGAGCTGTATTGCCAAATCTATATACAAATACTGGATAAAAACATGGATCAGTTACCCAGATACCATTTGCATCAACATATCTATCAACACAATTATCTGACGGATCATAGTTTCTTAAGTCTAATGCTGATGAGGTTGATACTACTGTAGAAGAATCTACTTTAGTATTTTGTATGAAAGCTTCAGTACCCTTTTCTAAGGCAGCTAAGGTATTTGGTCCGAGGACACCATCTACCGTTAAACCTGCTTTTTTTTGAAAATCTTTAACAGCATTTTTAGTATTACTACCATTAATTCCATCAATAGGACCTGAGTAAAGTTCTAAATTTTTTAGTTTTTGTTGTGAAATCTTTAATGTTTCAGAAGGTTTTATAATTTTTTTATTATCTATCAGAACACTACTAGATGATTTTTTAATTACATTTTGCTTATCCATTAATGAATTACATGTATTTTTTCCAATTATTCCATCTGATATAAGTCCATTATTTCGCTGAAAATCTTTTAGAGCTAATTTACTAACAGGCCCAAATTGTCCATCAACTACAGAACCGTAGTATCCATAATTCTTAAGAACAATTTGCAGCATTATTTCGTTTCTAATTAAATTATTAGAATTATAAATACTGCAGTTGTATTCAGTTAAATTAGCATTAAAGCTAATTATTAATGAAAAAATTAAACTAGCTATCAATTAGCTGTTCGACCAGGTAATTTGCCCTTCATTTGGAACTACATGAATCCACTGAGAGCTTGGAGGGACTTCAATGGGGTTTTGATTACTATCATAGAATTCAAATGGTTCTGTGATATCTGTTCTTCTCCATGTGCCCTGTGTATATTTTCCGTCATTAAATATGAATAAATCACCAATTCCAACCGTAAGGATACTCGGTAATGTTGTTGCCTTATCTTTATATAAAGCACCCTGTATAACAACTATAGATTCTGTAGTTAAAATATCTGTATAATTTCCATCTTGGGAAATAAAATTATGAGCAACTGCATCTTTTTCACTAGAATATGCATCGATTATAAATCTTGAATACTTATCTCCATCTTTCTTCCAGATAACTGTGGTGAATTCAGAATACTTAATTGTTATTTTGTTAGCTCCAGAATCCCAGTTTGTTTGATCAAAACCAAACGGATAAATTGGGTTAGGACCTGGTTGAAGAAATTTGTATCCTCTTGAGTCAATTACTCCTCTGACTAGTTCTGTATCAGCATATAAGTTATGAGGAGCTTTTCTAGATCCAATCCTAAACATTGCGGGAGCATTAACTTCCTCAAGTACAGGCACGCCTAGTTCTCTTATAGTTGGTATCAAGCCGTCAGTAGCGCCAGATACAACCAACGTAGCATCAAAAGCTCTCAACATAGTTGGATCAGTAGGTCTAGCAGACCTGATTGGGCCAAGATATTTTGAAGTATTATCTAAAAACAATGCAAGGAATCTTGTCATGCCACCTTCAACTAAAATTTCATAAACAGAATCTGCTTCTTGTAATCCTGATTGTGGTCTGGCTTTAATATTATTATCAATTTTAAACGCGACTACTCGTTTAGGTCTATTGAGCCATAATTCAGGTGGAATTTCTTCGCCAGTAAGTGGTGACATTTTTTCAATATCAAATTGATATGAAATAACTGCCTCAGTTGTTGAAGTTGTATCTGCAGGAGCTTCAGTTGTCGAAGGTGTTTCAATAGTTGTATCTACTACTGATGCATCTTCATCAGAGCCCGTTGTACAAGAAGCTAATAAAATAAATACTAAAAATATTTTTAATTTCACACTTTTATACTAGTGTCGAAAAAATTAATTTTATAAAGTTTATTTTTGAATTATTTGCCTGATAATAAGTAAGGTTTTTAAACAGTCGGTGAGCTTTTTTATTATTTACAAACCATGGAGGATCTATAAATCTTGAAAATCTAAATTTAGTTTCAACAATACCTTTTAATGGAGATTCAAAAAAGTAAGCATTATGTACATAACCTTGTCCACTTTGAATATCATTGTCTTTGTTACCAGGGTATCCACCCCATGGCATTGTTGGAATTATAAAAGCTATTGCTGACCATTCATTTATGGCGACAGTACCATAATTTAAATTATTTTTATATTTATCAACAACAGGTTTTAAATGTTTTTTATTTGAACCTTTAATTAAAACAGAGGCACCAAGATTGCCCCATAATTCATTATTTACATATTTAATACTTACATCAGCAAAAGAATCATTATCTGAATATTCTAATTCTTTAAAGTAAAGAGTTGAATTCCAAACTTCTGATGTTGAATATTTATCTTCAGCGTCTAAATCAGCAATCATGAAAGGTGTAGAACAAGCTGATTCATTAACCAATTCGTAGTTATCATTATTTCTAAAGCTTTCTAAAGATTGATTTGAACCTGGATAGTAAGAAGTTGTATCACCAATTTTTTTCAAATAAAATTTAATATATTTTTTTAATTTTTCTGATGAGCGCCAACCCTTAGGTAATACTATCACTTGAGCTGCTATGCAGTTAAAGCCTGAATTGTTTAATTTAGCAGTTGCAATTTTTCTAGCTTGAAACTTTAATTCAGAATTAGACCATTTACCAGGGTGGATAATTATTGGAGTAACATTACCCAATTCAGTAAATATTGGTTTTTTATTAATTTTTGGAAATGTAGATAAACTACGCTCTTTATCATTAAGGGTTTTATCGTAAACAATGTTTTCGTAAGTATGGTTTGAACCAGTTAGATGAATAGAATCGATTGAGCGATGTTTAGTTAAATACTTAGAGGTATTCAGATTTCCATTTACAACACTAATAAAACCTCTATCTATAAATTCTGCAAAAACTTTTTCAAATACTGGTAATAGATAATCATTTACTGGATTAAGTTTTAATAGAACAACAGAACGATTTGCAACTAAATGAAATATTGTATCAAGAAATGGGATTGAAGAAACATTACCAGCTCCTAGTACAAGGGTAACATTACTTGTGTGTCCGATTCTTTGACTAAAACCTCTAAATTCCTTTATTTGTTCAAAAGACATACTTTTGTTAAATCTAATTTCTGCTTTTAATAAAGGAAATGTCAGTGATTCAATCAACTTATTAGGAAAAACTTTATAACTGTTTGTACTTTTATCATATTTATCTTCAGTTAATTTAGTATTTCCTTTTAAGTATTCAATATAGTATTGAGTAGTAAGGATGCTAACAAAAGGTCCGCCAAGCCATTCTTCACCTTCTTTATGTTTTTGAAGTATCTGCTTTTTTTCAGCAGAAAGGGTTGCCCAATAGTAAGAAACTCCTTGTATATTTTTAATAGTTTTTTCAAGTAATAAAATTAATTCATCGTCTGATAATTCGGAAAATTCAACAGAATGGATTCGTAGTCTGTTAATGTTTCTATCTAGATCTAACTGTGAAAGTTCCATATAGGTATACTATTCAGTTATTTCAAGAAGTTCAAAATCTCCCCAATTAACTGTTAAGTGTTTTGCTGGAATTAATTCATTTGGCCTACCAACTGGTAGATTTTTTGGATAAGATTCAAGTGACACATCATCTCCTTGAAGCTCATCAATGATTATTTTTAGTGTATCAGCCAAATCATCAAGAGTATCAACAGTTTGTGTTTCTGTAGGTTCAAACATAAGTGCTTCTTCAATAATTAATGGGAAGTAAATTGTTGGGGAATGGAAACCTTTATCTAACAATGCTTTACCAACATCATATGCTTTTATTTTATGAGATTTTTTTAGATCCTTTACTGTAGCTACGAATTCATGCATACAAGGTTCGTTATATGCGAGCGGTATGACCTTTGAAATTACTGAACTTAAGTATCTAGCGTTAAGAACTGCAAACGATCCAAGTTTATCAAGTCCTTCTTTACCTAATAATTTCATATAAACAAGTGCTCTTAAAGCAACAAGAAAATTACCGTGATAACCGTGCATTCTACCTATAGATGATGTTGGCATATGCCAATTGTATGATTCGCCTGTAAGTTCTACTATCGGACCAGGTAGATACTCTTTCAAAAACCCTTTTACGGCAACCGGACCTGAACCAGGTCCACCTCCGCCATGTGGAGTAGCAAATGTTTTGTGTAAATTTGAATGTACAATATCAAAGCCCATATCCCCTGGTCTACATACTCCAACAATTGCATTTAAGTTAGCACCGTCATAATAAACTAAGCCTCCATTTTCGTGAATTATGTTTGAAATTTCCATAATATTTTCTTCAAACAATCCACCAGTATTCGGATTAGTTAACATTAACCCAGCTGTGTTCTCGTTTACTAAACTTCGTAAGTCTTCGATATTAACCATACCTCTTACATCTGTTGAAACCTCTACAACATTAAATCCTGCCATTTTTGCGGAAGCAGGATTTGTACCATGAGCTGAATCAGGTACGATAATATCTAATTTATGAGAAAGATTATTTTCCTCTAAGTATTTTTTTATTATTAACAATCCGGTTAATTCTCCAGATGCTCCTGCTGGAGGTTGAAATGTGGCATTATCCATACCAGTTATTTCAATAAGAAATTTTTCTAGCTCATGAAGTACTTCTAAATTTCCTTGAGTGAATGCTGCAGGTGTTGCTGGATGGGAATTTGCAAATGTATTTAAACCGGCTACATAATCAGCAAATCTGGGATTATATTTCATTGTACATGAACCAAGTGGATAGAACCCAAGATCAACAGCAAAGTTTCTATGAGCAAGTCGAGAATAATGCATAACCAAATCATGCTCTGATACCTCGGGAAGCCTTGGTTTGTCACTTCTTATTGCAGGATTGTTTATTTCAGTAACTGGGACATCTAACTTAGGAAACCTTGATGCCCTTCTGCCAGGGTTTGATAATTGGTTGATTGTTGGTTCGGGTGCACCACCTACAAGAGGTAATGAACTAGCGTTACCTCCACTATGCATTATCAACCTCACTTAAAGATGTTATGTAATTATCTATTTCTTCTTTAGTCCTTTTTTCTGTAACTGCTACAAGTATTTCATTATCAGAGTATTTAATTCCAGCTAAAAAGCCCTTAGGACCCATTTCTAATATCACTTCATCAGCTGGCTTTGTAGTTTGAACAATGAATTCACGCAATGAATTTTCAGCATTAGATATATTGAATTTATGTTCTAGTAATTGTTGCTTCATGTAAGAAGCTTTTTGAATAGCCTGATAACCAATTTCGTATAAACCTTCTGGTCCTAACCAAGATAAATGTATAGTTGAACCAATTGCATTTAATGTTTGATTAGTACATATATTAGAGGACGCTTTTTCTCTTCTAATATCCTGTTCACGGGCTCTGAGTGTCATTACATAGGTTTTTGTATGGTCAGAATCTCTAGACTCGCCAATAATTCTTCCAGGTACTAATCGTGCTAATTCCTTTTTTGTTGCAAACCATCCAACAGTAGGACCACCAAATGACAGTGAAGATCCCATAGACTGACCTTCAGCAACTACAATGTCAAATCCCATAGAACCAGGAGTTTTTAAAATACCCAACATCGACGGATCAACATAACATATTGTTATAACCCCGGCTTCGTTTGCTTTATGCACAATGTTGCTTAAATCTTGAGCGGAACCTTCATAATGCGGAAGAGAAACAACAAATGCAGCATCATTATCAGTAAAAACATAATCTTCAGGAAACATGTAATCAACGAGATCTACGTAATTAATATTAAATTTATTTCTATCAACTAGTGTATTTATTACTTCTTTTGTATTTGGATTGAATCCATTAGATATAACTACACCTTCTCTTTTTGTTTTATTTATTGCAACTGAAATTGCCTCTGCAACTGAAGTAGCGCCATCGTACAGTGATGCATTTGCTAATTCCATATCAGTTAAGTCACATATCAGAGATTGGTACTCAAAAAGAACTTGTAGTATTCCCTGGGAGATTTCAGCTTGATATGGAGTATATGACGTCATAAATTCTGGTCTCATTGTTAATGTTTTAACAGTATGCGGTAAATATACGTCATAGTGACCTCCACCAGCAAAACAAACTAGGTTTTGTGTATTGCGTGCTTCCAAGTTTTCAAAATGACTGATAGATTCAAGTTCAGACAAAGTAGGTGGAACATTTAAACCATCATTTAACTTTAGTGTTTCAGGAATATGAGTAAAAAGATCATCTAAAGAACTTATAGAGAGTTCCTCAAACATTTTTTTCAAATCAATTTCAGAATGTGGTACAAACATTAACTTAAAAACCTCTTACTTAACAAATTACCTTCTATTAAATTACCACGAATATCAAACTCTACTAAATTATCAGAGGGATTTGTTTCAAATAAAATATACCCTATTGGGTGACCTAAAACTGGTGAAATATTACCCGATGTTACTATTCCGTTTATATCACCTGACATACACGATGTACCTGTTCTTGCTATTTGCTTTGCATTTAATTTAAATCTCTTTAAATACTTATGTTTTTTTGAATTAAATTGCTCATCAATAACCTCTTTACCCAAGTAATTGGATCTATTTGTTAAAGTCCACTTTAAACCTGCCTCTACTGGTGATATATCATCAGTTAACTCGAAACCATAAAGAGGCAAAGATGCCTCTAATCTAAGAGTATCCCTTGACCCGAGACCACAAGGCTTCACACCGTTGGATTCTAACTGTTGGACAAAATCTAACGTATCTTTTTGATCAAGCATTACTTCTAAACCATCCTCACCCGTATAGCCGGTTCTTGCATAGGTGTACTTTTTATTCTTATCTGTTGAAAATTTATTTGGTATATCCATCATGTCTTTCATAATATTTATAGCTGTTTTACCTTGAACAGCTATTAAGTCAGTTTCGTTAGTTAAATCATCATATTTAATGGAATTCTGTAATAAATGTTTTTTTATCTTTTCAGTATTACTTGCATTACAAATAAGTATTAAATCATCTTCGAATTTCCAAAATATAACATCATCTATTGCTGTTCCGGATTCGGAAGTAAATATTGAATAAAGTGCTTTTGAATTATCTATTCCCTTTAATTCAGAACAAATCAAATAATTGATTTCTTCAATTTGTGAATAACTCAATCTAAGTCTTCCCATATGAGAAACATCAAAATATCCAGCATCTTGACGAACATAATTGTGTTCTTTAAGCGTTCCATCATAAGAAAATGGCATGGACCATCCAGCAAAATCTATCATTTTAGAATTTTTACTTAAATGAAAATCGTATAAAGAAGTAGTTTTTAATTCATTCATTAAGAGATAAATGATTCGTATTGTTGGTAGGTCATACCAGAATCATCCATTTCTTTAATTTCAGCTTTAACCATCCAACCATCTCCAACTGGATCATTGTTTATTAACTCCGGTTCTGCTTCAAGGTTAGAATTTACTTCAGTGATAACACAATTCATGGGTGCGTATGCTTCAGCAACTGTTTTAGTTGCTTCAACTTCTACAATAGGATCGCCTTTACTAAATTCTTGACCAACCTCTGGTAGGGTAACAAAAACAATGTCTCCTAATTCTCCTTGGGCGAAATCAGATATACCAACGGTGAAAATTTCACCATTAACTATGTACCATTCATGAGTTTCTAGATATTTTGTTTCTGACAATGATCCCCCCTCGCTATCTTGGTTTGACAGTAGATAATCCACCGTCAACATGTATTGTTTGACCAGTTACCCATTTTGCATCTGGGCTTAATAACCATTTTACAACAGGAAGTATATCATCTGCATCGCCAATTTTCGAAATAGGATGCATGTTTTTAGAAACTTCTCTAGCAGCTTCTGTGGAAAGTATTTTTTGTGACATATTTGAATCCATTATGCTTGGGGCTATAACATTTACTCGTAAATTATCTTTAGCGTAAGTAGCTGCAGCAGATCTTGAAAATCCTTCAATACCAGCTTTTGCAGCTGAAATAGCTTCATGATTAGACAATCCTTTAGAACCAGCAATTGATGAAAAGAATATTGCAGAACCATTTTTCATTCTTCGAGCAAAACTAGCAAGTAGAAAGTACGATGAGAAAAGATTTGTCCTTATAACATCATCAAATTCGGAAAGTGAAGTTCCGTGAAGTGGTTTTATTAATATTGATCCAATACAGTTAACTAGTCCCTTAATTTCAATGTCAGCATCTATAATTTTTGAAAATTCTCTTGGTTCAGGAGTGCTAGATAAATCAATTAATTCATAATTGCATTGATACTTACTGGATTGTTCTTTAAGTCTT
>Ga0181379_1001225_pt1 | contig 12155 bp, 19 predicted proteins | sample 2SPOviralmetaG_FD_130115 | JGI IMG/M metagenome (GOLD analysis project Ga0181379, IMG submission 130115) | Marine viral communities from the oligotrophic San Pedro Time Series (SPOT) site, San Pedro Channel, CA, USA - 2 SPOT_SRF_2009-07-10 | ecosystem: Environmental > Aquatic > Marine > Strait... | reverse complement strand
TGTGTCTGAAAGCTGGACAGTAACGCTTAGTTTTCTGTCTCTTCCAGAGACGCCATTCCAGTTCACGTCTATGTGCCAATCATAATGACCACCTTTATTGGCGTGGTATTCTGTAAACTGAATATCACAAATATTTTCTATTTGGCAGTGAAATGCGTTCTCGTTTGCCGCCTTTACATACCCCCAAAGAATATTTTGAATAGATTGATTGCCAGTCAACCACTTAATTTCACTTGATCTGGTTTTTGCATCCGCGTTGTTAAAAGTTTTAGCCGTATGTGTGTTGATCCTTGAAGCCTCCGCAAAGATCATTGATAAGTCTGTATCGGATAAACCGCCAGACCACATTTGCCAATTTTGCCTCATATGCTCACCCCTTCTAAAGCAGTAAGTGACATATTAAGATATTCTCAACCAAAGAGTTGTGTCAGATCCAGTGGAAGCGGCACCTTTATTGTACCCCATACACCTCCAAGTGCCAGTCAAATACTCTGCTGGAATCTTTCCACGGCTCCCTGCGTTAGATGGCCTCAAACTTGATCCCGCTAATGTGTCGCCAAAGTCATGTTCATCGGCATTTAACGCAAGCGCATAAGATCCAATCTCATCTGCACCTCGCAACATTGCAGTCACGGTTGTGCTGTCAATGCTTGCAATGTTTTGCAATTGTCGGCTGTCATTAATGACGCTTGTTCCACTTACTTTTATAGCCATCTTCGTGTCCTTTCACTATTAGCTTATTAATCTTTATTTAGGGCCTAGTCGGCCAAGTCACATTGTGCGGAAAGCCATCTTGCTGGGGAACATTTAGCAAGTCTGTTCTGTATTGCGACCATGCAGTACGTTGCTCATCTGTAAGATCACTCCAGCGCAGAGAATTTAAAACTAAAGGATCAACTTCTTCCGATAGCTTATAGTCTCTCAAGGATCTTACGTTTTCTGCTTCTTTAGCGTCCAACTCATCTTGAGTAGGTGAAACGTAAGGCAAAAAATCGGAGCCAATTAAGGCAAGTAGGTTATCATTGTTTACCGTCATGTCCGTATCGTGTGGCAGCAACGTATATGGTATCCAGCCAAAATGTGGATGATTTATTTCCACATCAAACATTGTATCGTATATATTAATCGATTTCGCATTTCGAAATTCTGTTATTGGCACTGTTGGCATCATTGCTTCCTTTTATTAAGATATTCTAACATAAAGGGTTGAATTTGAGCCTGTCGACCACGGCCCCTTATTCCAACCCATAGCCCGCCAAGTGCCAGATAACGCCGACCCTGATGGTATGGGATAATTCGTGACGCTACCTGCGTTGGATGGATTTAAGTTTGAACCTGACGTAGTCGAGGCTGCGTGTAACTGTGTATCATATCTAGCAAAAACATAAGAACCCACCGCATTATAAGTAGTGGAAGGCGTTCCCGATGGCCCCGTTGGGCCCGTTGGCCCCGTGCTTCCCGCGCTTCCCTGCGGCCCCGTTGGGCCGGTTGGGCCCGTTGGGCCGGTTGGGCCGGTGACAGAGTTGCCTTGAGGCCCCGTTGGGCCCGTTGGCCCCGTTGGCCCAGTAGGGCCAGTTATAGAGTTGCCTTGAGGGCCCGTTGGCCCCGTTGGCCCCGTTGGGCCGGTTACTGAGTTTCCTTGAGGGCCCGTTGGCCCAGTAGGGCCTGTCGGGCCTTGGAGCGCAGCGTTGGTGATGGTTTGCTTTTCCCAAGCCCCTGCGCTTACATCATAAACGGGAATAAGATCAGAACCTGTGGCGTCTGTGCCAGTAGAGAACGCAGTTAAAGCTGACCCAACATTCCCAGTATCGGTAACATCCGCACTGGCCTCTATCCCAGAAAGCTTTGTATGATCGGCATCCGTAAAAACATTGCTATCACTTGCAGCCTCTACCGCCGCTCTAATCTCAGCGTTAGTTTGATCGCCAGTTGCGCCCGCTTCAATGCCATTTAACTTACTGTGATCAGCGTCAGTAAAAACATTGCTGTCCGTTGCTGCTTCTACTGCCGCTCTGATTTCAGCATTAGTTTGATCGCCAGTTGCACCAGCTTCGATGCCGTTAAGTTTGCTATGGTCTGCATCTGTAAACACATTACTGTCAGTAGCCGCTTCAACCGCCGCCCTGATTTCAGCGTTAGTTTGATCGCCAGTAGCGCCGGCCTCTATGCCATCGAGCTTTGTTCCATCCGCTGCAACATCGCGTCCGTCAACGGTGCCGCTGATGGTAAGATTGCCTGTCAGGCTCACATTGCCGCTGGCGTCACGCACCAAATACTTTTCAGCCGGCACGGTCACAAAAATATCTTTTGAGCCGGACGGCCAATCTACTGCGTTATCGCTGTTGGAGCTTTCCAGAATAGTGTCGCGCGAAAGCGTAGCTCCAGACGCAGTAAATGTTCCGACGCCAACCTCGTACAAGCTGCCATCTGTACAAGCATAATAAGTTGTATTCCCGTTCCCAACGGCTGCAAACGACTGGAAGCCGTCTGAGGCGCCGGCGAGCGTATAGGTGCCGGTAGACGTTGTCGTGGTTGTTTCTTTGACGCGGTCAGCAATTACCAAGGCCATGATAGTTCCTCTTCACTATTACGATGGATCTGGGATGCCTATGTCCAAAGCTTCTAAACTAAATGTGTTTCCAGATGTTACCGACTGAGACGCCGTGAGCGAGCCCGTGACAAGCAGGCGGCTGTTTCCAGTGTCAACTATCGCGTAATGAGTTGCTGTGCCGGTGCCGGTCACTGTGCCACCAGATGACGCTGACATCGTGACCTTGCGCCCACCGCCGGAACGATCCGCTGGCGCGCTGATCGAAATGGATGTCTGGTTGCCAAGTGTGTGTGTTGATGTCGCCTCGGCGTAGGTCGTTGCCTCTTGTGACGTAATATCAACGCGTGTGGCCTCAGTATCTAAAATCGTAAGGCCGTTATCTAAAACGCGGTCTGCAATGCTTGCCATCTTAATAGCTCCTAAATTTCATTTTATGGCCAGTTCCGCCAAATTTCGCTTTATCGCTCTCTGCATTTATAGCACCTATCGCATTTTGCAGCAATGTGCCCCACACCTGTGTTCTGGGGTCGTCCGCTAAATACGGGGCGCTGTGAACCAACGCGCCATATAGCAGAGCGTCGGGGTAGTAAGTTAGCAGCCAATTGGTGGCGTTGCTGTCGCTCAGGGATTCAGTGCGAGCGTAATACACCATTTCCAGAATGATTGTGTCGGAATCTGGCGTCGGAAAAACCTCTATTGACCCATCGGTGATAGCGTAAAAGCGTGGCGTGCCCGTGTTGTTTCTGTTCAGCTCACGCTGCTCCATCATCTGCGCTTGGCTCAAAAGCTCCAGCCGGCTTGTGTTTCCTGTGGTCAGGCTAAGCCGAATGGGCTCTAAAAAATCCTGCGGGAATTGGCTGTACTGCGTATCAAGCGTGGTCGTGGATCTTTTCTCCATACGCCAGTGCCTGATCTTGCGATCAAGATCCACCTCCGCCAGTGATATGAACGTCGGAATAACGCTTGTTAAATCGCTGCGATTTAAAAAGTCTGCGATGTTCGTTTTTAGTTCAGCATATGTTGTGATGGCCATCTGCTATCCTTAAAGCGTGCCGGCTCTTGTCCGGAAGACGCGGTTATCTCTATCGTTAAGCCATTTCTTCAAACGCTTCGGATCGTCCGCAATGCCTTGGCTCTTGAGCTGATAATACACTGAAATTGGTATTGACGCCACCCGCGCCATATCCCCAAATTTGCCGTCAGTTTCGTTATAAGCCCGCTTGTTGCTTTCTGCGATATGCTGGCTGTCTTGAACAGTCTCCACCACATATTCGCCCTTGCCGGTGACGTGCCAGTATTTGGTAATGCCGGTTGCTGCGTCTTGGCTAAACAGTCTCTTCATAACCCCTCCTGTGGTAAAGGGGCGGCTAAGCGCCGCCCCCTCATTGTCACGATACGTTCAGATCGAACACGCCGCCGTGAGCCGCTTCGTTTGACACTTTCAAGCCAAACTCGCAGATCATCATCTTCTTCTCGGCGTCACCAGTTTTGGCGAGATCAACCGCTTGGATCGGACGCACATCGCATACTGATGCATATTCTGGGTCCAACACAAAGGCGTCACGCTCACGCTGGAAGCGGTTTGGCACAACCTGAAGTGTACCAAAATCTGACATATACACGTCAGCCGCACCAATAATTGTGGTTGGGCTGTCGCTTGGCGCCATGTAACGCTGAGCAGCAATACCGGCAAAGCCTGACACAACAGTCTTGTTGTGTGGGCCAACCATCAGGATTGATGGGTTGCCGCCAGACACAAACGCCTTCTGCATCACGTCCTTGACCATCGCTTCGGTCAAGTCGCGCTGCGTTCCGTCGTTACGAGCGTCTGAACCGTCAGCCGCTGTCGGATCTGTACCGTCACCAGCTTTGTTGGTGTTGGTCGCAATCCACGCACCCAAGCCCGCAGTCTCGCGAGCTGTAGATGAGTTTCCGGCTACGCGGGCATTATTGTCAGTCAAGACCGCTTCTACATCACGACGAAGCTCTTTGCCGCGCTTTGCGAGCTGATAGCTTAATTCGTCGTTTCTGCCGGCCAAATCCTGCGAGCCCAAGTTGTCCGCAACGATCAATGTACGACGGCGAATGTGCGTATAGTTTCCGATACGCGTAGTCGCTGATGTGCTGTCGAAAGACGCCACATCATCACCGTCAATTACGGCTGTTGTGCTGGTTGCAGCCAGTGAATCTGTCTGCCACTCAAAAAACGTGTTTGATACGTTTTCTGAACCAACGTTACTTTGGAAAGGCACCTCTTCGGGCGAGATAGAGGCAATTATATTACTTAACTCTTCTCTGATGCCTTTTGCGTCAAAAGACGTAAAGGTGTTTGCTACGATTGCCATTTTATTTCTCCATTACAGCAATGTTTTAATTGCAGCCGCTGCGTCTCGCACACGGCCAGTCTGATGCGCGGTTTGTATATGCGCTTGCTGCACAGTTTTCGGCTTTGGCACTGAACCGCGAGATCCTGCTTTTAACGTTTTGGAACGCGCTTTCTTCGGCTTCACTTTAGCCTCATTAGCACGCGTTTCGCCTCTATCGTAAAGCATGGCTTTCCTCGCCAGTTTAACCAACGTTGCGTTTTTTAACCCTTGGACATCCTGTTCGCTAAATCCTTCGTTAAGAAGAAAGTCACGAATCTGCCCAGCTTCTGTGGATGCAACCTTTTGATCACGCCACTCTGGGATAATATCCGGCAGCGCCGTGCGCTGTTGCTCCAAATATTCTTGTTCCATTTGCTGCATTTTCTTCTGTTGAAGATCCTGCAGTCGGGCCTGCTCGGCTCTAACCGCGTGCAATTGAGCTTGCTTTTGCTCTTGTTGCTTTCGCCATTGTCGCTCTGCTTTCGCTGCCATCGCGGGGTCTGTGTCATACAGTGTATCCCAATCAGGCTCTTCTTGTACCGATTGCTCAATTTGCTGGCTTAGGGCCGGCAATAGTTGAGCATATTGCGCACGCTCCTGCTCAATCGCTTCGGCTTCCGCTGCATACGACTTGCGCATCTCAGCCAGCTCCTGCGTTTTGCGGGTATAGTCTCGGTGCCTTAAATGTCCGCTTTTCAAATCTTCGACCGTAATCTCTTCGCCGTCTACCTCCACTTTCGCGGACAGTATGTCGAAGGATTGGTCGCCAGAATTGTCGGCGTCATCCTCGTCATCAAGCTCGACTTCAGATCCTTCGACAGGTGAATTGTCGATCTCATCATCAGCCATTTCGACTTCAGCTTCGGATTGCTCTTCAGCTTCGGTCTCTAGCGCATCAGTCGCTTCTGCATTATCCCCTTGGGGTGCAAACATTGCACTGATTGCATTTTGCGCGTCGGTCAGCCCAATCCCTTGCGGGGTGTTGCTATCTGACATTTGCGTCAATCTCCTTAATTATGCGTCTATTTTTGCTTTTTTTCAATAGTCGCGTTGTCAACCATGGCACGCAGGGATCTCTGAACCAGATCAACCCCGCGCAGTTTCATATAGATGGCCTCTCGGCCTTCTGCATCGCCGGTGCCAGTCGCCTTAAACTCGCCCCAGCAATCCTGCTCAATCTCGGCGAAAAACCTCACCAGATCAGTGTCTTTCAGCAATCGGTCGGCGGCATTGCCATCATCGATTATTTGCTGCTTAGTCTTCACGCGCGCCCTCCTTGATCACGTCTGCCTGCGCCTTGAGAACCTCGCGGTTGATGGCCAGATCGGATCGGATCTGCTCGACGTTAAGCTGCGCGCCATATTTGGCCTTCATCTCTTCGGCCTTTACAAACAGCTCAGCCTCCAGCTCGTCACGCTTGCGGTCATCCTCCATCTGCATCTTTTCACGATCAAGCTGCAACTGCGCGGCTTTTTTCTGAATGTCTGCTTGGATATCTTGGATCTGCACTTGTATCAGCATCTCGTTGACGTCTGGCTTTTCCTGCTTTGGCGGTGGTCTAAACTCTGCAGGGTTGCTCCAGAATTGAGATGTGTCCTTGAAACCGGCCAACTCTGTCATTGATTTCAGCGTGTTGCTGAGCTTAGTGATGTCGGTTAGCGGATTTTGCGGGCCCATTGTCTTCATAGCATCCTTCTGCATTTCGCCAATTTGGCGAAGCATCATCATGCGCTCTGTGTCTGTGCCACGGCCCAAAGCAACAGTGATCGACACATCCATCTTACTATCCCACGCCCTTGGGTCTATCGGCACAAATTTATTGAGCAAGCGAACCATGCGCGGCGCATCCTGATGCGTGGTGATCAAGTGCAGCACGATCTGATACAAACGCTTCATGCCTGTCTCAGCAAATATGCGCGCGATCAGCTCAATGTGTTGCTGTGCGGCGCTCACAGTCGCTGCAACGGCGCTGGCGGTGGTAGACTGCAGAACGTTGGCGTCTAGCCCCTGAGACGCCTTTGAGATGCCTGTGCGGGCCTCTTTGACCTGATCCATGTATTGCAGAACGGGGAACGCCTCGCGGCCAACAAATGGCATCGAAAGCGGCTGCACCTGACCGGCTTGGCGCTGGCGGATGATGCTGCCGACCTCTGTATTCATAACATCGTCTAAATTAACCATGCCCTCTGTGACAGCCACGCGGGGGTGTATGGACATGGCCAAGCTATCCAGCGTGTTACGCATGATGACAGACTTGATCCGCTGGATGTCCATGACGGTGTCCGCCACGCTAATACCGAAGAAATCGTGTGGCTCTGGGTCTGGGCAGAACGTGGCGAAGGGCGCCATGTCAATTGGCTCGTTGTTCAGTATCTTGTTGCCGTCGCCCGCCGTGCAGATTTTGCGCAGCTCCGCAATGCCGTCGCCGTCGTAATCAACGCGGATATAGTTTTCGACGTAAAGAACCTTTTTCATCGCTGGGTCGTTGCGCTCGTTCATCTCGTTCGTTAGCGCAGGGTTTCGCGTGTACCGCTCGACGTTGGTGTTCATATCATCATAAGCAGATGACATGCTGGAAACGTCGTCGTAATCATATCCCATCGCAACCAGCTCGGAGACGATCACAATGCGCCTGTGAGCGACGTAATCCGCTTCTTCGATAGATTTTGCCTCACGCGAAATTAGCAGCTCCTCGGGCGGCACAGCCTCCAGCTTAACGCGGCCATCGGGGCGCGTGTATTCCACACGCACATCATGCACCATCGGCATCGGCATTTGCATTCCGGTCACTGGGTCGATCATGGGCTCGCCAAACGGCATGGACGCCTGCACGGTGATCATCGCGTCCGGATCTGCGGCAAGAGCCGCCAGCGCGTTATCGTCGAGGCCGGTGTAATTGTAGGCGTCAATCGTGGTCTGGTCATCCCACCAACACTTTAAAACACCAACCTTGCGTATCAGCGCATCCTTGAACGCTGAATGCATCGCCAAGAAGCCATTGTTGTCGCGGTTGATGATAAAGTTGGCATAGTCGGTCGCCTGCTCCGCCGCCTGCACGTCTTCGGGCCCCTGCGGCGCGTATTCGACGGTGCGGTCGGTGCCGTGAAAGATCCGCATCAGCGACGGCAGGATGGCTTGTACGGTATCGCGCACGTCCATGCTAACCACTTGGCTGCGCCCGTCCTCTTCGTCGCCAAACGGTTGCCCGCGATAATACTCGGTGGCCTCCGCCCTTACGGGCGATATGGTGTTGTCGATGTAGTCAATCGCGTCGTCGATCTCCTTGCCGACAATGCCCTGCAGCTCGTCATCGCTCATTATGTTGGGGTTGAGCTGCTGCTCCACCTGATTGACCAGATCGTTGATCTCATTTTTCATTTTCATCAACCTTTCGCTGATCTGACTTTTTCTTTAATGCCGCAATGCACTGCGCTTTAAAATCTCTAACTTTAGTCATTGTACCCAAGCCTCTTCATTTCTCGCAGCAATATATCATAAGCCTCGTCATATTCAGCTTTCTGGCCACCCTGCCCGCTCATTGCTCTGGGTGTAAACTCAGGATCGCGCACCATAAATACAAGATCCGGCCTGCCTTCGTTAAATCTAGCATTGGCCTTCATAAATTCATCTACGGCCTCGTCTCCGATTTCGGATCTAAACATTTCTTCGTCAAACCCAACGCGAGATACTGGTTTAAACCCAGCTTTGCCGTAAAGATTGGTAAGCTCAGTGTCAAACGCGTTCAAAAATACGCCGCCGTCATCTTTAGCTCGCTTCAATGCTTTGCCGGCAAAACCTTTCATCTTGGAGTCTTTACTCTTAACCAGCGAAACAATTTCTCCTTCTGGTGAAATTGCATAACCAGCGTCAGCATTCGGGGAAGCCGTCATGCTCATACCTTTATAAGCTTCTGGCTCATAAACGCTAACCTGAGATCCAAGCGGCCCCTGACTGTCTTGAGCATCAGCCAAAATCCCTTGAAAATATTTTCTGCCCTCTGGCGTCTGAGGTATATCAACAAGCTCCGGAGATTGACGCGCGTTCCTATATGCCGCCTTTAAGCCGGCACCGCTTCCGGCAATATCCAAAATGCTTAGTGCCGCATTACCAAGCGCAGCGCCGCGATTGCCCTGCGCCGCCTGCGTCAAAGCCTCTCCCGCCATCAAGCTTCCAGCAACCATCGGTGTTGCGTTGGCAACGCCGAGAGTTTCTAAAAATGGAAGCTCAGATTGTGGCCGCGCAAATGGCCTGCCTAAGATCCCTTCGCTGGTGCGGCGCGCCATGTAAGGCGAAAGCCCCGTTCTCTGCAGGCCAGACGTTAGCCCCTGACGTGCGCGGCCAATAAACCCTTCAGCCGGCGCAGCGGAAAGACGCGCTGGCGGGTTGGTAACGGTTACCTTTCCTGTCACAGCGTCTTGGATGACAACAGAACCGTCCGGCTGCGTGTAGTACCTATTCTGCATCTTCATCCCGCTCTTCTGTAACTTTAACGTGATATCCACCCTCGAATGATCCGTCTTCGACCTTACTGATGATTTCTATGTCAAAAGACGGGTTGTCCTTAAATAAAGACATGCCAAAATCGTTCATTTTCATTTCATACGTCAACGTGATCATTGGATGCCCCTGTCTTGAAAATAATTTAATATGTCAGATTGGTTCTGATTTTGCTGTACCATCCCCGCAGCTCCCAGCCCAAATATGGGGATTGACCCGCGCACCATTCCTTTCACGACGTCTTGCGGCTTCATGCCCGTCACTGAGCTTGTGCGCTCAATGGCTTCGTTTACAAACTGGATCATCGGCTTCCCGATTTTTCCTGATCCGCCATGCCATGCAACCTCTTGAAACCCCATAGGCGTGGTGCGATTTTTATCGGCCAGCTCCACAGCCACTTCTTCAACGGCGCCATATGTATTGGGGGTTGGTACGTTCATGCCGTATCCCATTGTCATCATCTGCTCGTCCATGGTGGCTCGGTCAGCGGCGCCTTGAAAATTTGTTGAAAAATTGAACCGCTTTGGGTTGGTTCTGGGGTTTATCTCTCCGGCAGCCTCAACCTTTCTGGCTTGAGCGGCATTTGTTCCCAAAAACCTGCCGCCAATAGGATATGGAAAGTCAAAAGCTTTTTCCGGCAGGTTTGCGCCCTGCACCTTTCTGAAATTGTCATATGTGGCCATAAGCAGGTTTGCCGTTGGATCTGCGCCGCCAGTCCAAGCCGCCATCGGGTCAGCGAACATCGCCGTAAACATCTTACGACCCTGCTCTGGGCCATATTCATCGATAAACTCTTTTTCGAGCTGCCCCATAAAATACCAACCTTGCGTCTCGGGAATATCCAATCCTTTTAGATACGCCTCCTGCAGCCGCTTTTTGCTTTCTGGGTTGTTGTAAATTTCTCTATATTTTTCAATGGTTTCCTGCTTGGCGGGCAAAACCTGCAGCGTTTGATTTGGCTGCGAAGCAATTGGGTAGTTTTGCCTATTGACCGGAAACCTCTCGGAAACATCAAAATACGGGTCATAGTCACCGGCGTTAACCCGTTTGACCGCAGCATCGCGGGCTTTCTTTACCTGTTTTGCTTCTGGGCCAAGCTCCTTAGCGAGATATTCTTTGCCCTTTTTCTTATCAAACTTGAGAATAGGCGGCATCACTTCTGGGTATCTGCCGCGCATTGCCGCTCTGATAATATCGTCCAGTATGCTCATCTTAACACTTCCACCTTCTGCGTGCTGCCTTGCCGCGTTCACCCGTCCAGCCGCGTGAGCGGGCGCAGAACGACTTTTTACGCGCTTTCTCTGATTTCGTTTTGGGGTTCGGCGCCGGCGCTTTTAACTTGCTGCCGGTGGCCTTGTTGTACTTCGCGCGCCCCTTGGCGGTCAAACCGCCGCCACGCTTCACCGAAAGCTTCTCGCCGCGCCCAACAGATAGGCTTGGGCCTGATTTGCGCTTGGTCGCCATTACGCCCTCTTCACTGCGCGTTTTTCTGCAGCCGTGTAGGACGCGCGCTTCTTGCCGGAGCTGGTCGCCTTATTCTTGGCGCGAGATCCGGCTGCCTTCTCGCCGGCGGACAGGCTTTTGCGCGCTGATTTGGGCAGATAACGGCTTTTCTTCTTTTCGCCCGTATATCCCCAATCCTGCTTGCTCCACTTGGACAAGCTGTTGCTGCTGCTCTTTGAGCCAGAATAACCGCCGCCGGCTTCCTTGTAATACTTTGTGGCGAGCTGCATAGCACGCGCACTGTGCCCGCCCATCTTCGCCTTGGCTCGCGCCTTTGACTTTTCCCATAGCTTCGGGTTGGTCTTCTTCGCCGTCGCCATCTACGCTCCTTCGCCCCACTGGACGCACTGATAATCCATTGCGCGGTATGCAGGGAACATCTGCCGCGCGTATTCCAGCCCGCTCGGTATAGACTGTATGCACTGGCTCTCGCTCTGCATCACGGGGCTGCCAAACGAAAAACAACCGCCATCAACGCTGCAAAGCAAAAGCAGCGCCGTCCACATTACTTCTTGCGGGCGGTCATCGTCCGCTTCGTCGTTGTGCCGTACTGCTTCGGCTTCTTCGGCTTCGACTTCTTTTTCTTTTTCATCGCAGCGGCTGCAGCCTTTTTGCCTGCGGCTGTGTACGGGTACGTTTTCCCATCTACATTTGGCATAAAAATCTCCATAATATCTCGCTACATAATACCATTAAAACGCCAAAAAGAAACCCCGCGCGCTGGGAGGGCGTTCGCGGGGTTCAAGTTGCGCGGGCACAGGGAGGAAAACCCGCTTGAGGTACAGACGTGGACGTCGAAACCACTCTGAGCAAGACCAAGGTAAACTTTTTTCAAAGAAAATGCAAATAGCTGCATTTAGGGGGTTGTACCTATGTTAACAAAATGTTAACGTCAGGTATAAGCAATCAGGAGGACGACATGACTAATTACATTAACTTTGAAGCAAACTCTTTAGCGACATACACAGACGCAGAGGCGCGTTACGACGAAATGATGATTGAGGTAAGCGAGCTTTCGCAGCCAGTTTCTTTTAGACACATTAACGCCTGCACGCTAATCGACTGCTTCCGTGACGGCCTGCCAGTATTTAAAGGCGACCCGCGTTTATCAGACGTGCCATTTTAATCAACAGGGGCTGCGGCCCCGCAACGCTCGGGAGGGCAACATGACTAAACTTAAAATCAAATCAATTAACCACGGCGAAACCAAAGCAGACAAAAACCGCTACTGCGGCCCC
>Ga0181379_1001224_pt1 | contig 12158 bp, 19 predicted proteins | sample 2SPOviralmetaG_FD_130115 | JGI IMG/M metagenome (GOLD analysis project Ga0181379, IMG submission 130115) | Marine viral communities from the oligotrophic San Pedro Time Series (SPOT) site, San Pedro Channel, CA, USA - 2 SPOT_SRF_2009-07-10 | ecosystem: Environmental > Aquatic > Marine > Strait... | reverse complement strand
GTCTGCTGTTATATTACCAAGATCTCCCACGTGTCCTTCCGTGATGTCACCGTGATCAACTCCGTCTGGGTTGTAGTGTCCGCCCATGGATTTACAGCCATCGCTCATGTCACCAAACTCGTGTATGTGCAATCCGTGTTCTCCTGGTGTAAGTCCTGTTATGGTACCTTTTACTAGTGTTGCCGTTCCTGGTGCTTGTATGAGCAGGATTGACCCCTTAACAGAGTCAGAATGCTCTAATATGCACTGTGCCACTGTGGTCTCCTGTGCTTCAGTAATACTGTTTACCTTGTCGCAACTGCACTCCTTGGCTTTGGTCCTAGGACAACTTGTCTCTGTGAATTCTTGTGCTCGCATGTTGATATTTATCCGTATATCCACTGGTACAGGAACGGATCAACATCGCACAGTTTAAGGGTCCTGTGACTATCTTGTTCTGTGATCTCTTCACGTAATTTCAACATCAAAGATTCGTCAAAATTGGATTCGCTGTATTTTTTTATGAGGTACTGTATCTTACTCCTAAAATTCACTGCGTATTGAACTGATACCGGAAATTTGGAAAGTTTTTCCATATTGCTGATGTATTCTTGTCTGTAATCGAGTGGAACTGCTTTTTCTGAGAAGCAAAGCGGGGAATCCAATATGATAAAATTTATATTATTGGAATACTGTTTCATCCACATGCATGTTTCATGCAATTTATGTCCTGTGATATTACTTACAACCAAATTAAATTGTAAGAAGTTTGCATTATCACTTACAAACTTTACATTTTCTTCAAACTCTGTCCACCCTAGTGGATAACGAACATATGTTCCGAGGGTTTCTGTTGCGTCACAAGAGCAGACAACTGTTAAATTTTCAAATTCGGTAATTATTTTTTTCCATGCATCTGGCAATCTTTTTAGATTAGTGTTGATTATCACTTCGCATTTTGGATTGACAACTAAAAGTTCTTGAAGGAAACTTTGATAACTTCTGATGTATGTTGGTTCTCCACCAGCAAGATACACTTTTTTAAGTATTTTCTTATCAACGCTATTGATGTACTCTTTGTTGTCTCCGTTGGCAGTGATTTTTACACCTTTCTCTTTTTGCCAAAGTGTGCTATCATGTGGTCCACAAGTTTTACATTTAAGGTTGCATGTTGGGTCGAACCTTACGTCGATGAATTCTAACTTAGGTTTGTTTATATCCGGTTCACCAAATTTGTTCACCCAATCTCGTGTCTCGTGGATTCGTGGACTCCATCCGGAATCTTTTTCTTTTATGTAACAGGCCTCACATGCTCGTGGCTGTGTTCCTTCAAGCATTTCCTGTCTCACAGTTTCAACGCTTTCGTTATCTCTTAGATTATCGCCATGACAACAAGGTCTTACCTCTCCTTCGATAGATTTGAACTCATGCACCCAAGGAAGCACACAGATAGCAGGATTTTTTTTCGTGTCGAACACTGGCATAGTGGTATTTAACTTGTTACTTGTGGGCTATTTGTTTTTGGGCATTGGGTTTTCACCAGTGAGTCTAGGTTGTGCGAACCATAGTTTGAACCACTCGTCTGTTCCCGGTTGGATTTTGTGTTTGCGTTGATATTGTGCTTTCTGTGTGCCAATGTAGGAAAGGTTTTCGCCCATTGACTGGTCCTGTTGCGGTCTGTCTATGCCCGCCAATTTCTTGATACGCTCAAGTTCGTCCACTAGATGGTCCAGTCCTTCATCTGTTGTTTCGTGGGTTTGTGTGCTTTTACTTTCTCTACCTTGCCACCCTTGGCCAGGAACTTCTTCATCTTCTCGTCAAGTTCTCTCTGTAGTTCTTGAGGTGTTTTGGGTATGTCGCCTGAGGCGTATGGCCTATTGATCCCGCTGAATTTTGGCATAGTCGTCCAGTCCTTTCTGTACTTTGGTTAATGAATCTCTGTTGGCTTGGTATAGTATTCCGTATCCGCCCGCGGCCTGCCATTTCTGTATGTTGATAGGCCTGTCGTCAATTAGAATGTTTGGTGTACCTGTGCCCTTGTCTTTGGCATAGGTTTCTTTACGTCCTGTGACAACGATGTCGTCTGGTTGCTCGATGTTGTTCGCGATCCAGACTTTCTTGTACTTGGCTGAATTCTCATGATCACCCCTTAACGGTGACGTGTTGATTGAAAATTTTCCTCCTGTGAATTTCTTCACCATGTCTATCAGTGCATCCGCTGTGGGAAATTTTGGTAGCACTGCGAAGAAGTCAGTGCCTGTGATCCTGTCTATGACCTCTTTCTTGAGATCCTTGGTCTTGTCATTGGTCAATTGTTTCCAGTGTTCAACACCATACAGGAATTCAACACCGCCGAAGAAGTCTGCGAGGACTCCGTCCATGTCAAGATATACGATTGGTTTTGTGTCTGTCATATCTTCATTATACAACTTCTTGTTGTTCTCGTCAACTGTTTTACCAAACTGATCCTGTATCTTGTCATAGAGCACTTTACCTTTGTCTCCGCCCATGATGATCTTGCTGAATTCGTGCTCCTGTCCCTTCATTGCAAGTTCTCTGGCCTTAGACGCACTGACTCCTGTTACATCATCTGCGTCAGGATCCCTCTGTCCTGCACTGACGACATCAACGCTGTCAAACTTGTATTCTATGTTTCCGGCCTTGGTGGGTTTACCATTGTACTGATTCAGTAGATTCTTGAATTGCATGACCCTGTCATCACCGGCCACCATTATTACTTTTGTCCTGCCTTCCTGCTCAAGCACCTTCATGACCTTTATGATTGTGTTGGCCCTGATATCACCAAAACTCAATTTTGGATCTGATTTGAAGTGCTGTCTCAGGTATGATAGTTTCGTTGTGAAGTCTATGGGATCTTTGGCAGTGCCGTCCGTGTGCGAGAGAAATATGTATGCTTTGCCGTTTACCTTGCTGGCAACCTGTTGTACTTTGTTGATTAGTTTCTCGTGTCCTATTGTGGGTGGATTGAATCGGCCAAAGGCAAAGACTGCAGTTGAACGATCGTCCTCCTTAAGAAACAGTTCCCTTAGGTGCATCGTATTCGCCTTGTTTGATATTTTCTAGTTCTCTGTCTGATATAACTTTCGCAACCTGTTGTCTGGTCTCTTTTGGAAACATGTTGCTAACATCGTCTTGTGTAGATCCAAACTCTTTGACATATTCTTTAGCGGCATCATCCACTAGATACATCCAAAGTTTCTGTGCCTTCTCGTGGTCGTACACGTTCTTGGCCAGTTTTCGTCTGATGTTTGATATGATGGGCATGAAACGTCTACGATACAGTTCCTCGTTGTTCATGATGTAGGTATCCAGCTCGTTTACTGCGTCTGAGTCTATGTTCTCTAGGATAAATTGTGATGCTCTCATACAAGCATATTTATATTAATAAAGGTTCTCTAGAAGCCACACGTAAAATGGGGATTGGAATGAGAATTGCCATACTCCATTGTGACCCATTTTTGTGACGTTCTTGAATGATTCAGGCAGTTCAACACCCGATTCTCTTTGCTGTGTGGCCCATGGTTCTTGGTAATCTGGCGTGTAAGTGCCCTCGTATACTAATGCACCTATGTCGATCTCGTCAATCTCTATACTCTTGATGTTTAGCAGTTGATCCTTTAGGATGTCTCCCTTGTCGTTAACTATTGTTTGATTTTTACCTTTACCTGATCGTTTAATAATCAAGGTGTAATCATTACCTTCGGTCAACACATGCTCAAATTCTATTAGGTCAGGATTCTTTTCGTCGCCTGTTATTTCGCCGGCAAAATGCAACTTATCATTGATCAGGATCTCCGCATGCGGTGGTTGATCCCACATCGTCGCGTTCAATTCTAATTTAAATTTTAATTTCTCGGTTCCCATTCAAACTCCAATCCGGCTGTCCTGCCTGTGTATGGGATATTTACGTCGTCCCTGAACATCTCGATGAATAACTGGGTACCTGGTACCTGTACCTTCATGTAGTTGTCTGTTCTCTCCAACACGTCTGCTTCTTTGGTCCGGTCGTTGTTTGTGCATGTTATCGTTATTGTTTCCATTTGTACATCCTTTCAAATTTTTCCGTGATCTCTATCCTACGTCCTCCCTGTGTCTCGAACTCATCTATGAACCTGTCTATGAGGTTGGCCGCCAATCTCCTGTATTCGGGCAGTGCGTCCTCCGTCATTTTTCTGATAGAGTCCTGGGGTACAGTTTCAACTATGGTACCTACGGGCATGTGGTCTATCCAACTGCCGGCCTGGCACATGTCATTCTGTATCTTGTGCAGTTCTGGAGTAGCGTTGAACGTGGGTAGAATTCTACGTGATTCGTCGATTAATACGCACATCAACGTTCCAAAATAACTTTCTTTACTAATGTCTTTCTGCATTATTCCTTCATACCAATGCACCCATGATTGTTGCACCCAGTAATAAGAATAGGATGTATCTTGTGTATAATGAAAAGGCTTTGGTGATGTTGTAACCATTCTCTCTCAGGCAAATAACATGGGCGTCAATCGACTCCGCTGTTATATTCACATCAACTGTGTTGATCTGTTCTAGGTCTTTATCGTTCATGTTATTATTATAACACGGAACGCTGATATGTCAACCAAAGTTGATCTTGCTAGAACCTAGTGTTAGTGCGACTTTTTATGAATTGATCAACACGGAACTGATTGTTCCTGCTGTGACCGAAGTGGCTTTTGCTCTTACCCAAACAAAATTACCTGTGAAATTGGCAGTTGAAATCAATGTGCTTTGGTCTGCTGTGAAAGTTGAACCTGCGATATCAAACCAATCATCTTCTGTGGGTGTGGTTGCCAAAGATCCCTGCATCTTGATCGATCCGGTCATTGTGCTGTTCACTTGGTATGCCACTGTGTGTACACCATCTGGCTGTGAGTAGTATCCGTCACCTTTGGCTTTGTCACTGACGAAACCTGTGTGATCTAGTGTAACTGTGCTAGAACCATCTGATGTCTCTGTTGTCACGATCTCTTCAACAATCAATTCATTTGCAGAAGTGACTGTCTTAACTGTGAATGTTGAATTATTACTTGTTGTACCCGTGACTGTGATAAGGTCTCGAATAGCGAATCCGTTCAAAGCAGTGCTGGTTGAAGTGATCTTGTACTCAGAACCCGTGGCAGTGAAACTGATATCCGTACCTGTCACGTTCGCTATGTGCGATTTAGACGCTAGTAGTGTGGTGCTTGTCTGTGCCATCGTTGTTATTTATTCAGTATTTTTTCTTTTGAATCTTGCTGTTTTTGGACCAAGTCCGTACACAGCGGCCAGTTCGTTTGGTTCTTGTCCGTCCACAGTCAGGATGTTGATGTACTTGATCTTGTAGGCTTTGCCATCCGCTTCGCCCAGTTCCTCGCACACACAGTCGTCTTCTCTGACTTTCCTCACTCTCAACAGACTCCTTTTTATTACGGGAGACCCCATCCAGTTCTTCTCAATCATGCTCTCAACGATACTCTGATCATTGAATATGTTTTTATCTCGTAGTTTTTTTATTGCTTCCATTTTTTACCTTTCTAAATTGAATTACTTTTTCTATGGCCTGCTGTGCCAACATGTATATGGGTGTCAGGTACTTCTCTTGCTTCACGTAGAAGTAACCACCAAAGCAGTATGGGGACTTGTCTTCTAGGAAGTCTATTATGTTGTAGTTCGTGACCAAACAGTTGTCAACGTTTCTCTCTAAGAACTCCCATAGGTTCTTCTTCTGTGCGTCTGTCATTAACACTTGTGCGTCTTTTTTCAAGTACACCTGGTATTGGTACTTGCCGTGTGGCAGTCTAGTACAACCCACAGTGTCCTTGCCTAGATCCTTGAACTTGGGATCAACGGTCTCAGACCCAATCCAGAAATCCCAGAAACGTTCTATCAATTCCTGTGACTTATCTAGATTTGAATAGAATATGGTCTTCCTGTCCTGCATACGGAACTTGACGTTCCTCCTGTTGGCCATTATGAAACTGGCAAGATGACACATATCAGGTGCGTTTTGATATTCTTTCTGTAGGTGTAAAAGGTGTTCATCTGTTGTGGGATAGAACATCAGGCTACCTGGCAGTCTGAAAACTGTCTTGTGCCTGTACTTGCCGTAGTATAATTTATTGTGATTTTTTCTCATCAGACACTTTAGGTTTGAACTGTGTAAGCATTTCCTGTTGTTTTCCTACTTTGAAATTTACAACTAGTTTTTCGTCTGCTAGACTTACTTCTACCATTCCTCCTGCAGTGAGTTCACCAAATAACATCATTTTAGATAATGGTTTCTTGATCTCATCATCTATCACACGTTGTAATGGTCTTGCACCAAGTTTGGCATCAAATCCTTTTTTCATTAAGAATTCTATTGCTTCGTCTGTTGCATTGACTTCCACGTCTTTCTCTATGGTCATTGTGTTTAGTTCTTGCAAGAACTTCTTGACCACAGACTTCATGGTATCTTTGCCTAGTTTGTCAAACTTGATCACTGCGTCTAGCCTGTTCCTGAACTCTGGTGGGAAGAACTTCTTGAGTGCCTTATCGTCCTCGCCTTCTCTCTCACTCTTGCCAAAGCCGATGTTGTTTCTCTCATTCTCTTCTGCACCTAGGTTAGATGTCATTATCAGTGTGATGTTCCTACAATCTGCTTTCTTACCATTAGATCCAGTCACTGTACCGTAGTCCATGACTTGTAGCAACATGTTGGATACATCTCTGTGTGCTTTCTCTATCTCGTCAAACAAAACGACTGCGTGTGGATTCTTTTCCACTTCATTGATGAACATACCGCCACCCATGTTTGAATCTTCATAGCCTACGTATCCCGGAGGTGATCCTATAAGTTTTGCGATAGAATGTTTCTCCTGGTATTCCGACATGTCAAATCTGATCAGTTCAACACCTAGTGTTTTTGCTAGTTGTCTGGCAGTTTCAGTTTTACCACAACCTGTTGGTCCTAAGAACAGGAATGATCCAACGGGTTTAGTAAGGCTTTTCAATCCTGCTCTAGCAACTAATATCTTGTCTGTGATAGTGTTGATTGCTTTGTCCTGTCCATAAACTTGCAGTTTCATCTTCTCTTCTAAAGTTTTTAAATTACTTGCTTGTTTCTGAGACAGTTGTTCAATACTAATTCCCGTCATTACTGATATCTCGTGTATAATCTCCTCGTGATCAATTTTGCCGTTTTTTACATTGTTCAATCTCAATCTAGCACATGCAACATCTATTACGTCGATAGCCTTGTCAGGCAGTTTCTTGTCTGCTATAAATTTAGTAGAGTAGTCCACTGCGTCCTCACAGGCTTCATCGGTGATCGTACACCCATGGAACTTCTCGTAATATTGTTTCACACCTTTAAGTATCTTGACTGCTGTCTCTTTGCTTGGTTCTCCAACTTGTAGTCTTTGGAATCTCCTCATCAATGCTCTGTCTTTCTCGAAATACTTTCTGTATTCTTCCCAAGTTGTAGAAGCAAGTACTTTTATTGATCCTTTCAGCAGTGCGGGTTTCAGCATGTTCGCCATGTCCATGTTATTGCCCTGCCCTGTAGCACCGGCACCTACTATCATGTGTGCTTCATCAATAAACAATATAGACTTGCCTTTTTGATCTAATGCATTCACGATCAGTTTCAATCTTTCTTCGAAATCACCTCTGAATTTACTGCCTGCTATCAGGCTGTTTACGTCTAGGCTCCATACGATATGGTCTTTTAAATATTCTGGAATATCGTCTTTGTTCTTTGCTATCCTTCTGGCAAGTCCCTCGACGACTGCTGTTTTACCAACACCTGGGTCTCCAACGATCAATACGTTGTTTTTGTTCCTTCTTGCAAGTATCTGTTTTAGATCCTCTGTCTCTTGTTCTCTGCCTATCACAGGATCTATCTTCTTGTCGAAGTACTTCTGATTCAAGTTCTCACAATAGCTCTTCAGTATCCTGTCTGCTTGGTTTGGTCTAAGTTTTTGTTCAGGTCCTGCTTCTCCCGGACCGCCCATGCCTGCCATGCCCTCGTCCAGTATGGTCTCTGTGGACACAAGGTCTATAAGGTCCTGTTTGTTGACCTGATGCTTCTTGAGGAAGAAAGCCGCATAGCTCTTCTTCTCTGAAAATATTGATATCAATATGTCTACGGAACTCACATCCTGTCTGCCCTGGAACAAGGCCTGTGTGAATGCCCTATTCATCAATCTCTCCAATGATGCTGTCTTACGTGGTGTCATTGGTTCTGAGCCCTTGGCCACGATGTCGTTGCATTTGGTATCTAGGTAGTCTTCCACATCTTTGATCAACGCACTAACATTTACTTTAAAATCGTGTAATACTGTACCAATGTGTTGGTCCTTGATCAGTGAGATCAATACGTGTTCGATCGTGACGTACTCGTGTCTTCTTTTCTCCGCTTCTTTTACTGCGTTTTCAAATATGTTCTCTAGTCCTTCGTTTGCTTCTAACATTTTCTATCCTTTGTTTGCCATTTGCCATCGTAATTTCGATACTCTTTTATTAAACGTAATACCATCAAGGTGATCGAGTTCATGCTGGAAGCACTTGGACTCCATCCCGTCGAGTTTTGCGAATCTTGTTTTGCCTTGTGTTGTTTCATACTGTACTTCTATTATTTTTGGTCTTTCTACTTTTACAAAGACGTCTTTGAACGAAAGACACCCTTCCACGTCAATGACCTTTTCTTCACTTGAATTTATCACTTGTGGATTCCAAATTATAGCATGTTTTTGGAATGTGTCAAATGTTTCATGGCCTATTGCAAAGAATCTTTTGGTAATGCCTATTTGGTTTGCGGCCAGTCCCATACCACGTTCGTCTAACATCAATTTGATCATGTCAGATTCAAACTTCTCTTTATCATCGTATCCTTGTATTGCATCTGCATCAGTCCATGCTGTGCTGGTCTGTAGCAGTGTCTCGTGTGGGTATTGGAATACCTGTATCATTTGATCACCTCTATGTCTGATTCTGTCTCTATTACTACTCTCGCACCACAGCTCAATATGGGTTTGCCGTTGCCTCCGTATATCATACGGCTTGGTCCCTTGATTTCTACCTCGTGACAGTAGGTGTTCTTACTACCTTGTTTTATTGTTATCACCGGATCGTTGGTTCCGTGTTTTTTGTTTGCTCGTATCACGTGTTGATTCACATGTATGTATTTCTTCTTTGTCCTCATAGGTCCTTTATCTTCTTCAAGTCCGCGGCACTCAGTTGCGGTATTAGTATGTGTATCTTCACATAAAGATTACCTCGTATGCCTATCGTTTTATGTACTGGCATACCCTGTCCCTTGACCTGTAGTATGGTGTTGGGTTGTGTGCCTGAAGGTACTTTAACTTTTATTATTTTATCTTCAAGCGTCTTTAGATTGAATTCATATCCACGCACCGCTTGGAAGCAGTCTATGGTCTTGTCAGTGTACAGGTCATTGCCCTTACGTGTGTAACCGTCCGAGTCCAACACACTCATAATGACCATTAGATCTCCACGTGGCAAGTTCTTGATGCTGTCATCACCCATGCCTGCGTATTTGAATGTGACACCGTGTTGTACACCTGCTGGAATGTTCACAGTCGCGAACTCTTCCCTGCCACTGGGTAGTTTGTAGTTGATGGTCTTTTCACTCTTGGTCATGGCCTCCTTGATACTGATTGCCATCCTCACCTGCACGTTCCTGTTGCCCCTGGTCTGTGCCCTGTTCTGTCTGAATATCCTCTCACCTCCGGGACCTTTAGTGAAGTTGAAACTGCCTCCTAAGTCCATGTCACCACCCTGGAAACCCGAGAAAAAGTCACCGAATATGTCCTCGTTAAAGAACGGGTGTTGTCCACCTCCCGTGTTGGCATTGCCGAACTTACGCATTGTGTCGTAGTCGTGTCTCTTCTGTGAGTTCTTAAGTGTGTCGTGTGCCTCGTTGATCTCTTGGAACTTGTCCTTGTCACCTCCCCTGTCAGGATGATACTTCTTGGCGAGGTCTTTGAATGCTTTGGTGATTTCCGCACTGGTGCTTTGCTCATTCACACCTAGAACGTCATAATAATTCTTCATCTTTATAATTGTAATACAGATCTACGATCTGTCAACTTTGTTTGCATTCTTTGTCATGGCCCAGATGGTAAAACTGATCCTCTCACTATCTGTTGGGGAAGTGGCCCTGTGCCTATCCCCAGGCTTGAATATCACTGCTTGACCTTTTTTCAGTTTTGGTATAGTGTATTCCTCGAGTTCTATCCCACTACCAGGAGCACTCTGTAACTCACAGGTCAACGTGAAATGTCTTATGTGTGTCCTGTAGTTGGGCCACGTGTCAACGTGCCATTTGTACTCTTCGCCTGGTTTGTAGAAACCTATCTGTGGCGTCTGTATCCAATCTATCACGGGATCGATCTCATTGAACATGGATATCCACCTTGCCCAATGTGTGCTGTCCTTGTACCAGGCCACTCGATTGTTCCTGACAGTGCCTTTGGCCAACGTAGTTCCTGCCTGTATCTTGTCTTGTGCGTATGCTATCAACTCGTCGCATTCGCCGGTCGTTAGGAATTGGAATGGTTCGTACAATTTCATGTACTAGTAATTATTTGCTTGATTTCGCCCTTGAACCAGTGTAGAGTCCGAACCAGGCCGCACCCGCACCAACAACTATTGAAACAAGTCCTGATTGTTCCATTGTGGGAGCCGCTAGATCCATGTACCATATCACCACTTTGTAAAGCAGGAATATGTAAGTTGAGATGAACACCCTTGGGAATATTCTCCAACTGTCTACTGCTTTTGCTAGGTCGATCAACCCTTGAAACTTGTTTTTAGAACTGTCATGCACGTTGGTGTCTACATCAAGTTCTATGTTGATTTTTTTCTTTTGTACAAGTTTGTCTTCGTTCAGTTGTTCAGCCATTATTTCACACCTTTGATTTTAGCGTCTCTTTTCCTGTGACCATTCCAAGCAACGAAGCCACCGATTCTCAATGACCAGTACGCCAGGTAGTTCATAGAATAGAAACCGTTGACAATAATGTTGATGTCTCTGAAGATCTCATCTGCTCTCTTCTGGTCCAACTCACCTATTGTCTTTTTCTTGTTTGCTTCAAGCAGTGTTTTGTACTTGTATGCGTAGTCATGTACTAGTCCACCCATTAGCAAAACACCAACTGGAGAGAAGAACGTCCTTAGGAACTTGGGAATACTTGCCCCATCAAATTGGAATCCTGCTGGGATAACATATTCTTTCCCGTCTATGTTGTACTTCCAGTCATCTGTAAGCACCCAGTTCCTTGTTGATAACAACCACATAGCGATTCCTTTCCAGAATCCCTTGCCTTTGGTCTTGATCGGCACGGGTTGTAACTTCGGCATTCCTTTGAAGTTGAATTTTAAATTAGGTTTTTTTCTTTTGTCTAGAGCATTCAAAATAGCGGCGATGATTACAACTGCGATAAGCACAGTCCATTGCCAAAATTTTATTGCTAGTGTCATTATTAGTTCCATAAGTCTCCTCGTTTATGTGCGTATTTATTCGATCGCACCTTTGACAACACCCTCGGCGACCAGTTTCTTCCTGTTCTTCATGTGTTGTTTCTGTGTGTCTGCTTTTGCTCCACCAAAGTATGGTACTGCGTGTCCGGTCTTGCACATGATCTCAGTCACCTGTTTGCCGTCCACAAGGAAGTCGCCCAGCACCCTTCCGAACTTGCCCTTCATGTCCTCACCTTTCTTGCTGATGGTTGTCTGCAACACGGGGTTTGGTCCCAGCAGTGATTTGAGTTTTGCCTTTGCGGCCAATCCAAACTTCTTTTCTATCTTGTCCCTTGTTCTTGATTCTGGCGTGTCTATGCCCATGATCCTCACACGTTCATTCATCTGCCATATGCCAAAGCCTAGGTCTATGTCCACATCTACTGTGTCTCCGTCTACCACTCTTCTCAATTTACATCTGTACGTCCACATTATTTTTTCTCCACTAGGTTGATTAGATCCTGTACTGTTTGAACTCTGTCTCCGTCGTCCTCTGATATTTTAACACCTGTGGCTTTCTCCACCTGTATCACTAGTTCTATTGTGTCAAATGGATCTGCTCCCAGGTCATCCACCAGGTGTGCTTTTGGAGTAACTTTGCTCTCTGCCACATCTAGGTGTTCTGCTATGACTTTGATT
>Ga0181379_1001222_pt1 | contig 12163 bp, 9 predicted proteins | sample 2SPOviralmetaG_FD_130115 | JGI IMG/M metagenome (GOLD analysis project Ga0181379, IMG submission 130115) | Marine viral communities from the oligotrophic San Pedro Time Series (SPOT) site, San Pedro Channel, CA, USA - 2 SPOT_SRF_2009-07-10 | ecosystem: Environmental > Aquatic > Marine > Strait... | reverse complement strand
TGCTGTCTAGTAGTACCCATTTAGAAGTATCTCCATTGTATTTGTATACTTGTGGATAATTTTCTAAATCTGCTGTACTAATCCAAATGTCTCCATTTTGAACTACTGTTGCATTATCGCTCTGTTTTGTTGGAGCTGCTGCTGCAACAATTGGACCGTTTTCGTCTAGTACACTATTTGCACCAATTTGTCCGTCACCTTGGTGATCAAAGTTATTATAGCCAACCCATGTTGTACCATTATGAATCATAATGTCAACTTCGTCAACAACACTACTATACCATAGCGCACCAGTGTTTGGAGTTGCTGTTGGAGCAGTTGCTTTTGCTGTATATGTTAGTACATTCCAGTTTGATGCCATAAACTCTTTTGGACTTGTACTTACGTCAGTACCTGGTCTAAAGTAGAAATTTGCAGTCGAAGATGGATTAGTTGATACAAACGGTGTAAAGATATTATCTAGTGGAGTATTTGTACCTTCAACTAAACGAATCTCACCGCCTGTTGCATGTGATATAACTAGTTGATTTTTACTATTTACTGTAGCACTTACATTTGTTAATCCAGCGCCGTTAATTGCGCCAGCTACTACGTCTGCATCTGTAGTTGCAGCAGTTGCAGTAAATGTAATAGTTACTGGTGCTGACATTGTAGCACTACCAACAATTGATTCACTAATTGTAAAATCATGCGATGCTGCTGTGTATGTACTTGATGTAATTGCAGCACTTGTAATACTAGTTGCGCCTGTTGCCTGTCTTACCATAAGTTGCACTGAACCACGTGGACGAGTATCTTCGGCTACGTTTGTTCTTGCATATACTGCGCCAGCTGGAATACTTGCTCCGCCGCCAGTTGTGTCAATTGATGCAATTGCTGCGTGGTTAGTTGCGTGTAACGGTGCTGAAACTGTTGTCCAACTATCCGATGATGCACTATATTGCTTTACACTGTATGCTGCGCCTAGGTTTGGATTAGTTGACTTTAACCAAACACTTCCTGTTGGACGTGGTGATGAATCTCTACTTTTCCATTCTGGTACGCTTGTGTGTGCAGCAATAGTATGTTCTGGTGCTCTAAATGTTCCTGGTGTAATACCAAAATCTGTTAGCACACTACTTGTTTCACTTAGTACAACACTTTGTGCGCCTGCACTACCGTTGTAGAATAAATTTAGTTTGTTGCCTGTTGCACTAGCAGTAATGCCTTCGCCTTGTGCGCCTACATTGCCGTTGATGTCGCTTACTACTTGGTTTAATGTTGTGCCTGTAGTTGTAACTGTTGTTGCTGTTCCATCAATTGTAAATACAATGTTGCCTGTACCACTAGGTGTTGCACCTGCTGTACCTGAAACAAATGCCCAACTTGCAATCCAAGCATTAGAACCTACTTCAACCCATGCGCCTGAAGAATTCTTATACCATAAACGATTTACATTTGAAACAGCAACAATAGCATAGTCGCCAACTGCACCTACACTAGTTTTTGGAGTATAATCTGATCCAGCATAATCAACAACTTTTGAAGTATCAGTAATTACTGCTGGAATTTTGTTTACAAAACTCTGACCGTTAGTAACAGTAGCAGCTTCGCCATTCCATTCAAAAATGCCGTACTTTGTATCGTCTGTATCAAACCACCATGCACCATCAGCTGGGTTTCCTGCAACTTCAGTTGCACTACCTGTTAATTCGCCAATGTCTGCGTCAGCTCTTACAACATATGCTCGATTAGCTACGCCAAGATAACTGTATGCTGCTTGTAATCCGTATTCGTTTTGTTCACCTGCGTGAATCATGTTATTACTTGCATCTGAATAAAACAATGCATCGCCAAAAGTTTCTGATAATTCACGTTGTGAACTCATCAAGTATACTTTACCTGCGTTTGCTTTCGTTGTACCTGGTGCAATACCAGTGCCTCCTGGATTCTTTTTATTTTGCTTTGTAGCAATGAAAATTAAAGGTGTCGTGCCTGGTTCTGCCGGAGTGTAAAAACTCTCGTCAATAACGCTAACCTGAACACCTGGTGATGTTAATGCCATTTTGTATTCTCCTCATGGGTATTTTTGTTGCTAGTAATATTTATCCATACCCTTGTAAAACACCGGTTTTTAGCCGTTATATAGGAGTTTAATGGTTGACAAAACTGCAAAATATGTTATTATGATATTATGAAGAAAAAGCTATTAGTAATTGGACATGGAAGACACGGTAAGGATACTGTGTGCGAAATTCTACGAGATCAATATAATTACACATTTGAAAGTAGTAGTCAATTTTGTAGTAAACTTTTTATCTATAATGATTTAAAAGACAAGTACAATTATACTAGCGAAGAAGAATGTTATGCTGATAGACATAATCATCGTAAAGAATGGTATGATGCTATTTGCGATTACAATGTAACAGATGGCGCTTCTTTAGGCAGAGAAATGTTTGCCGAATACGATATCTATTGTGGTTTAAGAAACAAAAGAGAATTTTTTGCTATGAAAAATACTTCTGTTTTTGATTATGCTATTTGGGTAGATAGAACAGATCACTTGCCTACAGAATCAAAAGACTCAATGAGCTTAGAACAATGGATGGCAGATTATACTATTGACAATAATGGTACATTAGAAGATTTAGTTTTTAACACTAGACAATTAATGAATCATATTAGCCAATAACAAAACCGTAGCCAGTACCGCCTGCTATAGCTAATGCAGCTTCTGCTTCTAACTTTTCCATTTCGGCTTGGGCTTCTGCTTTTAAACTTGCACCATTTAAACTTGTGCCGCCTTGTGGGCCTGCAATAGTAGCAAATTTTTCTCTTGCTTCGCCTAGCATATATTTACAACTTGCAAGTGTGTAATCTTTAATCCATTGCTTTGCTCTATAATCTTCAAGCAATTGACTATCGGGTCTAAAGTTATAACAAAACATTAAAACTTCTTCAACACTTGTTCTTGGTCGTTGTAAAATAGTTAATGCTTTTGTAGTAGAATTCCATGTAAATTCAATAAACGATCCAAACATTCTGCCTACTAATTCTTGACGTTGGGCAAATAGTTCGTAAGATGCTAAGCCGCCAACTCCACTAGATGCTAGTAAGTATGTATTTGTATATGCAAGATTAAATGGTTCAAACAAACTTCCGCCATCGCCGCCGCCTGTTCGTGATCCAACACTACGTCTGTATATTTGACGAACTTCTTCAATTTCCTGTGGAAGTACATACTCGTTCTGATCTTGTACTAACTTAAGAGTTACATAGCTTTCTTCGACACTATGCTCGGTTCGTTGTCTGTATTTTGATAATGATTTTGTAAGTGCTGCTTCGTAGTGAATTGGGTCAAGTTCTACGTCTACCATACCGCCACCGAGGAATGCATTTACATAATCAAATACTTCTTGTTTTTGTGTTACTAAATCAGCCATTGATAATCTCCAATAGTATTTATCAGCTAAATATACATATGCCACGTTTATCTTTATATAGACCAAATAAAACAAAAGATTATGAATTCCTAGATAAAGTTATCTATGAACAATTTTCAATTGGCGGAACAGATATAAATGTTCACAAATATATTGGTCCTGAAAATCCTAGTGATGCAAACGCAACTGCATCTGAACCCCAATACGATGTAGTAAAAGAAACTAATATACAAGACATGTTGTTCTTAGAAAACAGAGATCGTAAATACGATCCTGATGTGTATAACATGAGAGCAATATATAACGTATCAGATACTGATTTTAATTTAAGTCAATTTGGACTATTTTTACAAAACGATACACTGTTTATGACAATACATATTAATAGCAGTGTTAAAACGCTAGGTCGAAAAATACTATCAGGGGATGTTGTTGAATTTCCACATCTAATCGATGAATATGCATTAAACGATTATTCGGTTGCACTTAAAAGATATTATGTAGTTGAAGATGTAAACCGTGCTGCTGAAGGGTTTTCGCAAACATGGTATCCGCATCTTTATAGAGTTAAATTAAAGCAAATATACGACGGACAAGAGTTCAGCGAAATATTAGATTTACCTGCAGGTGATGATGCTAATAATACACTACGCGATGTACTAAGTACGTTCGAAACAGAAATGCAAATTAACAATGCAGTAGTTGCACAAGCTGACGCAGATTCTGCAAAAAGTGGATACGATACTAGTAACCTTTACACACTACAAGTTGATAATCAAGGACGTCCTGAATTAGTTACTACTGATACTAGCGAGCTTGATGCATCACAAGCTGACATACTAGCTGATAAAGTTTCTCAAACTCCTGCTAGAGAAGGATACCAAGGATATTTGTTAGGTGACAATATTGCTCCAAATGGAGAATCGTTTGGAAGTGGAATTCAATTTCCTAATGCTGCGCAAACAGGCGATTATTTTTTACGAACAGACATGATGCCAAACAGATTATTTAGATACGATAACAGCCGATGGATCAAAGTTGAAGATGGTGTTAGAATGACACTAAGCAATACTGATACACGTACAACACTTAAAACAGGATTTGTTAACAATTCAACTACCTCAACAATTGGTGGTGATACCGTTGTAGAAAAACAAAGTTTATCTAAAGCACTTAAACCAAAGGCAGATAATTAATGCAACATTTTTATGATGGACAGATTAGACGTTACATAACACAACTAGTACGTTTGTGTAGCGGATTTCAATGGCAAGATAGTAGCGGCGGATTACGAAGTATACCAGTAAGCTATGGTGATTTAACAAGGCAAGTTGCTAATATAATCAAAGAAAATAGTGAAAATAAAATGCCAAGTGTACCACGTATGGCAGTATATATTACTGGATTAGAATTAGACAGAGAGCGTCTAGCAGATGCTACTTACGTTGAAAAAGTTAATATACGTGAAAGAGCTTATGACGAAGCAGGTAATGAATACCTTAATACACAGGGCAAAAATTATACAGTAGAACGCATAATGCCAACACCGTACATGCTACGTGTTAATGTTGATATTTGGAGTAGTAATACAGATCAAAAACTACAGATAATGGAGCAAATATTATCGTTGTTTAATCCTAGTCTTGAAATACAAACAACCGACAATTATATTGATTGGACTAGTTTAACTAGTGTTTACTTAGAGCAAATTAGTTTTTCAAATAGGACACAACCAATTGGTGTTGATAGTGAAATTGACGTAGGTACATTAAGTTTTAGTACACCTATCTTTATATCGCCACCGGCTAAAGTTAAAAAACTTGGTGTTATTACACAAGTTGTTGCTAACATATTTGACGAAACACGAGGAACTGTTGACTTAGGCGATACAGTGCCAGAACTTAGTGCATATGCCGATACACCAGTTCCTTTAACTAAAACTACTACTGTAAATAGTGATCCAGAAACAAAAACTGATATTACAGCTAATATCAATTCAAGAGGCACAGTGTCTGCTACCTATCAAAACTACGGAGTATACATTACAGGAAACATAGCAAGACTTATAGACAAACGAGAAGTTGGAACAACCAATTGGAATACCATTCTTGAATCATATCCAGGAACATATACTGCTGGATTAAGTCAAATACGTTTAAGAACTGAATTAGGAAGTTTTATTGTAGGACAAATTACATTAAATCCTATGGACGAAACACAGTTAACAATAACATGGGATAGTGATACATTGCCAACAGGCGATATTGTTGAAGGTCCTGCTCGTAACAGTAATAGTTATACAAGTTTTGACAAAATTGTTGAACCACAAAATTATAATCCAACAGACGACAAAGTAGCTGGATTTAGAATACTCTTACTTGATCCAATCAATACTAGTGAAAACGTTGGCGGCAGTGTTGGCGATACTCCGTATAACTATGCTTACGACGGACCTGATGCTTGGAAAAACAACGATGGGACTGATTTTGTAGCAAATGCTAACGATGTTATTGAATGGGACGGCTCTGCTTGGCAAACTGTAATTGATTCAACTGACAGTACAAACGGTATTAATCAGAAGAATTTAGCAACAGGTGTAATTTATACCTGGACTGGCACAGATTGGATCAAAGCCTACGAAGGCGAATATTCACATGGTACATGGTTAATACTGCTTGACGCATAATTATATGTATGAGCAAGATTATATGTAGCGGTGCGCTATTCTATACATTAGATACTAATCGATTTTTATTCTTACATAGGGTACAAAGTAAGAACAAAAATGTTTGGGGATTAGTAGGTGGTAAAAACGAAAAAGAAGAAACACCATGGGAAGGATTGCAAAGAGAAATTTCCGAAGAAATTGGATCTCTGCCTAATATTGTAAAACTTATTCCGTTAGAAACATTTGTTAGTAACGACGATACTTTTAATTTTCATACATATTTGTGTGTAATTAAGGAAGAATTTATTCCAAAATTAAATGACGAGCATGACGGGTATGCTTGGGCAACTTTTAATAAATGGCCTAAGCCGCTTCATAACGGATTAGCAAATACACTTCGTAGTAAAACTAACCAACAAAAACTACAAACTATTTTTGAACTTATCAAATTCGTTGCGTAGCCAATTAAAGTCGTTAATTTTTACAAGAGCTTCTAACTTACCTCTGTTAGATTCTCCGTATTTTTTGCCGTGATTAGCACCGTTAATCCCCGCATCTCCAAACTGTTTATCTTTGCCTCTAGTACACCAAGCATTTAATCTAAATTCTGTTTCTTCATCTAGTTGTCCATCAATTGCTCTTGAGGCAAGTTTTACACATTCTCTAAATGCACTGCGCCATGTACTAAACTCGTCTGTGTTAAATTTGGTAATATTACTAATACGATTAATTGTTTTAAACAACGGACTAATACTAGTTGTCATATCTGGTTTGCTAGTATCCATGTTTAATGTAAGTTCTCTTGGAAGTAATTTTACAGCACCATATCCGTATATCAATCCATTTACTGGATTCTGTGATTTCCATACATGCACAGTTTTTCTGCTATCAGGATCATATGCTGGCACATAGTACTCAAAGTTAAAGTTTTCTACTATTTCGGCATCGGCGTCAACGATCCAAATCATATCAGTTTTACACAACTTTGCAGCTTCGATGTGTGCAGCATGAATACCTTCTACTCCATGTACACGTTTTGCACGAGGAAATCTATCAGTTAATAATTTATAATTATTATCTGCATGTTCTTCGTCTTTGCTAATAAACACAATATCATAAAGTGTAGGTGTGCTTGCAACTACATTGTATTCTTTTTTGTTGGTCAAGAAACGCATATCTATTTCACGCTGTGTAACTGGACTAGTTTTACTGATTAGACTTATCCCGTCTCTAGCATCGCCATTTAAAAACACATGATTTGTTTCTCTTTCAAACCATTGATTATGTGTAAAATATAAATCAAATTTAAAATCATCACTTACATTTACTTCTGGCGGAATCATCCAAAACATTTCTGTTTTAGATTTCTTTATTGCTTTTTCATAATCTTTGTATGTATTAATAACAAACTTTTCGTATTGCACAGGACCACTAGCAACGACATTGTGTTCTTTCCTGCGAGCAATTAATCTATGTTCAATTTCCTTTTCAGTTAACGGAGCGTGTTTAGTACACAAGAATAATCCATTGTGATAATCGTTATCGTCTACTCTATGTATAAACGTATGATTTATTGTTCTATCATAGCTGTTGTGTCTACTAAAATATAAACTTAAATCAAAGTCTTCATTAATTTTAATATTTGGAGTTGTTGCCCAAAACATCTCTGAGGGCGATGTATCATATGCATTAAGATAATCATCATAAGTTTCAATATTATAAACTGGAAATGGTTTTGGCTGACTTATAATAACATCATGTTCTTTTCTATGAGCATACCAACGGTGATTAATTTCTTGTTCCGTTACAGGCGAATGTGTTGAAAATAGTGCAACACCATCCCAATGTTCTCCGTTTTTAAAGATATGTGTAATATTTCTATCGTAAGTATTATCATGTGTAAAGTATAAATCAAATTCAAAATTAATATCAACTTCAACATCACTAGGTATTGCCCAAAACATTTCAGTTTTTGAATTTTGCATAGCTGCTAAGTAATCGTTGTAATTGTTTATAACAAACTTTTGATAGTTTACAGGAAAACTTGCAACATCGTCCCAATGCTTTGCTTTTACTAAATGCCTATGTTCAATTTCTTTTTGTGTAACTGGTGCGTGTTTACTAAACAAAAACATGCCATTGCGATATTCAAAGTCTCCAACCAAATGTACAAATGTATGATTAATATTTCGATCATAAAAGTTATCATGAGAAAAATAATATTCGCTTTCGTCAAATTCTGAAAAATCGATATTATTACTATATCCCCAAAACATTTCAGTATCGCTATTTTCCATTGCGTCAAGGTAATCGTTATAAGTTTCAACAAGGAACATATTATAAATGCATTCTTGACTGGCTTCAATATCCCAATGTTTAGCATCAACTAAGTGTCTATGTTCAATTTCTTTTTGTGTAATTGGTTTATGTTTACTTAATAAAAATACTCCGTTGCGTGTTTGTTGACCTTTTGCATTGTGAATAAATGTATGATTTTGAAATCTGTCGTATGTATTATGATGATCAAATGCTAAGTCAAAATCATAGTTATCGATATTAATATTACGACTTACAGCCCAAAAGAGTTCAGTAATACTTTCGTCCATTGCTTTTAAATATTCGTCGTAGGTATCAATAAAACATATATCATAGTCGCCATATGAGCTTGCTACAATATCCCATTCTTTTGCATTTACAATATGCCTGTGTTCAATTTCTTTTTGTGTAACTGTCTTATGTTTACTAAACAGAAAATAACCGTTGTAATCAACACGCTCGTATCCTTGATTTAAAAACGCATGATTAGTTATTCTGTCATAACTGTTATTATGAGAAAAATACAAATCAAAATCAAAATCGTCATAGTCTTTTAGGTTACTGCCAACGCCCCAAAACATTTCTGTTTTAGAGTTTTCAAGTGCATATAAGTAATCGTTGTAAGTATCGATAACAAATTTATTATACACAATTGCGGTACTACCTAATGTACTATGTTGTTTTACTTTTGCTAAATGTCGGTGTTCAACTTCTTTTTGTGTAAGTGTGCAAGTTTTGCTACATAAAAATAGTCCATTAAACAAGTATTCATTATCATCAATTTTGTGCAGGTAAGCATGGTTTATATTTCTGTCATATGTGTCTGTATGATTAAAAACAAAATCAAAATCAAATTGACTAGTATTAATATTTCGACTGCTCATCCAAAACATTTCTGTTTTAGAATTTTCAAGTGCATACAAGTATTCGTCATACGAGTCAATTTGAAAATACTCATATGGCGCTGGTATACTAAACACTGTATTGTGTTCTTTTCTATTTACAGGATGTCTGTGTAAAATTTCGTTTTCAGTAAGTGTAATTTTTTTAGGTATAAGAAAAACACCGTTGAAGCATATTTTATCATCACAACTGTGCAAAAATGCATGAGTTTGATTTCGATCAATTATATTATGGTGACTAATGTAAAACTCGTCTAAGCACTTTTGATATATTCTAAGTTGCGGACTGCTCATCCAAAACATATCAGTTGTTGAGTTTTCTTTAGCTTCTAGATAATCTTCGTATGTTTCTATTTCAAAATAATCAAATGTTTTTGGAGTACTATAGATTATGTTGTGTTCTTTTTTTTCTGAATAAAAACGGTGTTCAATTTCTTTCCTAGTAATTTCTATATTTTTACTGTATAGTGCTACACCGTCATATGTATTGTTATTTTTAAACACATGTGTAATATTTCTATTATATATATCGTGGTGAGAAAAATATAAATCTAGATCGTTTGTTAATTTTACATCATCTGGAACACTCCAGAACATTTCTGTTCTGCTATTCTTCATTGCACGTTTGTAATCCGAATAGTTGTTTACTACAAACGTATCAAACTTTTTTGGCAGACTTGCTACCACTTCGTGTTCTTTTTTTACTCCTAAAAATCGATGTCTAAATTCACGCTCACTAATTCTACAATGTTTGCTTAGTAACATAACTCCATCATAACTATCGCCATTTAAAAATACATGATTTATATGTCTGTCATATTGATTACTATGAGGTATGTACATAAACTCAAATTCAGAATTTAAATCTACGTCATCGGGTATCCACCAACACATATCAACTTCTAGATTATCAATCGCATCAGTATATTCTTTATATGTACTGAATGAATATTTAGGAAACGGTTTAGGTCTACTTGCTAGAATACTAATTTCTTTTTTCTCTGCATAAAATCTGTGGAGCAATTCATTATCAGTTGGATTATAATTTTTTGGAGCAAGTATAATTCCGTCTTTGTTTTCTTTGTCTCCATTACGAAATACATGCACATACTTTTGACTCCAATCGTCAGGCATGTATGTAAACTTAAAAAAATCACTTACTTCAACATCATCAGGCACTAACCAAAACATATCAGTTGTAGTTTTTTGTTGTGCTTCTGCATATGTTATACCGTAGAAAACATCAAACGATGCCTTGCCTGCAAGTACATCATATTTTGCACAAATATGCTTTTCTTCAAACACATCTGTATAAGGCGTTGTTGGTACCAGTTTAACTTTTTCCCAACTAATTATTCTTTTACTGCGTTTGTATACATATGGAAATTTGTATTCGCCAAGGGTAGTAGGTTTAAAATGCCACGGAAACGTTCTAAGTGTTTCGATACGTTTATCAATAATCCAAACATATTCGTGATCTTTGTATTGTTCGACAATACTATAATCTGAAGTATCATCAGTATAATGCTTTGGATATCCGTGTAAAAAATGATTTTTTAAAACATCTTGTCCGTTGTACACGGTTCTACTTCGCTGTTCAAATCTGTCAACTGCTCTCATAATATAAAACTCTTAGTTCCGTAATGTGCAACATTTTTACTTAGTGTTGCGTCTATATAAATGTCAAATCCTGCATCGTTTGCATTTTTACAAAAGTATATATCTTCGCCCATTAGCGACTGTGATTCTTTGTGTTCAATATATTGATGCCATGGCCAATCTAGATATTCGTATACTTTTGTGTTTACTAACATACACCCCATACCAACTGCCCATACTTTGTGCAATCCTGTTGACTCATTTAGTCTTAGAGAGAAGTCGTTAGAATTTGTAAATGCTACACTTTGATAGGGTGGCATTCTTGTACTGTAGCTCGCAGCTACAATTTCTTTATCGTGTTTTAATAATTGCAATGCTGTGTTTTCAGGAAGATGCATATCGCTATCTAGCCATAAGATATGCGAACAATTTTTATCTAATGCTTGTGTAATTAGATCGTTGCGTTGCTGCGGAATTACAGTACCTAAATTTAGTAATAATTCGCAATCAACTGTTTTTGCTATCTTTGCTAAAGACAAGGCAAATCCTGCATGGACAAGATCTCTTGCCGCAACACATATTGCAATTTTCATTAAGTAATTGTTTCTGAAATAGTATCTGTATTAAGATTAGATTCAGCTGCAACAGTTTGATCATTTAAAACTCTTGCTTTTTTAACAGCAATTGACACTGCTTCGCTGAAATCTTCTGCTGATAGCGAACTCATAACTACCATATTTTCAGGCTGTACTTTGCCAAGTGTTAATAAGTCAGATGCTGCTTTATGTGCAATTACGTTAATCCAATGATGACGCTCGTCGTCATTTGGAATATCCATTTCGTCAATTGCTGCAAAAACTTCTTCGTGAAGATCTCCATCAAGATTAAGTGATGTTGCTGCTTCTTTTTTACGTTCTTTAGTGTATTCTTGTGCTAAGTCAATATTAATAACTTCATATAAACTTTTCATATTATGCTCCTTTGTTATTGGCCACCAAATGTTGCACTCATTGCAATAGTACTTCCTACTGAAATTCCAAGGAAAGTACCAAGCCCAGACATAGTGATAGGAGTCGAAGAACTACCAAAGTAGTTTCTTATCTGTGACATTGTTATCGTATTGCCTGTTGCTGGAAGTGCCATTTAATATCCTAATTACTTTATTGTAACACACTATTTAAAGTTGTCAAGTGATATAGCCGAATAAATCCGGCTATACCCTATTTATCTAGAAGTTTTTTCACCATTTCTTT
>Ga0181379_1001220_pt1 | contig 12165 bp, 12 predicted proteins | sample 2SPOviralmetaG_FD_130115 | JGI IMG/M metagenome (GOLD analysis project Ga0181379, IMG submission 130115) | Marine viral communities from the oligotrophic San Pedro Time Series (SPOT) site, San Pedro Channel, CA, USA - 2 SPOT_SRF_2009-07-10 | ecosystem: Environmental > Aquatic > Marine > Strait... | reverse complement strand
CTCCTTCATTTCTTTAAATAAGTTAGTTGCACTTTGAAAACAAAACTTAGCTTCAGGAAGTACAGAATGTTCATATACATTTAAGTATGTGTTAATTGTTTCTTTGACTATTCTTTTATAGTCGCCAACTTCTTTGTGTTTAAATTTATAATATCTATTAGGACCTGGTGTTCTTTTCATTATCATTTGACCACCTGATAAATCTCCCATATGTCTAACATATATATGAGCATATAATTTCATAGCCTCATCTTGTATAGATTCTATATGGTCAATGTATTGTTTTGTACTTTCAGTAACCTTTGGTGTTTCAATACCAAACGAATTAAAATCATACAATATATGTTCCGTTCTCAGTAAGTTAGGTGTATCTCTAAACAGAGAATTATGAAGACCATATTTTTCTAAAACACTATAACATTGTGCTTGATTATACAAGTAAGTTGCATATAATTTTTTATCTATTTCACCTGACATTAATATTTTTACAAATGCTTGTCGTTCAGCATTTTTATGGTGTTCCCAAGTCAATTCTTTTATATCTAACATTATAATCCTTGTTGAAAATTTTTAATCTTTCTTTCTATAAAATTATCATAACTATTTTTATCTCTAACTCTTTCTAAAGGCCATTTTTCCACATCTATATCATTTACAAAAAATACTAGTGTTAATCTGTCCTCACCTGTAGTAAAAAAGTTATTAGCTTTATGATATTCATTTGCGTCATAAGTTATTAATCTATTATAAACATTACCAAAATTTATTGTTTCTTCAAAATAAGAATTATTTTCTTTAACACCATTAGAATATTCTTTATCAGAAATACTTTTATTTAAATACAAATCATGTTTTTCATATTGTCTTTTAAATGTGTCATATCTTTCGCCATCTTTAATTCTATGTATTGATGTACCACAATCAATATCTATCTTTGGATTTAGATAAACTAAACCAGCTAAGTTTTCATCTGTATCTGTATGTATCCAACCAGTATTTTTATCACTTTGTTTACTATTATCGAATTTTGATATTTGTTGAAAATAAACCTTACTTGATGACCAATTAACATTTTGATATGACAAATCAAAATAAACAGAGAATACTTTTAAAAGAAACGAACAACTTAATTGTTCATTAATTTCATGTAAAGGTCTTGACCTAACACCTGGCCATCTACCCTCATTATCGGGTTGTTTTGGTAGACTTAATCCAAACTCTCTAATGAAATCGGGATTGTCAAAAAAATTATCTACAATTGTAGGGTAAAATTTATTAACTTTTCTAATATCTGATTTTGGTGCTATATATTTACCGCCACCATTGCCTTTTATATCAATTTGTGTCATACTGTTCTCACTAATTTATTTTCACACTACTATTTATACATTATAAATAAAGGTAAGATTATTTATAGCATGAGGTTACATAATGGCAACAGTTAGAAATTGTATTGTGCATGAGTTATTTTCTCAGCCTTTATATGAGGCAGATATTAAACAAATCACATACTTACTAGACAATATAGAAAAAGAAGGATTTATTAAAGGTAATCCTAAAGATAAAGATGATTTATTAGATTATAGTAAATCTGATAATATTTTGATGAATGAGGATTTATATCTTTTAAGAAAAGAAATTGAATCACATATAAATCATTACTTGTTTAATATTCTTTCTTTAAACGAAAACAAAATTAAAATTAAACACTTATCATCATGGTTGGTGATTAACAGACCTGGTGCTAGACACAACAAACATGTACACAACAACTCATTTGTGAGTGGTGTATTTTATCCAAAAAAATGTGATTTATTTAAATCAGGTGACTTTGTAGCAACCATTTCACAATCAATACCTACATGGTGTTCATCATCAATTCGACCTGAACCTATAAGATATAATTTAAAAAACTCATCTATATGGAAAATACCTCCTGTAAAAAATAAAATACTTTTATTTCCAAGTCATATGGAACATCATGTAGAAAAAAATAGGTCTAATGAAGATAGATATTCAATATCTTTTAACTATAATATTGAGGGTGAAATTATAAACTTACATGGTAATAGGATGAAAATAAAATATGAATAATTTAATTGCAATAAACGGTGAACCTATATGGCATGAAAGTACGGATTTTTTATTAAATAAAAATGAGTTAGACTTTATAAAAAATAATGAGTTTTACAAATCAGGTCTACACAAAGGCTATGTTGACAATACATGGTTGACAAACGATATACAGTTATTAAACAAACCAGAGTTAAATAGGTTACACAATTTTATTGTAAAAAAATTTAACACTTATAAAAAAAATTTATTACAAATAAAAAACAATTTTATTATGAGTAATAGCTGGGCAACTAAATGTTATGTACAAGAACGAGTGTTAGAACATCATCACTCAAACTCTATGTTTAGTTTTGTTTATTATCCTCAAGTTGACAACGATAAAATAACTTTTGATTTTAGAAAAAGTAAACTACAAGAGAGTTGGAATTTTGATTACGATATTGATGAATATAATATATTTAACTCCGCTAAATGGGATATTAATATAAAAAATGGAGATTTTGTCATGTTTCCATCACATATTAATCATTCAACAACCTTAAATAAAAACAATATTGAAAGAATATCTATTGCTGGTAATTTTTTTATAGATGACAAAGTTAGTAGTGCTGAAAACACAATATCTTTAAAATGTGTTGGTTTAAATAGAAATGAATAAATTTCTTATTTTAAAAGATAACTTTTTAATAGAAAGAGAGTGTAATTTTTTAATTAATTTACATAAAGCCAATATTAAAAACACAAAAAAACATCCTACAGGAGATGGTTATACAACTGTTTTACCACTATCAAAAGGTTTAGATAAAAAATTAGATGAATTAATTGAAAGAAAAGAGCTGTTTGTTAATAATCATTTAAGTGATGTAAAATTAACAAATATTGAGATTGTTCAATGGGATAAAGGTGTTGAAATGAAACCACACTATGATATAACATCAAACAATATAGAATATAAAGCGGCTACAGTATGTTACCTAAATAATAATTATACTGGTGGAGAAACTATTATTGAAAATAATATAAATATTTCTCCTGAATTAGGTAGAATAATAGTATTTGATGGTCTTAATTATAAACATGGGGTTAATCAAATAACTAAAAATACAAGATACACTTTTATATCTTGGTTTATATGAGGTGAATATGAAGAAATATGAAATAGATGATAATTTTATAGGTGTGTTTGATAATTATATACCTGAAGAGCATGTGGATGCCTGGATTGCTCAGTATCATACAGTTGAAGAAATGGGTTTTGCCTACAATAGGCAAGACATTATGGGGTTTGATAAGCATTTTATAGATGATAACAGCGTTGACTTAAGCGAAGTAAAATTCTATTCAAATCAATATCCTGAAACAAAATCTTTTAATCTACAAGGTACAGGTAGATATTTTAATGATATATTTTGGAGTGAAATTTATCCTTTATATGTAAAAAAATATACTGTCTTAAAAACTTTAGGCAAACACGCTGGTGTTTTTAGTTTAAAAATACAAAAGACGGAGCCAGGTGAGGGTTATCATACATGGCATTCTGAAATAGTAAACAAAGACACTAAAGAAAGAGTATTAGCTGTCATGGCGTATCTAAATGATGTTGAAGAGGGTGGCGAAACAGAGTTTTTGTATCAGAAAAAAAGAGTTAAACCTGTTAAAAATAGAGTGGTAGTATGGCCTGCTGGATTTACTCACACACATAGAGGTAATCCTCCACTATCAAACGCCAAATATATTATCACAGGTTGGGTGGAGTGGATTGAGTAATGGATTTAGTTAACAAATATTATTATTTTAAAAAAGCATTATCAGCTGATGATGTTGAAAGAATTATAAAACGAGGTGAAGAAAGATTAAATGAAGATAAAGAAAATGGAAAAAACTCAAAAGGAGTTACATTTGGTTTAAATCATAAATCAGAAACATCTGGTTCTGTACCGGTAAATGATACACCATTTGATGATATTAGAAATAGTGAAAAAGATTATTACACAAGAGATAGTGATGTAACATTTTTTAGTGATGAATGGTTATTTAATTTAATAATGCCATATGTGCAAGAAGCTAATTGGAGAACTGGTTGGTGTTGGAACATAGATACAGCTGAGCCTTTTCAATTTACAAGATACTCTGATAATGGTTTTTACGGATTTCATGCTGATGGTGGTTCAGACCATTTTTGTAAATATAGAAAATATATACATGGATTATCTCCTGACCCATTGCAAGAAAATGAAGGAAGTATATACACTGATATACCTATGAAAGTTGAGGATAACATTCATAGAAGATATACTGTTTGGAGTGATTGGGTAGGAAAAGTTAGAAAAATTAGCGTTACTGTTAACTTAACAGATGGCAACGATTATGAGGGTGGTGATTTAAAATTTGATTACGGAAAACACGATAGAAATAAAAGGTTTGATACATGTACTGAAGCTAGAGAAAAAGGTTCAATAATTGTTTTTCCTTCTTTTATGCCTCATTGTGTAACACCTGTAACGAAAGGAGTTAGAACTAGTTTAGTTATGTGGTGTTTAGGAGAACCTTGGAAATGATATCAGATAGACAAAAATATTTTAAAAAAAATGATTATGTTATTATTGAAGATTTAATAACAGAAGAAACTAGAAAATTAATGTATGAGTATTGTAAAACTCAAGCTCTTGTTTCTAATTGGAGATTTCAAAATAAATCATTTTCTGGATATGATGGTGATTGGGACGGAAAATGGAATGAAGACAACGCAGCTTTTAAAGGTAAACAAACATTTACGAAATATGGTGATATGTTGACCGATTCTTTAATGTTGTTGTGTCATAGTTATGTAGAGGAAATTACAAATTTAAAACTTCACCCTACATACAGTTTTTGGAGATTGTATGAAAAAGACGATAGTATGGGAAGTCATAGAGATAGACCTGGTTGTGAGATATCTGTATCTCTTAATATTGGTTGCGATATTAGTAATTTAACAGACAAAGAATATTGTTGGCCAATTTATTTAAGAGGCACAAAACATCCTGATGGATTGCCTATATTGTTAAAACCTGGAGCTGCATTAATTTATAAAGGTATAAAAAACGACCATTGGAGAGACCACTTCAAAGGTTTGAATCAAGCTCAGACATTTTTACACTACTCAACTAATGAAAAAGAATTTTTAGATGGCAGACCTTTATCGGGTATGCCTAAAATACAAATAAAATATGGAAAAAGAGTACCAATTATGGATTATTAGGAGAAAAAATGCAAGACGAAAATGTTAAAATAAATTATAATTATGGTGAAATACCTAAAAATGATAAAAGAGTTGTTGAAGAGGTTATAAAACATGCTAAACAACAAGGTTTAGATATATTTGTAAAATTTTTAGAACATAAATTTAATATTATTGAACAGACAACTTATGACTTTGAAGAAAGTGAGTTTGTAAAAGAAGCTGCTAAAAATGGATTATTTGTGTCAGTACAAGGCACTATCAAATCAGGAGATAAACCAGGTGATATTGTTTATCCTGTAATATCTATTTGTGAAGATATAAGAAAATTTGAAAAATTTTATAATGCAATTAAAAAATAAATTTTATAAAGTTTTTAATGATATAATAAGTAAAGACGACCAAAAAAAATTCGTAAAAGAATTATATAATGTAGAGTTTCCTTGGTATCTTCAAAAAACCACTACAGCTATTACTGAAACTAATACTGCAATTAAAGATGATAAGTCTTGCGATACACTAGGTTTAGTACATGTAATATATGATGAAAAAAAGGGCATAAACTCTCAAATATATCAACCAGCTTTAAATACTTTAAATAATTTTTTAAGTAAAAATAATATTATATTAGAAAAACTTTTAAGAATAAAAACCAATTTAGTGTTTAAAAGAGTTGATAACTCTGAAAAATATCATACACCTCATGTTGATAATGAACAAAATCATTACACATTATTATATTATGTAAACGATAGTGATGGTCCTACTTATCTTTTCAATAACAAATATAATGGTACTAAACAAAATTTAAATTTAATTGAAAAAGTAAATCCAGAACAAGGTCGTGCTATATTACTTGATGGTCATTATTATCACGCAAGTTCCAATCCTGCCATTAATGATTACAGACTGGTAATCAATTTTAATTTTAAAACTAAAGATAAAATAGATTTTAGTATTTTATAATAATAATACCTTGTGAACCGTTACCACCACCTGGTGCATTACCACCTTGAGCACCGTAACCATATGAACCACCTGGTGCAGGAGAACCTGACACATTGGCAGGAGGACCTGGTTGTCCGTTTCCTGGACCACCTTGAGAGTAAGTTACACTTGAACCTGAAAGACTATTAGAACGACCTGAACCTGGTGTATTACCACCACTTGACCCATTTTGTCCTGAACCGCCGGCGCCTCCACCACTAGCACCTCTACCATTTCCTGGTTGTGAGTTGTGTGAACCTTGACCACCTGGATTTCCGTAACCTGTTCCTCCACCTGAAGGACCTTGTGTAGCATTTCCGCCTGGCCATGGTTGACCACCGCCGCCGCCTCCGCCTCCGGAGCCACCGTTACCACCGACATTATTATTTCCTCCGTTACCACCACCATTAGCAGTAACATTACCCCATACTGTATTACTTCCAGGACTTCCTGTAGAACCAGCAGAACCTACAGTATAAGAAACAGTCCCACCTGGAGAAACTGGATAAGAAGAATGTTCTACCATTCCTCCTCCGCCACCGCCTCCACCACCTTCGTTGATGTTACCTGAACCACCGCCGCCACCGCCTGCAACTGCAAGAAGTTGAACGGCTGTAACACCTGATGGTACATTGAAAGTTCCTGCACCTGTTGAAGTAAATGATTGAACAACAGGAGCATTTACTGAAATTGAAAATGCTCTAGTATAATTTGTTGCCGAACCAGCACCATCAGCAAGCACAGCTGCTTGAACCGTAAAGTTTGAAGTTGTATTTGAACCAACTGCGTTAGCTGTTCCTGATATTGCACCTGTAGATGTACTAAATGACATACCTGCAGGAACACCACCTGAAGTAATACTATAAGTTATCGTATCATCCGGGTCAGCAGATGTACCACCACAAGCTGTTGAAGTTAAATTAGAGGCAGCTCTACCTGCGTCAGATAATGAACCTAAACTGCCTGCAGCTGTCGTAAATGAAAAGGCAGGTGAATAGGCAAGACCATCTTCTAGTGTTGCAGCCAATCCTGAAGCATTTGTAACTTTAATATCATATGGGTCAGAACCAGCTGTCTGAGCGTCATTAAAAAAAGTTGAACCAATTGTACAAGTTATTGAAGATGATGAGTTTCTAGTTACAACTGAAGGAGTTAACTCTGCACCGTCAGCCGCAATACAAGCTACAGTTATGGATGATGAAAAGTTACCACCATTAATTGTAAATGTATCAGTTGCTTCATCAAAAGTATTATTAGTGATACTTGAAATTGTAGGAGGACTATCAATAATTACCCAACCTGAACCATCATAATACTCAGCCTTATTTAAAGTAGTATTAAATCTAATCTCACCAGTTTGCTCAGTAGCTCTTTCTGATGTAGAACCTCTAGGTAATCTGATTGAATCAGAACCACTAAATCTTCTATCTTTTCCTGTAAAATCTCTTAAATTACTCATATATTTATTTATCCTTTACTAGAAGTTTTGTACTAATTTCCATCCATAAGTTGCACCTGAATAAACAAGTTGAATACCTGCATGTTCAGTTGATATTACTAAATTTTCTGCTAAACCCATAATTTTTAAACTATTTCTATCAAGTGTTATATTATTTGTATCAGCTGTTCCTGCTAAATCAACAACTGAAACTTGGTCACCTGTTTGAGGTGAAGCAGGCAAAATAACTAATTGAGCAGAAGCTGTACTGTCAATGAAATATCTATCATTAGCCGCTACTGTTAAGTTAGTTGAACCGTCAGCTGTAAATGTTGACCAAGGATTACCACCACCCAAACCTGTCCATTGTGTTCCGTTATAACCCTCCCATGTTACTAATGATGAGTTATATCTTAAACCACCAGTTTTTAAATCACTACCTGTAGGTCTTTCAGCAGTTGTACCAGTTGGTGGCACTAAATGGCCTGTTCCCATATTATCTCTAGTTAAGAAACCTCTTACAGCTCTTTCAGTTGGTACTGCTGAATTTGCGTCATTACCTAAAGTTTCGTCTGTACTAAATTCATTAATTGTTGCACCTAACTCGGCACCAATAGAACCTAACTGTAATTCGTTTAGACCAGAAAGGTCAAATGCGTCTGCGTTAAGAGTTGCAACACCAGTTGCCTGTTCAATCTTAAATAAGTCACCAATTCTAAAGTCACCATTTTGGTCAGTAGATGAGAAATAAACACGACCACCATTTGTTTCAGTAACTTCTCTTTCTTGATTTGGTGGTTGAGATGCACTACCTGGATAATTTGAAGTTGTAAAATCACCAGTACCAATATCGAGGAAGTCATGACCAGTTAAACGAACATTTGAAAAAGACCTTGTTACTGTTACTGCTGTATTATCTGCTATAGCATTTGCATTTGTAACACTAGCGGTTAAACGCACAAGAGCTGTTTGAGCAGATGTATTTGTTTCTGAAACAGCAGATACTCTGTAATATGTTGAATCTCCTGCAAATTGTATATTAGAACCAACTTTAATTACATTTGCACTACCTAATGTTCCGTCAGATGAATCAACAGCAATTAAGGCACCTTGTTGACCTGTTTGAGCAGCCGTACTATCACCTAAAGAACTATCTAAACTTACTTGATATGTTGAACTATCATCTTTTGTTACAGTTACTACTTCACCTTGTTGGAAGTTACCACTTCTACCTGTAATATGGAAAAAGTCTAATGAGATGTTTGTTCTAATAATCGTTGCTGTTGCACCTGAAGTAACACCAACAATTGCAGCTGCTGTAGGTGTTCCTGAAGTTGTTAATGTATCTTGTATATCACTTTCTGTAGCTGCACCAACAAATGAAGTAGAATTATATTTTAAAATTTCTCCACGAGATACAACTGAAACTGCTGTTTCTGTAGCAAGTGTTCCTGTTGCCTCTGCACCATATTCACCATAACCAGATGAACAGTTTAAACCTCTAATAAATCCACCTGCCTCTGCAAAGAATGATTTATCACAATAATAAGTAAAGACAGAAACCATTTCACCACGACCACCACCTTTTGCATGAACACCACGACCATCTGAATTAATTTGTGTAAAGTCATTACATAAAATTGATTTATTTCCTGATGATGATAAATTTTGGTGTAAGTGACCGTCAATTTGTACACCAGTTGCATTAGCATTAACGGATGTACAATCTTGAATATAAGGTGAAGCAGTTGAAATAGCTGCGCTAGCGTCTAATGAACAAACTGCAGCCTTACTAGTACCACCAGCACCTGGTGTTCCTGATAATCCTTTAAATGAAAATAAAGTAACATTTGTATTATTATTTAATAATAACATATTTGAAGCGTTATTGTCTTCAAGAGCTGTTACAGTTACGACAAGAGCGCCTGCATTTCCTATATCACCACTTGCAATATTTATTGTGTCATTTACTGCAAAGTGAGCACCACCATTGTAAACTGTAACTGTTGGTGTTGATGAACCATCGGTAACAACATTAAATACAGCTGAACCTGCAATACCACTTCCTGATGTTGTTGAACCATGAACATAATTATATGTGCCTGGTGTACCACCTGTTCCACCAGATGTTACTGAAATTGTTTTGATTTGTGAACCTGTTCCAGCAGCAGGTCTTAATTCTGTTCCTCTTAAACTTTCACCTCTTAAAGTAACACCAGCTTTAACTCTTAATGGTAAACTTTCTCTATAAACTCCGTTTTTAACATATATTACATCACCAATTGAAGCAGATACAACTGTAATGGTAATATTTGACATACCACCACCTTGAACTGTACTTCCGTCTGGACCAACATTGCCAAAAGTAACTACATCACCAGCAACATGGTCTTTACCACCATCTGTTACAACAACACTTGGTGTTGATGAACCATCTAGTACAACTCTAATTGTAGCACCTGTTCCAACTCCATCTGTAGCTGTTTGTGATAAATCATATGTACCTGCCACACCGCCTGTACCACCTGTAACCGTACCAAAATCTACTATATCTCCTGATGTTGCTGTTAATAATGCTTTATAAACTGTTTTGTAAGGTCTATATTGAGAACCATCATTTAATGTATCACTACCAGAGTTAGCAACATAGATAACATTTTTACCTTCAGCGTTTGACCAAATAGGGTCAGTACCATCTGTAGTTAATACAGCGCCAGGTACACCAATAGGTAATCTTACTGAACCACCAGCATTCCTAGTTAATAAATCACCTCTTGTATTAATTACAGCACCTGTATCTCCTTCAGTAATAATTTCCCATACTGAGGAGTCTGAGCCTGGAGTAATATTAATTTGTCTATCTTTTTTCATCAAGTATAATGATGAAACATATCTTACGGTACTACCAATATTATAAGTTGTGGATGAACTATAACCACCACTAATAAATTTAAATCCTGATATTACTAATTCCCAATAAGATGAATTTGTTGTACCGTTTGTATTTGCTGGATATTGTGATGTGGCATTTGCATTTGCAACATATGTATTACCACCATATCTAACAACATCACCAGTTTTGTAGGCTGTTCCATGCGAATAATCACCTGTGTTTTTATAACCTGTTGTAACAATATCCCAATAAGTATTATCTGTAGGTGTTTGACCAGAAGCTGGAGTGGAGTTTACATAAACATAAGTGTAACCGCCATAGGTTACAACATCACCATCTTGATATGTTGTACTTGAATTGTAACTATCTTCCCATTGTAGTCCCTCTGTAAATACTCTCCAGTTTACAGTCGAACCATCTGCGTCAGTTAGTGAAAAGTCAGAAGCTGAAGTATGACTATTAATACAACGATAATGAAATGCACCGTATTTTACTAAATCATTTAATTTATAAAAATTAGAAGCTGACCAATCACCTTTAAAAAATAAACCCTCTGTGTGTATATTCCAATAAGATAAATCTGAACTATAAAAACCTGCTGTCGAACTGGCAGATGTGTGATTCGTTACACAAACATAAGTGTTACCACCATACTTTACAATATCGTCAATCAAAAAGGCAGTTGATACTGCCCAATCGCCACGCCATTTAAATTTTAATCTTCCTAATACAAAATCTGCCATTTTTTTACCTTAATACCATATATTTATACTAACCCTCATAAGTATATGTGGTTGAATTAACAATTGAATTCCCGTTGTAATTACCAAAATCACTATCTATTACATCATCCGGAAAATTAATTTCATCTACAGGCATTTTTTTATTTTCTACTCTTTTTAACTTACCATCACTATTTAACTTATAATGGTTTCTACCATTTTCAAACTTATATTGTTGATAAGTATTACCTGTTTCATTTTTATACTCTTTTTTTATCTTACGAACAAATATATTTGCACCGTTATGAGGAGCTAATGTAAATGTTAAAGTTGTGCCAGATACAGTATAATCTGTATCAGCCACTAATCTTGTTCTATCAACAAATACTGCTATTGTATCTGCGAAGTGACCAGTAGTATCTAATGTAAATGTAGTATCCGAACCATCACCTGCAAAAGTTTCATCTTTACCAGATATAAACTCCTCTACAACAACAACAAAATCAGCGTCACTTGTTAATTCTGTTGTGCCACCATCATTACTGAATGTTCCTACATTTTTATCTCTTAATGTATAATATAATTTACCGTCAGTTGTTCTTCTTAGACCATGAAAGGTCTCACTAAATCTATTATTACCTCGGCCATTTGTGTTAACGACATGATTATTGGTAGACATTAACTAACCTCCAATACACTAGCAAAAGCCTCAACATCTACAGACGAACTATCTGGATTAGGGTCTGCATAAACTCTTAATATATCACTCGCTTCTAAATTAATAGGTTTATCTAAAACTAAAGTGTTATTTACATCTACCTCTAAACTT
>Ga0181379_1001216_pt1 | contig 12173 bp, 15 predicted proteins | sample 2SPOviralmetaG_FD_130115 | JGI IMG/M metagenome (GOLD analysis project Ga0181379, IMG submission 130115) | Marine viral communities from the oligotrophic San Pedro Time Series (SPOT) site, San Pedro Channel, CA, USA - 2 SPOT_SRF_2009-07-10 | ecosystem: Environmental > Aquatic > Marine > Strait... | reverse complement strand
TGATTTAGTAACCAAAGGTTTCTTATCATTAGGAAAATTATCATTGTGCAGATAGACCGCATCATTTTTCCTTTGTAAGTTTTCGATTAGTATAGACTGAGCCATACTTAGTAAGTCGGCACGGATCTCGTACCCAGATTTTGTATTTGACATAATTCCTCCTGTGTGTGTGAATGTCAGTAGTAAGTATACTACCTAACTATTTATAAGTCAACGCTTAAAATCGTTTCTTATTGCGATATAAAACACATACGCAAAAGCAATCATTGATAAGGTACCAACAATTATCCCTTGTACATTTCCACCCCATAGTGGTTGGTTTAAAAATTCTATCATCTAGCTCTCCTCTGGTCTTTGACCAATTTTTTTAAACGTCCTTCTTGCTTTACTAAACTGCTTGATAGGAGTCTTAAAAACTTTATCATTATGCTGAACCAGTTGTCCAGCTCCGTTGACATGATATATGCCATTAGCTACTGGTTGCTTGCCCCAGTCAGTTGTTTCTTGAAGTATATCAATCATGCAACACTCCTGTGTAATTGCTCATTATACTCATTGTCTTCAACAAAAGCCTCATCGTTAGGTACAAATCTAACCATTGACTCACCAGTCTCAGGACACTTGAACTTAACAATTTCACAATTGTCCCAGAAATCATCATTACTCTCTTCTTGAGCAACAGCTGACACTACCATAGTCACTTCATCTATATGACCTTGAATAAAGAAATCAAGTAGCATGTCACCAAAAGGTGTTCTACCATTAGACTTCCATCTTACGATTCCATCGTTATCAACATATGCTTGAGTAGCATTCTTAGCAACATCTTCATATGTTCTATTAGTAAAAAGACCTTGGTCGTTTCCTAGAGCTCTATAGGTACGGCCTGCTAATAGGTAGCAATCCATAATATTTACTCCGTTAGGTCTCTCAGATTCTTCTCTAGTTTTACCTAAACCATCAAAGCTGTAAAAGTCTTTTTTTATTTCAAAATTTTTCATATTGTTCTCCTTACTTAACATACATCTATTATCCCAAATACTCGATTTGAAGTCAACAGTTATTACAAATTTTCTTCAAAAAATTTATATGATTCATAGTAACCACTACAGCCGATTGCAGAGTTATCACACCCTCTTCCATCACTCCAAATCTCTAAACCTATCTTGTCAAAAGAACTTCTAGGTAAAAACATTTCTTTGAATGTAGTGTCTAAGTTTGATTCGTAAACATTCTTGCCCATTCTACTGATAGGCTTGACAGTTAAACTGTTAGCAGATACTGCTTTTATGATAGCTGTAACAGTAAGCTCGTTGTCAGTGAACTGACATGTATCTAAACCTACTTCTATATAATCTCTTAAACCTTCCATTACTTACCTCCGTAGCCTAAAGCTCTCATTGCTGGCTTAGGATGAATCTCATCAGCCAAATCTAAGTACTGTTCTACATAAACATTCTTAACAAGGAAGTTGATCCATGCTTTGTAAGGCTTGTAGCCATACTTAAACCTAGCAATGAATTCTGGCTTAGGTAATCCTTTCCATGAAGGATGACATTTAGGATGAGCAACATCCATGTTGATTGAATTAGTGTGACGTCCTCTGTACATTAGATACATTCCATCCCACGTGAAGTCTTCTTTATTGAATTTAGTCATTTGGTTCTCCTTACTTAACATACAACTATTATCTCCTATAGTTGATTTGAAGTCAACGGCTATAACGAATTTTTTACAAAAAAAAAGGAGGCCGAAGCCTCCTTTAAAACATAATCGGTTAAGATTACATAATGTTTTTAACTAATACTCTTCTGTAGTATTTGTTAGCATTGTCATCAAGAGCACCAGCATCACTTAATGCAGTAGTACCTCTAGCGAATGGGTTTTCAACAACTCCATACCTAGTTTTGAATCCAATTTTTGGTTGGAATGTGTTCTCACCAACCGCTCTAACCATTTGTAATGGTACGTACGGACAGTAGAATAATCCAGCGTCAAAAGCGCTTGACCCTTTATAACCAACAGTCATGTAATGTACACCACTTGTAGGAGTAAAGTATGGGTCGATAAATACTCTGATTCTTCCGTTAAGAACACCAGCAAAAGTAGAGCCAGTATCATCAACTTGTAGATTGTTAGAGTTAAGAGCAGGTGTATAATCTAATACGCCAGCCATTTGAAGTGCAGAAGCAACATCAGAAGAACATAACATGATGTTACCTTTTCCTCTTCTTGTTCCTCTTGCGATCTCATTAGCTTCTCTTTCGATTTGGAACATAAGACCTTTAAACTTCTCAACCATCCATCTACCGTTAGAGTCAACATCTAAGTCGAAAGATCCAGCTGCAGCAACGTTTTGTTGTGCGCCAGTAACAGCAACTGTGTTAACTGTTCTTACGATTTCTCTGTTAATCTCTGCTAAGATTTCTGTTGAAAGAATGTTTGCAAGTTCTGTTTCAGCATCTAAGCCATGAATAGCTTTTAGATCCTGAGCAAGTTCCATTGAATATTCAGCTTTTAGGGCTCTTGATTTAGCTGTAACAGCAATTTTCTCGATTGAGAAAGCCATTTCAGCAAAAGCAGTTCCGCCTGACTCACCTAAAGCTTCAGCTGAAGAAGTAGCCATACCACCTTGGAAGTTGTAAGAAGTAGTGTTACCTGAAGGCTCTTCACCGTGTTGGCTTAAACCGATAGTTGTATTACTTCCACCTGTTCCAGCGATAGATGAATGTTCTGCGTTAGCTTCGTTATAAAAAGCTTCAGTTCCTGATTGGTTAGTGTATCTGCTTCTCATAGCAAATATTAAACCAGTAGGTCCAGTCATAGGCTGTACACCAACTAAGTCATAAGCGACTAAGTTAGGCATTGCTCTACGTACTAAGCTGATTAGAACTGGATCATAGTTATCAACGCCTGATCCTGTGACGTTTGTAGGTGCTTCAGCAAGTAGTGAGTTTGGTGAAAAACCTCTATCTTCTCTGATTGCCTTTTCTGTGTTCTCCAAACAAACTGCAGTTACTGATTTCTTATGACTGTCCCCAATGTCAGGTAAGTCAGTGTGCTCAATAATTGGCTGCCACTTGTTCTGAAGAGTTTCGTAATTTGATTCCATTTTAATTTCCCCTTAAAATATTGTTACGAGTTACTTTCTAGCAGTACGCGCAATTGCGTCTGCATATTTAGACATGCCACCTGGTAGAGGCTTAACTTCTTCGTCAAGGTCTACTGGTTGCTCATCAGATAAATCTGATGTTTTGCCTGTTTTAGATTCAAGGTATGATTCTTTCAAAGTGTTAAGTTTGTTAGAAAAATCCTCGACATTCTCATAATCAAGTCCTTCCGATAGAGCACGGAGTTTTTCAATTTGAGTTTCCGCTAAGCCATTAGTAGCCTCAGCGAAAGTGTTCTGTACTTGGGCTTCGATAAGTTCACTAGTAATGCCAATCTTAGCACTTGTTTCCTCTTCGAGCTTGCCTTCGAGTTCTTCTACTCTTGTTTCAAGAGATGCAAGAACATCTGTTTGTCCTTCTTCAGGAAGAACCACGTTATGTGCTTCCATTAATCCTTTAAGACCAGTCATGAATGATTCAGCAACTTCAACTTTTAATGATGATTCAATAGCAACTTGATTCTCTTCAAGCCATTGCTCTGATAAGTAGTTGATGTATTCATCAAGTTTACCAGTCATGTCTTCTTTCAATTGCTCTGTAGCTTCATCTATTTGAGTTGCAAATGCTTCTGAGTACTGATCATTAAGATCTGCTACTCTAGCATTAACAGCAGCTTCAAATACTGTTTCAGCTTTTTCTCTTAGGTCTTCAGATAAATCTTCACCAAATATAGCGTCGATATCTTCCTTTACACCGGAACCTTGTCCTGGAGTAGCAACCTTAGGTGCATCCTTAGCAGTTGCAGATCCTTTCTTATCTGCTTTACGTGCTGGAGCTTGTTTACCTTTAGCGCCAATCATATCTTCTCCTTTAGACTCTGATCCTGATTTTACATCTGCCCCACCTGGGTTAGGTGCTTTAAAACCTACAGTCTTATCTGCTGGTCTTTTATTGCTTCCTTTTACCACTGGGTCAGCGATTTCTGAATTCTCACCGCTAGCCTTAAACTCGTCAAGTTCTACTTGCTCTTCGGCCACAGCTTCGATTCCATTTTCGAACTTTTCTAGTTCATTAGCCATTTTTCTCTCCTCGTTAATTGAGTGTATACGTTTGTATATTATTTATAAATTTACTATTTACAGGGTTTTCATGAACTTACTAAACAGTTCAATCTTCCTCTCCTGTAATTCTCTTGCGGATCTAATACCTGTATTCTGAATCTCTTCAATCACTTTCTGTGACTGCCAAGAATTAGATGCAGCATCATAAATCCATTCTACTCCTTCCATAACTCCATTTACAAAAGCATTTGGAGCAGAAGGATCCGCAACGATATCTCCAGCAGTAGCAAGTTGAAAATCACCTTGTACTTCATTGATACCTTCCGCAGTTTGTTTAATGGATCCCATACCTCTTGATGATACACCCAATGATGCACCTTCATCAATAAGACTTTTAACAATCTTACCGTATGGAGTATCCATTACTTTTGCCTTACCAATATAATCTTGACCTTCTCTTCTGAGGTCTTTGATCATATGCGAAACTCTTTCTAAGTTTATGGTTGGTCCATCTGGATGGCCTAATTCACCATAAGCTCTATTGTTCTTTACAAATGTGTCGTTGTATCTACTTACTTCTTTATCTAATGTTTCCATTGGATACATACGACCATTTCTGTTCTTTATACCACCTTGCATAAAGATACCTTCGATAAAGTAATCTTTTCCTTTACCATCTTTAGCTTCAGTTATTACTGGTCTAATAGAATCAAAATTTGTCTCTGCTATTAACTTCATATTATCCCTCTATTGATACGCCAGCTGCTAACAAAGTAACTGCTGATCCAAAGACCTCGTCTGTTGGGTCCTTCTTTAATAAAACTGTTTCTTTTGCCCCTACTGAAATCATACCTTTAACGACAGCGTCAGTAGATACTGTACTATTAGCTGATGCTGTTTGAATTGTTACATTGCCAAATGATGTAGCATTGTTGTAAATTCTTACTGTAGTTGCAAGATCAATATTACCTGCATGGGAATTATTAGCAACTAGTGCTGCTTGAGAATTTTTTACTTTTATAATAGTTGCCATTAGTCTTCCTCAGATAACTCTTCGACCATTTCCATAGCAAACTCAACAGCTGCTTCTGGATTTGATTTAGCAAGCTCATCAAATGCTTGTAGATTATCTTCAGTTAAATTATCTCTAACAAAATGAATTGCCTGTTCGTAAACTTCAGCATCATTTCCATCTTTATATGATGCGGCTTTACTATGATCTTTCTTTATTGATCCACCTTTAAATACTGCATCTTGTTCAGCTTCATTTTTGAATGCTGGATGAAGTGCTGTTGCAACATTGTCTGTATGCTTACCTACAAAGTTTTTTTCTGCCTCGGATTTAGGATTGGCATAATTAGATACCTGACCAGCTTGTAGCTCTGGGTCTGGTGTTAAGTCAATCTTTTTAAGTTCAACTATCTGTCTTAGTGATTTCATTACTCTTCCTCTTGTTCCTGCTCTAGGTCAGTTTCGGGTTCTATTTCTATTTCTTCACCTTCATCTTCAACAGGCTCTGAGTCATCAGGTTCATCTATTAGTTCCTGATCAGCTTGATACTCTTCACCTTCTTCATCTGCTTCTGGTTCTAAGTCAAGCTCTGGTTGTACTTCAACCGGCTCAGCGTCTGGCTCATACTCTTGACCAAACATACCGTTACTAACTGTGTTCTTAATACCATCAACTTTGTCTGCTAGTTTATCTACTAACACATCGTTCATGACATCACCAGCTTTATTCGGTTTATCGTCTAGTGCCAAGTCAACTATATTTCTTACATTATCACTCATTATGATCTCCTACTATATTTATATATCTTACACTTGCTCAGGCGGTGCTTCAGGGAATCCATTGTCTTGATTCGGCTGTTCTTCACCATTTTCTGGCTGTTGTGCGTCCATTTGTTCTTGTTCGTCTTCAGAATCAATCATCATTTCAGCATGCATATCTTTAATTTCTTGATCTGTTTGCTTAAGAAGATTCTTTTTAACCCATGATTGTGAGAAGTATTTACCAAGATATGGGTCAACATCATTGATAGCAGATACCTGTTCTCTGAATATTTCTAAATCTTTTAACTCTGAGAAATGACTATCTGTTACATAGTCAAATCTAATCTCTCTTCTAAGAGTTGGCCAATCATCAGGAGTGATAACTCCTTTAAGAATAAGTTGTTTTTCTAAACACTTTTCAAATAACTGACTAAATTTTAATCTTAGTCTTGCAATGAACTTCTGGAACTTAATTTCATCCCTACTAATTTCAGAAGCCCTTCCTATTGCAAAACCTGTCTCAGCTTCTAACCTAGATACCGGCACGTTAAGTGCTCTGTATAATTTCTTTTGAAAGTATAGAACATCATCCATCTCACCAAGGTTCTGTCCAGCAGGTAATGTGGTAATCTCTGTACCTTTACCGCCTTCTCTTCTTGGTAGCCAATAGTCTTCTAACATGGTCATAAACTTACGATCATCTCTTAGCTCACCTGTAGTGGCATCGTAGACTAATCTGTTTTTATGTTTAGCCATCATGTCTCTTAAGTATTGCTCGGCTTTTACTTTTGGAAGATTACCAACATCTATATAAAAAATCCTTCTCTCTGGTGCTCTGGATATTCTATAGATAACTGTTGCGTCTTCTAATACTCTTAATTGATTTAAGGGTTTAATTGCTTTATGTAAATGAGACAACACCATTTTGTTATCTTCACTCATTAGTCCTGATGTGCAATGTAATATACTATCCTTAGCTATCTTTAAGCCTTGAGTAGTACCTTGAGCGGGATTGACTGTTCCAGGTCCGCCTTTAAATCCTTTATCGTTGTATAGATAGTATTCTTGTTTTGTTTTAGATAGATAAACTGTGTTAGGTCCTGTCCCGCTTTTCTTCTTAGAGACCTCTCTAACTTTTCTAATTTTTCTAGGATCTATAAATCTTAATTCGTGAATACCGTTTTTTACATTTTTTTCGTCTATGATAACATGATAATACATTCTGCCATCAATATACCAAGCTCTAAAAATTTCATATGCTTGACGTTCAAAATCCAATAAATCTTTGACGTTTAAAAATTCGTCATGTATTTTTTGTTTGATTGAATCTGATACATCAACTGCATCTAGGTTAATTTCTGCTGTGTGACTGTCTGGATCATAAACGATTGATTCGTTTACAATATCATCAATAGCATTCTCACACTCGGGCTGCATTGACATTTGTCTGTAACGAGTTACTAGCTCGCCCTCTGTCTTACTTGTTTGTTCGAGATCTACGTATTGACCATAAACACCACCTTCTGCAACTACTGCTGCTCCGTCGTCTTTAGCTGGTGCAATAAAAGACCCCAGATCGTTGTCTGTAGTCTTTCTTTTGATTTCGAATCCGAATAGTTCTGCCATTGATTACCTCATCATATATTTATAAGAGTACTAGAATACTCTATTAAAGATATAAAGGCAACAGTTAAGTTGCCTTTATCCTTAGTTTCCGCCTGCGTTTCCTGTAGAACCACCAGTAACTTCCCACCAGTCGTACTGGAATGTCACATTAAATTCTTGGATTACATCTGTTGCATTCCAATCAACGTCCATTTCAGTTATGTTTACGGGGAAGATTCCATTGAAGGAATATTCTCTGATCGGTACTCCAGTCTTCGAATACTGAATAACCTGAGCTGTTGACTTGTATGATAAGTCGCTAGCTGATCCAAATCCTCGTACGTTGCCTAAATGTGAGTTGATTGTATTCATCCACTCTTCCATTGAGTTACGTATTAAGAAGTCTTCGTCATTTATTACCGTTACGTTCCATTCAGCAAATGTTCTATCACCTGCAATCTTTACCTTTCTTCCGAAGTATGGTACTTCGATGAAACCTAAAGTTGATGCTGGGACCTGAGAAGCTCTTATTAAAAAAGGGCTCTTTAAGTCTGCAGCAGCATTTGCAGGGTTAGTAATGTTGACTTGGAACAGGGTAGGTCTTGCGCCACCTAGGGCTAACTGGGACCTAATCTCGTTAATGTTAAAAGCCATTGTTTTCTCCTATTCCTATTTAATTAAAATTGTCCAACTACTTCTGAGAACTCTACTCCACTTCGTACTGCTACAAAGTTAAGTTGAATGAAGTTAATTGATCTTGATGGTTTGACATAAATGTCTCCAACAAATTCGTTTCTATCGATGACTTCGCCTGTGTTGTTTGTTTCATCACATACAACTCTAAAGTCAACTATACCTCTTCTTCCTTGTATATCCCTTAAGAAAGGTTCTACTAAGTTTTTGAACTGCGATCTTGTAAAGCCATCATTGAACTCAAATAATGAGAACTTAGAAGCTGTACTAATTGCTTTCTCTAATACAATGAAAAGTCTTCTTACATTAATTCTATCAAATGCTGAAGGCTTACCTAGTAATGTTTTGTCTCCAAACAAGATTGTACCTTGTCCAGGGAATGTTACTACTGGGTTAATATCTGATTGATATAATACATCTCTTTCTGCTTTCTTAGGATTGAATGCTAATTTAACTAGATTCTTAATTGAACCTCTGTTATAACCAGCTGGTGAGAACCAAGCATCTCTTAGCTCATCACTTCTAACCGCTAGACCAGCAATGTCTCCATTTAATGGAACATATCTGTAAACGTCATCAAATTTATCATATTGATATTTGTAACCACTGTCTAAGAATGCGTAACTTGAATTGGTGATATCGTTCCTGAATGCTATAATAGCATCTGCTTCAGATCCAATATTGTTTACAACATCGCCCTTATCTGGTGATGCAAACACAATACAATCCTTTCTTATTTCGCATATGTTATCAACAATGTATGACGCAAGACTAGCACCGTTTGTACCGCCTCTTGCTTTACCTTGAAGTATTAAACTTATGTCGATATCTTCAGCTGATTTGAATAAATCATATCCATCAGTTAGATCACCTAGATCTACTAATGATTCAGAAGCTGAGTCAGCTCCTAATTTTAAAGTATCAATGTCTGATAGTTTACCTGTCAATGCAGTTGAATTAGCACCTGTTACATTAGCTGCTAGATTATATGCACCTTTAGCATATATCCATTGTGATTGTTTTTCTATAACATCAATCCAATAATTTGATTCACCGGATTCTGTTTTTGCGTCTGTTGCTCTTGATACTGCGTCAAAAACTTCTAATACTGTTCCTTTGGTTCCAGTTATGTCACCACCATCGTCAACTACAACGACGTGGATCTCATCTCCAACTCCGCCTTTGCTTGTTGCATATGATGATGTTCCTGGAGCTCCTCCTACTAAGCTATGGTATTTCCATTGCTTGACTGGAGTGTGTCCAGCGTTTCCTGCTCCTGGTATTACGTTTCTTGAACCTGTATACTTAGTTTTAAATGTACCAGCTGTTCCATTTGCATCAATTGTAGAAACTTCTAATACAATGTTTCCTGTTTTAGTGTTACCAAATTTTAACAAATCACCAGCTTGGACTGTACCTAATGCTAATGCATTAGCTGTAAATGTTACTGCATTTGATCCTGCATCAACAGTTATCGTAGTTCCAAGTGCGACTTCATACTCATCTGGTGCTTTACATACGTTTACTTGTAAGCTGTTTCCAAGTGCTCCTGGATACTTTGCTATAAACTCATCGTTTGCTGTAATAGTAGCATCAGCTATTTTATCAGCGTTCTCAATTAATACTGCAGCTGAACTTCCGTTTGATACGGCGTTCTTAGATGTACTATCAATGACACGTGATACGTATAATTTATTTCCATAGGCTAAAAAATTAGCTGCTGTGAAAAATGTTTCTGGATTCAATGATCCGTTCGGTTTGCCAAATCGGGCAATCAGCGTCTCCTCGCTGTCTACTAAGACACGAGATTTAGCTGGTCCCCATTTGAAAACCCCTGCTATGGCGCCTTCTGTTGTAGAAACTGCTGGTACTACGGTACTCAGATCAACTTCTGATACATTTACGCCTGGACTAACCTGAAATGGCATTTCAATTCTCCTTTAATATATGGTAGATTATTAAGCTCTGGATTATTTATAAAACTCTGTACTAGAAGACACTACCAAGTACTGTCTCTATCATAGTCATAATCCCAGCTTCTTACAAGTTCTCCACCTTTGAACTCATCGTCTTCTTCCCAATTGTTTTCCCTACCACTATCTATAAAACCGAATGGTACGAGTTCGTCTTCTAATGCTTGCTCATTTAATTTATATAGATTCTTTCTGATATCTATATCCGTAAGTTCTTTAAAGTAGTCTTGCTGAGATAACCATGCAAAAAATATTAAGCACATGACTAAATCATCATTTCTACCTTCTTCAGCTTCGTAACTTGTTCCTCTTTTGTTAGCTACAAAACTTGTTAACTCTGATAGTATCTCAAAGTCGTTTATTATCATCCTATCATTTTCAATGATAGTTTTTAACATAGCACAACCTATTCTTTTCAATGCAGGAGTAGTTCTAATACCCATTTGGGAATCGCCTCCACCAAAGCCACTTCCGGCTATTTGTCCTGCACGACCTTTCCATTGTGCTCTCAATATGTTTTCATACTCTAAATCATGATGAAGTATATCAATTACTTGTCCACCAACATCATTAATCTCTGCTAACACATGAGCTTGGTTGTATGCATATGCAGCATTGTATATTGCTTTTGGATAAAGTACTGGTGCAATCACATTGTTTCTATATGTAGCAACTACTTTATATGGTAGTTTTGTAACATCTAATACAACAAATGCACTATAATCATTACCAACTCCTCTACTTGTATCAGCACATAATGTGTATATGTGATCAGGTATTGGCTCTTCAAATATTTTTAAACTCTCATTAAACTGTTTAGGATTTTCAAATACTAAATGTTTTAGCTTATGTGGATCAATTAATGTATCAGCTGATCCTAAGAACTCACATTCAAACTCAACTGCAAATTGTTTCTCTGATGTGTTTCTTATTGTTTGTTCTTTCCACTTCTCATCTCTTCCTGGAACATCCCACCAGTTTACACTTACTGTAGCATAGTCATTGAATCCTTTAGTAGCATCATGCCATAACTTGTAAAACATGTTCATGCCATTTGGTGTAGATGTAATTAATACTCTTGATGTTTTACCAGATGATATTGTAGGGTATACAGAACTAAAGAATTCATCCTGCACCGTTGCTGGTACGAATGCAAACTCATCTAAGTATACTAAGTTAATTGACATACCCCTTACAGCAGATGCTGATGTAGATGATGCAAATATTTTGGATCCATTTTCTAATTCTATATTACCTTTGTTCCATTCTACAATACCTTGTTGTAAAAACCATGGTAAGTTTTCATAAGCTAGTTGTAGTCTTGATAGAATCTCTCTTGATGTTGCAGCTTTGTTAGCTAAGATAGCAATGTTAAAATCTGGGTTGAATAATGCATAGTGCATCATTACTGCTACCATTGTAGTCGTCTTACCTGTCTGACGAGGCATCTTACATATAACAAATCTGTTTTCATCAACAGTTCTCATTATATTCTTTTGGTAATCGTATGGCTGATAAGGCATTAGACCTTCATCAATACTAACAATTTTTATATATTTCTCACAGAAGTATACTACGTCTTTACTGCATTTGACAATTTCTTGTATTTCCTCTTCGCTAAAGTCAATAGTTATATTGGCTTTTTTTAGCTTCGGATTTCCTAAATAATGATCAGCCATCTTTGTGTTGTTTTACTTTCCTAGCACCACCTTCAATTAAATCAGTGAGGTCTTTAGTGCTTCCTACAAAGAGATTATTTGTTACTTTCTGATTCTTATTCTCTTCTGGTTGTAAATCTTTCATCTTCTTTTGTACATCAAGTAAGTCTTTGTTCGCAGATGATAATGTTCTTACTAAGTCTGCTACTACTTCAAAAGATCTTGGATGTTGTGATTGTTGAGCTAGATCAACTATACCATTAAGAGCGTCTGTACCTCTTTCAATGATGTTGTATAGATC
>Ga0181379_1001214_pt1 | contig 12179 bp, 24 predicted proteins | sample 2SPOviralmetaG_FD_130115 | JGI IMG/M metagenome (GOLD analysis project Ga0181379, IMG submission 130115) | Marine viral communities from the oligotrophic San Pedro Time Series (SPOT) site, San Pedro Channel, CA, USA - 2 SPOT_SRF_2009-07-10 | ecosystem: Environmental > Aquatic > Marine > Strait... | reverse complement strand
TCATTTAAAATAATCGAATTATGAGTTACGAAAAAAATCTTAAAATCTGGTGTGATGAAAGAGGTTTAGATTATTTGAAAATATTAAATTATCATAGGACCCAGGGAGTTCCCACTAATCATAAAACTAATAGGATATTATCTACAGAAATGTTAGAACAACATCGAGACCATTTATCGATGGTATATGAAAATAATCCTGATGTGTTTATAAGTGATATTATAGAAACTAGAATTTCATGGAGTTTTCGTGTTTTTGTTCATGGGTCATGTACCCAATTAAATATATTTTATAAGATCTAGAAAAAATCAGCAGAATGAGAAATTTAATAATTTTAATAACCATATTCTTTATGAGTTGCAAGACCTCTGAAGAACCTAAATGTGAGACTTGTATTGATGTTTAAATTAGCTTAAATATCCAAGGAGATACCTTAGGAATAGAAGCTCTAGAATCTGTTATTTGCTGGGAGGATTTTAAGACGAATTATGTCAGTCAACAAGTCCACCCAAATGAAGGAACGAGTATTATTCACCATAAAATAAAATGTCAATAAAATGGTATCAAATAAAATTTTTTTAAAGAATTATGATTTCCAAATTATATATCCTAACTTCGGAACCTTTAATTCTAAGGGTATCTTGTGGAAATGTTCATGCGAAAAACATAAAGGAATGATTTTAGAGAAGAAGAAATCTTCCTTAATTATTAGAAGAGTAGAATCTAGTAAACCTGAAAAGGAACTAGAAATAAGCTTAATAGGTAAAAATCTTAAGAAAGTGACTGAAATTATTGAAAGAGCTAAATTTCAGGGAAAAGAATTATTAGAAAAACCTAGTCAAGAAATTTATGATCTTTTAACTCTAGAAGAGAATGAGTATTATGATAAGTATTATCCAGGATAAAAAAAACCCCACCAAGCATCACTCTCAGTGGGGAATCATCAATAATTCCTTCATTAAAATTCAAGAGTAAAAGTAGGTTAAACTTTTTAAATAAAAAAATATGTTGACAAAAATAAATTTAGAAGAACTAGATTTCAAAGAAGAAAAAGAGAAATGGTTATTTGATTATGACGGAGCTATGAATCCCTGTATGGAATTACGATATTTTGAGGAGTTTCTAATATGTAAATTATTTCAAACTCCAAGAAAAGAAAAAGAAATTAGAAAAGTTTCTGTGAGTTTAAAAGGATATGGCGAAAATAAAATTCGTAGAATATTGACTATGATTTCAGTAGTAAAAGGAATAGAATTTTTTTATATGACTGGTCCAGAAATAGCAAGAGTCATAGACTTTATATAAAAAAAATTCCTACAGTTATTACACTTGTAGGAATTAAAAAAAATAATGGTAACGTAAATATACGTAGGATTATTTTAATAAAAAAATTTTTATTAAGTTCGTTTTAAAAAATAATGATGGTTACAATTTCCCTTTTAAATAAAATACTTATTTCTTCCCAAGGCTTTTGGGATCTAAAAGAAAATTCTAGGAATTTACTTTTAGATAAATGTGATTTAGTTTGTCACTTTATTCACTCAGGAAATAGGCAAAAATCTAGTCTTGAGGAGTATGAACCTACTCCATTAAATTCTAATATTTTAAAAAGACATTTAGGAGCTTCTTATAAGAAAATAATAACCTTATTAAAAGAACTAAATATAATAACTACTGATGGACACTATAAACCTCGTCACACCTTTGCAAAAGCTATTTCTAAACAATATAATTTCACTAAGTTTATAATTAAGAACTCTAAATTAATTAGTTGGAAACCTCGACTAAAAAGGACTGAGAAAAAGATCAAAAAATATAGATTAGAATTTGCCCATAAATTAATTCAAAACCCTATAAATAAATCTATAATAAAATCTTGTAATGAAGTAATTCTTCCTAAACAATATAAACCTAAATCCCAGGAATTTCATTACTTAAGAAACTTAGAAAATCTAAAAAAAGACCATTCATTCTTACAATATTTAGTATCAGATCATTTCCACTTTTCTACTTCAATTACTAACCGAAAATTTCATTCAATCGCTAACGTCCATAAGTCACTCAGACGGAATTTAATTCATAAGGATGGTGAAAACCTTGTCGAAATCGATTTAACTAACTCACAGCCTTTAATATTAGGCTTAGAATTCAATAAAACTAATCATACGAGTAAATACCTTATGGAAGACTTGCTGTCAGGTCAATTTTATAGTGAAATTCAAGATTTTGGAATTATAAATAATACTCCTATAAAGGATATGACTTATAAGAAAATTAAAACTGGAATTCTAACCGTTTTCTACGATAAAATATATCCAAAGAATTGTCCAATAGAGTCAGCCCTATCTACTCTTTACCCAGAATTTATGAATTGGATTGAGAACCGTAAAAAAACTAAAGGATATAAAGAAATATGTCACCTAGCTCAAAAGATAGAAGCTAGTATATTTATTTTTGAGTACAAAAGCTTTGCAATTCCAGTGCATGACAGTCTTTTAGTCCGAGAATCTGAGAAATTAATCTATTTAAATATTTTAGTAGACCGATTTCATGCGAAATTCCCTGAAATAGACAAAAATAAGATAAAAGAATTATTCAAGATAGATCATTAATATAATGACCCACCCTATGTCGCTCAGTTGCAAAAAAAAATAAATTAATTTCTACAAAAGTTTCTATTTCCAATAAATGTTTCTATATTTGCTTATCATTAATTCAATAACTTTTAAAATTCAAAAAAAAATGACAGTTACTTATTCTCTTAAAGTTTATTCAGACATTTATTTAACAGGTTCTTGTATCTTTCACTACAAAACTCCTAAACAAGCCTTATTGGCCCATATTCGAGCTTTAAAAACAGATACTTTTTCTAAAATAGAAATTCTGGAAGTTAAAAAAATAGATATAGAAACCTTAATTTCTAAGATTAATTAAATTAAAAAAGAAACTTTATTCAATTTTTTTTGAAAAAGTTTCTTTTTTAAAATAAAAGAACCTACATTTACATTATCAATAATTAATAACTTCTTAAAAATTTAAAAAATCATGACAAACTTTGAAAGAATCGCAGAAAAAATGGCATCAGTAGAAATTAAATTTGAATTATCTTTAGACAAGGGAAATCGAAATCCTTGGGCAACTTATTCAACTTCTAAAGAACAAGTAGAATTTTATGTAGATAATATGGACGAGGCTAAAGAATTTTTAGATTGGTGTGCATTATCTTCTAGAGAAGCTCCAATCTCAAAATCATATGAAATCACAGATTCTGAAGATGATCAAATGGGAGGAATATTAGTGACAGCCATTATGACTACGACAGTTTGGTATAACTAAAAATTAATTTGAAACTTTATTCAATTTTTTTTGAATAAAGTTTCTTTTTTAAAATAAAAGAACCTATCTTTACATTATCAATAACAAATTAAAAAAAAAGAAAATGGAAAAATCATATTCAATCAAACTTTATTTAGAAGATGGAGAAAAGTATGAAACAGATTGTGTAAGTGCAGAAAAAGCTCTAGAATGGGCAAAACGGGCAAAACAAGCAAATGATGTTTTTGTGATACATGAATGGGAAAATAATGAGGGAGAAGAAATAAGTTTTAAAGAATTATCTAATAGAGCTTCAAAATAATTATTATGGAAAATACTAAAATTATAATAAAAGAAGGAAATCATTTATTCTTATCTGTCAAAGATGATAGAGGAATTCTAATGGACGAAAAAAGAGATTTATTTAATGAGAATAATGTATGGGGAAAGATCCTGTGGATAAAGGGTATGGGAACTATAGGAGTAATGTCTTACATAGAATTTGATGAAGATATTCCTAAATTCATGAAAAAATTTGAAGATTATTTTGGAAAAACTAAGTTCTTAGAGCTATCTCCAAGAATGGTTTCAAAATAAATAAATTAAATTTTTTTTAAAAAAGTTTTTTTTAAAATAAAAGAAACTACATTTACATTATCAATAACTAATAAAACAAAAAAAACATGAAGTTTAAACATTTAATGGTAGATATTGAAACAATGGGGAATCAATCTTTTTCTGCGATTACTTCTATTGGTGCATTGGAATTTGACTTGTCAACTGGCGAAACTGGAAATGAATTTTATTGTAAAATAGACCTTCAAAACTGCATCGATAATGGTTTAAAAATGAACGCAAGTACAGTTCTTTGGTGGATGAAGCAAAATGAAGAAGCAAGAATGGAAATTGCTTATAATGATGGGCTGCATCTCGAACAAGCGTTAAGACAATTTTCTAATTTCATGGAAGATAAAAATTATTTTGTATGGGGCAATTCTGCTCGTTTTGATTTGGGACTTTTACAAAACGCTTATAATGTATTAGGTAAGCAAATACCCTGGGATTTCAGAAAAGAAAGGTGTCTTCGGACGTTAGTTTTTTTTAATGAAGATATAAAAAGGAATTGGAAGTTTGATGGGATTGCTCACAATGCTTTATCTGATTGTTACAATCAAATTGGCTATGCAAGTGAAATCTTTAAACTCTTAAATCGTGCGGTTGATGATATTGTTTGATTTTATTATTAGTTGCCGATAACGTCCCCTGTATATGCGTCCGTTGCCCCGCATAGGAGGAATTTACAAATTAAAAACGAATATTAAATAGGCTTATAAACTATATACATTGTTGTATGTAGTACGGAATTTAAGCCACAAACTTTATAAAAATGGAAAAATTAAAAAAACAATTTAAAGTAGATTACAGCCTTGAATGGACTTACGGAGTTGAGATAACGAAATTAAGAGAAGATTTAGACGCTTTAGAAAAATTAGGTGCTACCCACGTAAATATAGATTCTTATGAAAGTTACGGCTGTTCTTATATTGAAATAGAGGCTAAATGTGAACGATTTGAAACAGATCAAGAGTTTGAAAATAGAATTAGCGAAATAAAAAGGCGAGAACAAGTAAAGAAAAATAGAGAGCTGGCTGAATTTGAAAAACTTAAATTAAAATACGGAAAGTAGTATTACACACACAACGGCTCACGTATATGCGTAGTCGAGCGCATAGCGAAGATTAACGTATATACTTTGTTATGTGCTTTTAATTTATCAAAACATATAATTTAAAATGACTTTCAGACAAATTCAAAATGCAATAAAGTGGAGTAGTAAAGTTTTAAATTACGATTTAGATGTTGAACTACTTGGAACTAGTGAAGCGAGGGTAAAAGCAATTAGATATTTAAAATTGATAAACAAACACGAAAAAGAAACAGGAGAATGTATTGGGAGAAATACTGAACCATTATCTGATAATCTTTGCGCTATAAAATACGCTGAATTATGAAATTATCTAAAATAAAGAAATCAATAAAAAAAACGGTTGAAGGTATGGAGTGGGAAAAACAAAACGCACTAGACCGAAAGGTTTATATAGATGTGGCTTGCTTACAAGAGAGAATTAATACTGCAAATAGGATTTTAAAAGACCTTGAAAATGTAAACGAATTATGAAAAAATTTGAAGACTATTTTGGAAAAACTAAGTTCTTAGAGTTATCTCCAAGAATGGCTTCAAAAAAAATAAATTAAATTTTTTTGAAAAAGTTTCTTTTTTAAAATAAAAGAACCTATCTTTACATTATCAATAACAATTAAAAAAAAAGAAAATGAATACAATAATCGAAATCAACCAAGGAGAGTACAAAGAAAGAGTAATAGTTACAGCGGCAAATGCAATACAAGTAATGAACGAAGTAGAAGGAAAACAATGGGAAACAGTATTACAGGGTGAAATAATCATAGACGAAATGGAAAACGCAAACGAAGACACAAACGAAATGATGGCAATAATCAAAGTAGGGGAAAAGTTCTTACCAATCTACGAAGGGTGCGAAAGACCACAAAAATTAAAAGGAAGAGGTTACTTGCACATATACGGAGCGAGATACTACTTCAATAGATACCAAGCATAAAAAAAAACACCCGCAGCGTAAGACGGAGACAATAAAATTTATTAATGAAAAAATTAAATAAATTCTCCAATAGATATGGAACAATTTTAGAAGAATTCGTAGGGGAATTCGTATTCATAAGATATCCACACCCATCTATAGACTTTAGAGACCAAGGACAAATTGTCCAAAGTGTTTTAAGATTTTCTAGAGAAGATTACTCTAGAGATTATGCGATAGAATCTAATAACTTTTTTAATTCATTTTTCTAAAAAAAATAGATCATGAGAACTGCAGATATCAAAGCCAAATTATCAAAAATGATGGCAAAAAAAGGTGGAAAATTTAATTCTAAAAAAGCTGAATTATTATCAAGAGAACTTTTAAAAAGAAACAATGACTAAGAGAGAATATTCCAAAATCCGAAGCCTAACCAATCTAGGACATTTATTTACGATTTTAAATTGTATAGTCCTAGTTTGGTGCATGGCAAATCAAACTTGGACTATACAAACTTTACTCGCTCAGGGAAGTTTATGGTGGGCCTCATCATTATTCCATAAAATAGCGAGTAATAAAATAGAGAATCATGGCAAATAGAACTTATTTAAAATTGATGAAGTCTAACTGGGATAGTGATTTTTTTGGGTGGAAACCTATGAGAAAAATCTTAAAGACTAAAGCCAAGAGAAAGTTAGAAAAAACTTTAGAAACTTATCAAGATTATCTTGATGATAGAGAGTACTTAGAAAAAATAGCAGATTATGAATCAAGGGAAAATTTTCAACCTTTTTAGGTCAAGATTTAAAATCAGAAAATCTACTAAGAATTGGTGGAGATTTAAAAATCCTTTTGATAGTTCTCGTCAGAATAATATGGCTGTGAATTTTGAGTATGGGATAGTGAAAGATTTTAAGACAAATTATAAATCTTCTATAATCCAATTCTTAAAAATATACTTAAGTGGAAATACCCAATTTGTAAAAGAACAAATTGAAAAATATACTGAGGTGGAATTCCATCTCGAAGATCATAAATTTTTAGAAGTTGTTATTGATATTTCGTTACCTGAAGCCTTCCACCTTTTTGGTGAGGGCTCTCAGGTTCCTTTTCACGATAGATCTTACAACTACTTAGAGGCTAGAAATTTAGATATGGATTTAATCAATGAAAGGTCGATTGGATTTTGTTCAGAAGGGCCCTTTTTAGGACACGTAGTAATTCCTTTTATGAATCCAACCTTAACTTACTATATAGGAAGAAATATTATAGGAGGTGACCCTAAATACCTCAACCCAAAAACTGAAGACGTAGGAGGTGTAGGGAAATCCCAATTATTCTATAATGAAGAAGCTCTAGATACTGATTTTGTCTTTTTGTGTGAAGGGGTTTTTGATGCTTTGTCATGTGGAGAAAGAGGGATTGCAGCATTAGGATGGAGTCTTTCAGAAATCCAGGTTTCTAAAATTATAAATTCTAGAGCTGATATTTATATTGTTCCAGATAAAGGATTCTATTATAAAGCTCTTGCAACTAGTATGAGATTTATTCAGCATAAGAATATTTATATTGCAAATTTAGATAATATAGAAGGGAAAGACGTTAACGATCTAGGAGGGATAAAAAATTTAAAATTTGAGAAAATCAATTACGACTTTATATTAAAAAATTTAAAAGATTTCTAATGAAAAAGCCTAGTTTAAATATATTACATAAAGATCTTTTAAAAATCCTAAAGAAGAAAATTTCTAATTCAGAATCTCAAGCTTTTTTAGATTATATTATTAGAGAAGCTGAACAATATCCTTTAAGGAGAAAACTTATTTTTACGAGTAAAAAAACTCAGCAAAAATTAGAAAGAGTAGACTCTTCTAATGTGGAGCTTTTTAATAGGATATTAAATTCTGAAAGATCTAACCTTCAACATCGAGGGATGAGGCAAATCTTAAAGACAGATAGAAATTATTTAGTTCTATGTGATACCTCCAGAGACGCTCAAGAATTTTGTGAAGTATTCAATTTAGAATTAATCCATGGATTTAAAATCTACTGTGAATTAGGATTGAAAAAGATGGGAAGAAATTATAGATTAAATAAATTTAAAAATATTTCAAATTGGATTTTTGAAATATATGAAAAGAAATTAATTATCTCAGAAGATGAAGATCCTGAATTGACTATAGAGCTTTCTAATTATTATTACTCTAAAGCAGGATTAACTGACGAAATTCAACTGAGAAAATCCTTTGAAACATTTTCCCATGATTTCGTTTTCGTTAAACAGAAATTAGAAGATTTCAAAACTGATTTTAAAACCTGGATTGACTCCCAATTTAAGGGGTTAGAATTTTTAGATATAATTCCAGAACCTTATCAGCTCCATACAGAAGAAGCTGAGAAAAGATTTTTAAAACATGCTAAGATAACAACCAGAGATTCTGGTTGGAGACTTAGAGCAAAACAATTAAGAGATGAAAAAAATAGAATTTAGTGGCTTACTAATCTCAGAAGCTATTGCTTGATATCCAAGCAATTATAAGATATTATTGAAAATAAATGAAAATTATTTCAAAAAAAATTTTTATTTTAAAAAAGAAGTTTCTACATTTACATTATCAATATTTATTTAATAACTTTTTAAAAATTTTAAAACATGAAAAAAATAGACTTTAGTGGCTTACTAATCTCAGAAGCTATTGCTTTAGTAAGAAAAGAAGAAGTATCACTTCCTAAAAAACCTATAAAACCGATTCTACAGAAACCTCATGATACTGAAGACGTTTTTAAATATGGTAAGCTTCTTAAAGAATATCATGAAGCTTTAGAGAAGAGGAGTCAAGAAGTAGAGAAAATAAAAGCTTTGAATTCTACTTTATGGAAAAATTTAGAAAATCACATAAAAGATAGATCAGGTCTTAGATATATTCCTAAAAAATATCAATCTAAAGTTTGGGAATATGCTTGGAGTCTTGGCCATCATTCTGGTTTACAAGAAGTTTTTAATTATTTATGCGATATAGTAGATATTTTTTCTGAAGATTAATTGCTTGATATCCAAGCAATTATAAGATATTATTGAAAATAAATGAAAATTATTTCAAAAAAAGTTTTTATTTCAAAATAAAAGAACCTATCTTTACATTATCAATAATTAATAACTTCTTAAAAATTTAAAAAATCATGACAATTTCAAAAATTTCTCAACCATTAACTTTTATTTCAGAACATTCAACTGAAGCAACCTTAAAATTCTCAGTAGGAGAACTTACCGTTACAGCTTTTTTCAAAATGAAAAATGAAAAAGTTGAGATTACTAAAGATGATAAAATTCAATTATTAGAAGAAACTGGGATCAACTTTGATTCAGATATAAATAATCAAATTACTACTTACGAAGATATGGTTAAAAACCAAAAAGAAATTTTCGCAAAGCAGAAAGAAGAAGAGAGTAGAAAATTATATGCAGAATGGAAAAGACCTGAAGTACCTACAATTGATGGAGTAACTTACGAATGGGAAACAGAAGAAAGATTCATCAAAAGACATAGTAATTATTCTTATAATACTTATCTTTACCCAGTAGTAAATTATAAAAATACATCAATTAGAATTGTAAGACAAGATGTAGGGAGATCTTATAGTAAAAACATGAAGTATACGTTAGATGGTTCCCTTACAAATTATAAAAGAAGAAATTACTCAACATATGAAAAAGCAGTTAAAAAATTAGTTGAGTTAACTGATCAAAAAATTCAAAATGAAATTGATTCGAAAGAAAGTGCATTGAGAGCCACTAATAAAAGAGAAGAAAAATTAGCCAAATTAAATTCTTTATTCGAGTGGGAAGTGATTGAGAAAAGAGAATATAAAAGTAATTACTATAGTAGAAGGGGTGAAGGTCATCATGTTTATAGATATTATTTAGTAATTGGAGAAAAAGAAATAAACATAGAAGGAGTTTATAACGATGAAAATTTATACCAATTCGGAGGGTTAGGAAAATTAACAGTAGAAACAATTAACGCAATTGGAGACTTTTTATAAAACTAATAGGGGAGACTAAAAATCTCCCCTAAAAATTCTTAAAATGGAGAGAACAAATTTGAATTTAAAAATGCCTGAATTCGAGCCATGGAATAGGGAATTCAGAAAAGGAGATAAAGTAATTTTCTCAGACTATAGTGAAGATGAATATGAAATTTTAGAAGTAAAGGAAGTTGCAATACTTATCAAAAAATTTTGGGTACCTAAAAGTACGATAGTGCTTCTAAAGCAAATTGGAGAAATCAAATACATTAATATCCCTGAATGGATGTTTAAAGTTTTAGATAAAGAATGAGAATTTATTTAGACAATAAATATTGTAGATTAGAAATCGGTGGGGTGGATAACCTTATCAATTTTGATTTATATTCGAATCTAAGATCATTCCTATCCGTCTATGGACCTGGATATGAAATGTCTAATAAATATCAGAATCAAAAACATGTTTGTTTAAGTTGTTCCTATGAGGTCCAGACAACCCAACCTTATTTTAGTTGTTTGAACTGTGGGAAGAAAGAATTAGAATCTTCCAGGGAATGGGATGGAAAAATATCTTTCTTGAAGTATGGTATGAAATTTAGATTTGGCTTTATTTATATGGTCATAGGATTTCTACAAGATGCAGGATATAGAATAGAAATAATTGATCAGAGAACCAACCTAATTCCTGAACCTACTAAATTCGTAGAGAATTTAGAAGTATGGGATTTGAGACCTTTTATGGTAGAAGATATGAAATTCTTTTTGTCGAATAATTTATATGGATTTTATAATCCAAGTGGGATTTATAGTGCTGCTACGAATTCAGGGAAAAACACTTTTCTAGTATCAACATTTTTAACCTTAAATGTGAAGACTCTCCTCCTAGTTCATAGGAAAGAATTATTCGAGCAAGCATATGAATTTTTTACTGAATGTGGAGTTGAAGTTTCTAGGTTTGGAAGAGGGAAAAAGGAGTTAGGATTTTTTACTTTAGCCATGGTAAGAACTTTAAAGAATGCCAGTAAAAGTTTGAATATTAAAAAATATCTCAGGTCAGTTAAATGTCTTCAGGTTGATGAGTCCCATAGGGCTTCAGCAGCAGAATATAAAACTGTAATTGATCATATGAATCCCTTCTCCACATTGTATGTTTCAGGAACTCCTTTGGCCCATGATGAGGATGTAGATAAAATGAATATTCTCGCACGTGTAGGAACTCAGATTAAAAAGATTTCAAATAAATTCTTGATAGAAAAAGGTTATTCTCAAAAGGTATTTTATAAATTCTTAGAATACGAAGAAAGAATGCCTGAGGGAATTCCTTATTTAGAAGAACATGATATTTTAAAATTCTCCCCTAGTAGAATGGCAGCTTTACGAAAAGAATGTGAAGATAATATGGGAAAGCAGATTCTAATAGTTGTAGAACATATTGATCATGGGGATTTCATTCTTGAGAATTTAGAAGATCTTCCTACGATAGTGGAATTCGTCCATGGGTCTGATAAGAATCGAGCTGAAAAACTCCAAAGATTTAAGGATGGATATTGTAATATTTTAATCTCATCTTTGATCGTAAAAGAGGGATTAAATATTCCAGCGATTAATATTGGAATATTAGCTTTAGGAGGGAAATCCACGATTACAGTTCTTCAATTAATTGGAAGAGTGTTAAGAAATGATGGAATAAATGATTCTTGTCTATGGGTTGACTTTAAAGATCAAGGGAAATACCTAGAAGAACATACCCAAGTGAGAGAAGAAATCTATGAAAAAGAAGGATTCGAAAAAATAAATTAAATCTTTTTTTGCAAAGTTATGGAGACTTATTTTTTAATTGCACATAACGGTCTAGTATATGAACTTTAAATAATAAAAAATGAATTGGAGAAAATTATTCTTAATAACCTATTGGTTGCGAGGTAAAGAACAAAGCAACTTTAATGTACTAACATTTTTAATGGACACTTATATAATTTTAGGAGCGTTGGCTTTTATTATTTATTGTTTATATACTTTGTTACCATTAACGTAGTGGCGTTTTAATGAATGGTAACGCCCCTTGTATGGTGGCGTTGTGAGGAACGAACTATGCACTATACAAATTGTTGTAGTGCGTTAATTTAAACAGGTAATTATGGAATTTGAAAAATACGTTTTAGAGTTTTTGAAAAGAGAAAAGATGGCTAACCTTTGGTGGATGCATCCTTTTTATGAAGG
>Ga0181379_1001211_pt1 | contig 12192 bp, 9 predicted proteins | sample 2SPOviralmetaG_FD_130115 | JGI IMG/M metagenome (GOLD analysis project Ga0181379, IMG submission 130115) | Marine viral communities from the oligotrophic San Pedro Time Series (SPOT) site, San Pedro Channel, CA, USA - 2 SPOT_SRF_2009-07-10 | ecosystem: Environmental > Aquatic > Marine > Strait... | reverse complement strand
CTTGGCGTTTACCGCCGTACGTGATTGAGCCATTGTTAAGTAACTTGCTTTCAGTTATTTATCGTTGTTATTTAGAGGGTGGTAGGTTTTATCTCCGTAAAACACGGAAAACTAACCCATGAGTAAATCATGGAACCCATCTAAAATTGCCTCATTGAGGCGAGCGGCGGGTGCATGGTTAATTGCATCCTTCACTCTTTGCACATCCTGCTCTTTGAGAAGTCCGTTGTCCCAGACCCACTCGCGTCCTTCCATAATACCTTGAACGAAAGCGTCTGGAGCACTGGGATCCGCAACAATGTCAGCAGCAGTAGCCAACATAAAGTCTTCACCCACGTAGTTAACGCCATCACGCTGAGTAAGAGATCCCATACCACGTGAAGAGACACCCAGTGTAACCCCATCATTGAGGAGGGCTCCGGCAATACGTCCCATTGGTGTCTCGAGAATCTTAGCTCTTCCAATGAAGTTTGCTCCTTCTTGTTTTAGTGAAGTGATTTTATGAGACACGCGATCAAGATTAACAGTGGGCCCATCAGGGTGACCAAGCTCTCCCATCGCCCTATTCTTGGTGATGTACTCTTCGTTGTATCTTCCAACTTCTTTGGCGAGGATACGTGACTCGTAGATTCTTCCATTGCGATTCTTGATATCACCTTGGAGAAATGGACCTTGAATGTAGAAGTGCTTTTTACCAGCTTTCTCTTCTACGAGAACCTCAACGGCCTCAACTTCTTCTCTAATCAGTTTCATCGTAGTGTTCCTGGGATTCGGGTTCTTCTGAAGTTACCTCACCCTCAGCACTCATGTCTACGACAGGTGCGAAATAGTTTGTGGCAACATCTGCTTTGATGTCATTGATTGCAGAATAGGAACGCCCCATAAGTTCTGAGTTCATTACGTCAGAAGCTTCAGCATTCTTACCCTGTACAATCAAATCAATAAGTTCTGCAACTCTTGACATAATGTTTGTTTGGTATGTGGTTATTTATTACATGGGTACGCCAGCACCTTGCAGTGCTTGCATTGCCTGTGGATCCATTGGCATTTGTTGCTCCATGTCACCACTTATATCCATGTCACCTTCTATAGGTGCATTAGGATCTTGTGGTTCTTCCTGTGCATTTGGATTTTGTGCCATTTGTGCATTAGGATCAGGAATAATTCCAACGTTACGCTCATAAGAAATCTGTTGATCAATCTCTTTGATTTCTCCATCAGTGTAACCAAGAAGTCTGTTACGAACCTGATAAACACTGAAGTACTTACCAACGTAAGGCTCAGCCATGGCTGCTAATTGAAGACGATTAGTCATCAACTCCATCTCTTTGAGTTCAGCAAAGTGATTATCATAGATGAAGTCATAAGTGATGTGCTCCACCATGGAGTCATACTCCTTAGGAGTAACAACACCTTTGAGAACCAGTTGTGTCTTCAGGATGTCAGTAAAGAGATAAGAGAATTTCTTCCTCATCCTTCCAACAAACTTTGAAAACTTAACTTCATCTCTCATAATGTTGTCACTCTGACCAATCTGGAAAGAGGCTCCTTCGTCACCCATTCTAGATGAAGGAACGTTCAGAGACTTATAGAGTTTATCTTGGAAGTACTTGAGGTCAGTCAGTTCGCCAAGGTTTTGTCCACCAGGTAGTGTTGAAACCTCTGTACCTCTACCACCTTCTCTTCTAGGCAACCAATAGTCTTCCAGCATAGACATGAACTTCTTATCGTCCTTGATTTCACCAGTGTTCTGGTCATAAGAAACTTTAGTTCTGTAACGTGCCATCACGTCACGAAGATACTGTTCCGCTTTCTGCTTAGGTAGGTTACCCACGTCAATGTAGAACAACCTTCTTTCAGGTGCTCTTGCCATACGGTAGATAACAATTGCATCTTCCATCCAACGAAGTTGGTTCAAAGACTTACTTGCCTTGTTCAGATAGGAAAGAACCTGTCCAGAGTTACCATCAGTCAATCCTGATGTCACATAAGTGATTGCATCTCTGGCAATCTTGATAGACTGTCCTGCCTGTTGTCCCCATGTATTACCAATGTAGCTAATACCTTTCTTGTTATAAAGAAAGTACTCAACTACCCTTGCTGGCATCTGAGATTGTTGCTTACCAAAAACTTTTTCGTGGTTAGAAGAATATGTTTTCTGACTACTTCTTAGTTGTGGTTCTTGTAGTTCAGGTTTTCTATACTCTCTTACTGCCTTGATCTTCATGGCATCAATGTTTCTGATGTCAGTAATACCTCTTTCAGGATGTTGAAGATCAATCACCTTATGATAATAAAGTCTTCCATCAATGTACCAACGTCTGAACATCTCATGTGCTTTATTATTAAAATCTAAAAGGTGTAACAGATATGCGAACTCTTCTCTTATGATTGTCTTAATCCTTTCTGACACATCCAGATTTGACAAATCAATTGCCACTGGTGTGTCATTAGTGTCTGAGACGATTGCCTCATTAACAATATCTTCAATGGCAGAATCCACCTCTGGATGCATTGCCATACAACGATACTTCTTGATTTGTTCGCCATCTTGTGCAGCAGAACTATCAAGTGAAACGCTATACCCTGTAAGTCCACCAGCAGCGACGGTAACTCCGTCGTCCATATTAGGTGGTACAGGTGATATCTTGCCAAGTTGCTCTAAGGAGTTCTCTTTATAAGAAAAACCAAACAGTCTTGAATTCTGTTGTGGATTCACAGTAGTCTTTTATCTTTCCCGTGATACTATTTAGTTAATAAAAAAGGAACCCTTTTTGAGGGTTCCCATAAACTGATTGTAGCTGTAATCAGGAGGTGACTTTTGCGAGGTCATCAAGGTTGGGAACGTTCTCATCGCTAACGCGACCAGAAGTACCAACGTCATTGGCGTCCGAAGAATGCCAGAACTGATACTGGAAGGTAACTTGGTACTCTTCAATCGTATCAGTCGTACCAAAATCCAATGAAATTTCAGACATTGCAGAGGGCCAAGCACTGAATACCTTGTAGGTTCTCAGGTTCAATCCATCTCTGTCCAACTGACGAACTGTAAGATCTTGGAAGTAATTTTCCAGGACTGTTTCGCCAAGAGCGAAGTTGTGGTTCTGAATTCTTTCAGACCACTTCTCCATTGCCTTACGAACTGTGAAGTTAGCATCGTTGATAACTGTCAATGTCCACTCAGCGAAAACTCTGTCTCCAGCAACCTTCAACTGTCTTCCTCTGAAAGGAACACTAATCACACCCACATCACCTGCAGGAATGGCAGCTCCCTTACAGAGCATAGAAGCTTTCTGAATAACATCAGCTTGATCGTTTGTTGTTCCATCAGGGAATGTGAGGTCCACTTGGAACATGGTGGGGCGCACACCACCTCTTGCAAGAGTTCCCTTGAACTGGGAAATAGACTTACCGTAGTAAGCTGCGCCTTGGTTTTGTTGTGCCATAATTGTTTACCTCAGAGCTGTGCCCCTCTAAACAATGCTACCGACTCACTGAAGGTGACTCCAGTCTTCGTTGCAACAAAGTTCAGGGAGATAAAGTTGATGGACTTGTTAGGCTTGATGTAGATGTCAGCCACAAACTCGTTACGATCAATGATCTCAGGAGTGTTGTTGGAAGAATCACAAACAACCAGGAAGTCCAAGAGTCCTCTTCTAGACTGAACATCTCTCAGGAATGGCGCAACGTTGTTCACAAACATCGTTCGTGTTACAGCGTCGTTGAACTCAAACAAGACACTTCTAGAAATCTTACTGATTTCTCTTTCAAGAATCAGGAAGAGCTTACGAACGTTGATACGATCGAAGGCTGAAGAGTAGGTAAGAGCTGTCTTGTCACCATACAAGACTGTTCCTTCACCAGGGAATGTTACGACAGGGTTGATTCTGGCGCCAAAGAGTTGATCTCTCTGTTCCTTAGAAGGGTTGAATCCAAGCTTAACTACGTTACGAATCTGTCCTCTCTGAAGACCAGCTGGTGAGAACCAGGGCTCGTTGAAGTAAGATGTCGCTGCCATAAGTCCAGCGATGTCAGCATTCAATGCGACGTATCTGTACTTGTCATTAAACCTGTCATACATGTACTTGTATCCAGAGTCGAATACAGAGTATGAAGAGGAGGAGATCCTGTTGAAGTAGTCCACTGTATTATCAGTGATAACCTCAGCATTGAGAGGATCAAGAGCTGCGTACTTAGGTGGCGAAACAAACGCCATACAATCACGCTTAGACTCAGCGATGGAGATAATGAAGTTTGCCTTAGCAACTGCATCATCTTGATTATCAAACGAAGGACCCATCAGGACGTAGTCCAGATCCTCGATGTTCTCATCAATGAACTTCTGATAACCAGTTTGGATTTCACCCAGTGTGGAAGTCAAAGCATCTACACCACCCATAAGAACATAATTCTTATTGTCAATGTAAGCACTCATCTGTCCAGCCTTAAATCTCTCACCAATCCCTAGGTTACCCAGAGCGTCGTTAAGAGGAATAAGTGAAGTGGTGTCAACGTCAGTGTTGGCGAAGACATAGGATGAACTCTTGTTAACTACTTCAATGTAGTAGTTTCTGTTACCCTCAGGTGTCAATGCACCAGGGTTCTTGGAAAGGCTGTAGTAGTTCTCAAGGGTGTTACCTTTCGAACCAGTGATTTCACCAGTTGAATCATAGACAACCAAGTGAATCTCATCCTTACCTGATCCCTTATCAAGGGCGTTTGGTGAAGAACCAGGACGTCCAGCAAAGCGATACCAGGGAATACCATCAAAGGCAATCTGTTGAGTGTACCAATCTTCTGCTGCGTCAATCTGATAAATGACTGTTGCGTCATGCATCAAATCTTCATTGTTGACTGTCTCATACTGAACCAACCATCTTTCGATTGCTGAGCTCCAAGCGTAGACAGTTCCAAGAGTTGACTTAACTCTCTCACCATTTACAGGTGTTCTTTGCTTACCAGATGAAGAAACTGCAGGCCAGTTATTCTTCTTACCTTCCTCATAAGTGAGTCCGTTAGAAAGCCAAAGAGTATTAACAATTCTATCATCGATAGGATCGTCATTTACATCAGTGTCTCCATAAGAGTAAACAACATGCTCACCCAATACTTCAACTGATGTTGAAGGTGAAGTTGCATTGACGTTGTTATCTCTGGAAAGTCTGTTACCTTTGGTAAACAAGATGTCTTTACCATCAGCGTCTTTGGTGAGGTTAAGAATCTTAAAGATTCCATTCTCAACACGCATCACGATTCCTTTAGCACCAGTGGCTACACCAGCTGTATCAAATTCAACAATTGCTGAACCCTTAGTGATAAGTTCTGGAGCAACATAAACAATAAAGTTTACATTGTCAACACCCAAAGTGAATGGGTTAGTGCCATTTGCATTATCATAAGAGAATGCAAAGATGCCTGAGAAATTGTTTCCGCTAGTCACTTCAATGGTTTTACCATCAACAAATGATGCGGAGGAGTTAGCGTCTCCTGATCTCTGCCAACCAGCAGCAGAAGTAACATAAACACCATTATCTTTGGCGTCTGTTTGTCCTGTCAACAGGACTCTCTCACCACCACTCAAAGCAATTCCATCTACATCAGGTAGATAAGTCTTGGTAGCGAAGGTAATGTTGTCAGAACCAATTGTTGGATTGGTGGAACCATTATACTGGAACAAACCAGATTGAGTACCAGCCAGAACCTCAACTGTATTTCCATTCTCAAAGTCAGAGGATGAAGAAGCGTCAGATGAACGAGTCCAAACACCAGCATCATTGACATCATAGATGCCATTTTCAGTCTGATTAGTTTGGTTCTTCAACAGAACTCTATCACCATCACTAAGAGCAACACCATCAAGGCTGGATGCCCAATCAAACAAGTCAAAGGTGACGTTATCTGAACCAACTGTTGGAGTGTCAGTACCAACATACTCATAGAAATTACCAGTGGATGTTCCACCAGTCACTTCAACAAGTTTTCCAACTGTAAAGTCTGCGTCTGCATCAGCGTCAGCGGCTCTTGCGAAACCTGTAACTGCGTCAGCAACATAGATTCCATTCTCAGATACAGTAGACTGATCTGTAAGAAGAACTCTGTCACCATCATTCAGTGCAACACCACCAACAGTGGAGTTATAACTGAAAGCACCAAACGTCAGTGCGGTAGTTCCAAGAATTGGATTAGTCAGGTTAATGTACTCATAGAGTCCAGCACCTGTACTGTCTGTTACATTAACAACTGTTCCCTGAATAAATTCAGCGGAGTCATCAGCGTCAGATGAACGTGACCAAGCGCCACCAGCGGCAACATCATAGATGCCATTCTCAGCACTGTCAGTCTGTGCAATAAGAAGAACTCTGTCTCCATCACTAGGTGTAATACTGTCAATAACAGGTGTACCACCAGCTGAGATGTCAACGTTGGCAGAACCAACAAGCTTAACATCAGCACCAAACTGCGTTCTCAAAGAAATGTCAACGTTCACTGTTGAAGCGGCGTCCACATCAGCAAATGTAGATCTTACAGCTGTTCTATCCACATTAGCAGTAGAAGCTGTAATAACTGCACCATTAATAAAACTGGGGTAAACCTGAACATCAACGTTGGATGTAGATCTTACAGTTGCGTTCGCCCAGTTAGGCGGAGTAGCAAGAACCTCAGGCTCTGCTGCAATCTTAATGTAAGTACCTACGTTTGTAGCAACTGGCAATGTCTGATCGAAGGTTCCTCCGACAACATCATTACCATTAAAATCGATCCTGTAATCTTCGTCCAGAGTGTTCTGGTAATCAGCACCAGAGTCAACAACTGCAACGGCAATACCATTAGCCCAGGATCCTGGGTTTCTGGCAACAAACTTACCAGGAAGACTACCGATACCGGCAGCTGTCTGATAGTTCTCGAAGTAATCATCGTCATTCTTGACGTAATAAACTTCTGGATTTCCGTCGGAGTCAATGTCGGCTCCATCGTGTGCGTTACGCATTGTCTGAGTACCACCAGGGGTATCATCAGTTCTTACAACGTAACACTCACCTGAATACTCAAGGAAGTTATCTACAGAGAACCAGTACTCATAGTTCTCATCTGTTGGCTTGCCGAACGTGTCAACAAACTCTACTTCCTCACTGATACGAATGATTTGATCTACAGGACCCTTCTGAAACGGGCCTGCCAAGCAGCCCACGTTTTGAGTGATAGCATCACTCGAACCCCTAGTTAAGTCAACCTCTTGGATGACTACACCGGGAGAAGCGGTCTTAATAACCATTTGTCTCTCCTGAATATGTGTATATTCATTATTATTTAGATTTATTATCTTTGCGACTAATTACATCTCTCAACACAAATCAATTTTTATCTCTGAAAACCCTTATGAATAAAGGGTTTATTTACGTAACTCACCACCAACTAGGGTTACCACCATAAGGTGTGGACTCCCACTGCCACGGTGACATTGGTGCACCATATTCATCAATATCTGCACCCTTCCATACCAAACCAGACTTCTTTTCAACAATGATTTCCTCTGTGATTCCATCATCAATGAATCCAAATGGTGCCATGTCTTCGTCCATTCCTAACTTATCTTCTTCATACATCTCCTGCCTGACACTCTGATCAGTCATCTCTTTAAAGTAATCTTGTGCTACTGCCCAAGCGTAAATAACCATACACATCACTAAGTCATCATGGCATCCATCTTCGGCACAAAAAGACTCCCTCTTCTCAATAAAAGTGGTGAGCTCGTTGATGAGTTGGAAGTCACTGAAGATAACCTTATCAGATTCCACCATCTGCTTGAGGTTACTACAACCAAGTTTCTTAGGCGCTTTCGCCATCTTAAGTCCAAGTTGGGTTTTACCTCCAGAGAAACCATGTCCTAGAACCTGACCTGCTCTACCTCTCATAGAAGTCATCAGTAGGTTCTCATACTCCATATCATAGAAGATAATAGATGCAACCTGGTCACCAATATCATTCACCTCACATAAAATCCACGCCTTGTTATAATTCTTTGCAACCTGAACTATAACATCAGGATACAACATTGGTTTGATTGTATTACTTCTATACTTACCCACCAACTTGTGAGGATAGTTAGTGATGTCAAACAATAAGAATGCAGAGTAATCCATTCTCATACCACGACTGACATCCACTGTCATCAGATACTCATGTCCTGGAATTGGATGCTCATAGATATCTAAACCACCTGATGTGGTGAGAGGATCATCATATGATAATGATTTTAGTTTAGATCCTGCAATGAGAGTACCAGCAGAACCAATGAAGTCACATTCAAATTCTTGTTGGAATTGTTGTTCCGATGTGTTTGCAATGGTTTCTTGCTTCCACTTCTCATCTCTACCTGGTACTTCACTCCAGTGAGCCTCAGTAGGTCTATAACTGTTCCTACCCTTCTCTGCATCATTCCACAACTTATAGAAGTGGTTCATCCCATTGGGAGTAGAGACAATGATTACTTTTGTACTCTTACCAGATGAAATTGTAGGATACACAGAGGAGAAGAAGTCCTCTGCAACGTTAGTTGGGACGAATGCGAACTCATCCAGCATCACAATATTATAAGAGAAACCACGAACAGCAGAACTAGAAGTTGAACTTGCTGAGATACGTGAACCATTCTCCAGTTCAATTGATCCCTTATTCCACGCCAAAACACCTTGTTGTAACCACTTAGGAAGATTCTCATAAGACGTTTGCAACTTCTGCATCAATTCAAAAGAGGTTTCTCTCTTGTTTGCCAGGATGGCAATGTTGATGTTGTCTCTAAAGATTGCCTGATGAATTAGATACGCTGTAACTGTAACAGACTTACCACTCTGTCTTGGTAGTTTACAGATACTGAATCGACTGTTATGGAAACTGTCAATCAGATTTCTTTGAAATGGATAAGGTACAAACGGAACAATACCATCATCCAGTGAGATAACCTTGATGTAATTCTCTAGGAAATACTCAGGATCTTGTGAGCACTTGATAAATTCTTTGACTTGATGTTTAGTAAAGTCAATCTGTACTCCACGTTGCTTCAAAAGTGGGTTTGCTTTATACGCGTCACCTCCTGATGCTGGCATTAGTCCATCCTCAAAATATAATAAATGGCGTAAGTAACACCTAACACCAGTATGGCAACCATAATGTTGACACTCCAGACTGGATCACTTGGATCGTTCATAATTAAAATGCTTTGATATCATAAGGGGATTTACCAACAGCTGCCATCATCTGACAGTATACTTGGACTTCTTTTTCTGTCAAAAGTAATGCAGGTCTAGCAAAACAATACTTTAAAAGATACATCGTAGTATCAGCAGTTCCATCTTCTCCTTGCAGCCTTTCCTCTTTCTCCATTCCATCCTCTTGATCGTGCACAGAAACTCTTTCTCCTTCCAGCTGCTTTGGAACCTGCCTTCAGTTTAGAAGGTGGTGTGGTGACTGCTGTCTGAAGGTTTCCACCTGTCTTAGCATTCTCAGCATCAACACCTTTCTGTGTTAATCCAGCACCATCTTCAGTTTTTCTCTTATGTCCACTCTTGATACCACCTTCTGCTACGTATTCAACTTCCTCTTTCTTAGTCTTACCTTTCTTCACACAGTTAGGATACTGCTTACCAAACATCTCTTTGGTTCCTTTCTGAGTATAACCTGCCCAACAAGCTTCATCAATAGTAGGATCGTATGACTCATCCTTCAGAGTCTGATCACCAGACCTATACTTCTTCTTATTCTTAGGATCAGTAAACGTCTTCACCATTGTAGGCTTAGCTGCACCAGTCTTAGAAGATTGTCCAGAATCTTGACTCTTCTTACGTGCATCAGCAGATTTGATAAGTTTCTTACCTTTAGCTGAACTCTTCAGAGAAGCAAGTCTCTGTGATGAATAACACTTAGGTGCTGATGTTTGTCCTGGCTTACGTGCACAGGTAGAACCATCTGATTGTACCCAACCAGGTTTACCATCCTTTGACTTAGACTTAGAGAACCAAGCGTGAAGTCCACCTGCTTCTGCGATAATCAAATCCTCTTCGCCTGTATCATGATTCTCCACAACCATGTGGAATGAATCATCATCTTCATGATACACTAAAGGTGTTAGAGGTTCTCCAACCTCTTCACAGATGTAATTATAGAAAGCATCATCAACCTCATCCAACTGTACCCAAGTATCTTCAGGTACAAACTCACAAGACTCTTTGATAGGTGGTACAATAACCATGTAGTTATCAGGCTCATCCTTACAAGGGTAATGAGCAATGAGTCTGGAACCAGGATAGAACATCTCACAAGCGTTCTGACACTCATCCTTAGAACAGAGTCCTAACTGAGGCCAGAAGAACTTCAATCTCATCGTATTACCACGCCACATACAAGTGACATCATAAACCTGTCCAACCTTATTGATTGCAGTTGCCTCATCAAGAGGCATAAATCCAAAGAGTTGAACCTCTCTGTTCTCCTTCAACCAGTCATCAGGAATCAAACCAGTCTCTTGCTTGAAGAACTTATGAAGTTCCTTAGGTGTGACACCCAGTTCATTTGCTTCCTCACGCATCACCAAGTCAATGGACTGCCAAGCAGAGTCTTCAAGTTGCAACAGACTCTCTTTGAGTTGTGCAAGTGGTTCGTCAACCTCACACTCACAAGGACTACAACCACAAGTACTACAGATAGTTTCAACAAGTGGTGAAGCTTCAACTTCCTTTGTGAACTTACTGTTGATGTGCTCTTGATACTCTTCCATTGACATGTTAGTTGTCAACGAATAGTACTGTCCATAACCTGTATTATTACCTAAGTCGCCATCATTATTATTAGCAGGACTCGTGTATTGTCCCAGGTCACCATTACCATTAGGAGTACTCTGAGTCATCTTACCAGCATTACCACTACTTCTCATACCTGCAAGGCTTGACGCCATTGCTCTCATACTGGTACGAGTTGAGTGAGTGATGGGTTGCTCAACATCATCTGCTTTATAAACACCAGGATTAATCTTTTCCTTATAAGTTGCAGTTGCTCTGTCAGCAATGTCCAAGTGTGTGAACTTGGCTTGTGGACGTTCAGTAGGAGTAGGTTTCTTACTCTCAAACTGAATGTCCATCTTTCCAATCTTGGACTTCAGTGAAGACAAACCTTCCTGAGCTACACTTTCAACTACATCGTACTCAGAATCATATGCTGATTGAATACCTTTAAGTTGTTGTCTTAGTTCTTCGTTGCTCATTTTAGCAGTTATTCCACAAAGTTATTTATTAGGCGTTGCCTTTAGTGATTGTCTCGCCCTGCGCAATCTCTGCACCTGTTGCACCAGCACCACTTGCAACATTACCTTTTGATATAAATCTAGTGAACTTCTTAGCACCATCAACGACTTTACCTCCAACTTTCTTAGTTGTACCAATTGGATCTTTCTTAAAGTTCATTCTTGCCTTTCTTCCCATTGCCTTTGCTGTATTGCCAGGGTTTTGTACACGCCTTGACAATGTCTTGAGTGATGTGGGATTATCATTTGGCTTTTGATTTGCTTTCTTTTGCCTCTCTCTCCATCTTTCCATTGCGCCTCCTCTTCCTGTCCTTGCTGTTGCAGGTCTCTTAAATCCACTAACACCTTGAGGTCTGGACTGAGGTGTTGGTCTCTTACCAAGGTTCTCTTTCTGATTTCCGCCTGTGTTAGGTCCAGTCTTTACAGGAACAATTGCACCAGGTTCATTTGCTTTTGCCTGTTGGACACGCTCAGCCTTTCTAGCTGATCTAAGCTTAGCTTGCTTTCCTTCATCAAGTTGTAAAAACTCGGCGTAACTTTTCATCTATCTGATTTTTAGTTATTTATCTTTGCTGCCTTCCTTAATCAATTTCATAAGATCGGCAGTGGAACCTGTCATGTAGATGTTATTCTGGGTGTTGCTGGTTGCAACCTTCACCTCTTCAATCTCAACATCCTTCATCTTCTTGTGGAGGTCTTGAAGTTTCTCAACCACCTCCGCAGCATTCTTCGCTCCATTGAGAGCCACCTCATATGCGCGGGGATGGTCTGATTCCTGAGCAACCTCAAGGGCGCCATCCACCGCCTCCGCCATCTTCTCAATAAGGGAGTAAAGTTCACCTCTTGCATACTGGTAGTCTTTCTCTGCATCATCTTTCTTATCTGAAATAACAATCTTT
>Ga0181379_1001210_pt1 | contig 12192 bp, 13 predicted proteins | sample 2SPOviralmetaG_FD_130115 | JGI IMG/M metagenome (GOLD analysis project Ga0181379, IMG submission 130115) | Marine viral communities from the oligotrophic San Pedro Time Series (SPOT) site, San Pedro Channel, CA, USA - 2 SPOT_SRF_2009-07-10 | ecosystem: Environmental > Aquatic > Marine > Strait... | reverse complement strand
ATAAATGGGAATTTGTTATCATAAGACCATTGCAGTATTAGGAAATTATGATTAATTATAGAATGTTTAAATGGAGGATCTACTTTTCCAGAAGTTATTGAAAAAGTTGTTGTATTGTTTACTATTCCAGAAAAAGGAACATATACTGTAGCTACCCATTGCTGGGTTGTAAATCCTGCAACAGATGTAAGTCTATAATCACTTATTAATCTCACTTCATTTGCTGCAGGTCCACCACCGCCATTAACTATAGTAATAAACAAATCCTTATAATAATTATTTTCTTGAACAGGATGATCTGCTGGAGGACCCCTAGAACCACCAGTGTTAGGGAAAATTATGGTGTTAATAGAACCCCCTAGGGCTGTAATCGGAGATCCTTGTCCCCAATTAACATATTTAACTATACGTCTAGATTCTTGGGGAGATTCTAATGAAATAGTAGTACCTGCTAGTGGTGGAGGGTTAAATCCTATTTCTCGGGGGGTAACTGTTTTTAATCCAGGATTATCAACAATGTAGTTACCTAAATTACAACTCCTACCAGTATTATCATAATCAATGATTGTTTCTATTTGTCCCTCGGCAGCGCCACTAGTCACTCTCATAATAGTTCCATTCCAATAATCTCTAAAATTAGTTAGAACAACACCAGTGCCGGCTTCTGTTATTGCAGATATTTGAACCTCGGCAGGAGAAGTTACAGCAGTTAGTGAAACTCCAATATATTCTGATATTAATATCTCTAGGAAGGAACCCCATACAACATTTTCGTCTAATGTAACAGCTGTTGCTATTGGTAAATTAAAAGAAAAATTATTATAATTTCGAAAGTCAGTAACACTAGTTTGATAATTTAATCTAGAACAATCAACAATCGGTCTTTCCCTTCTAATTGAAAGTACGTCGTTTACTGTCCAAAGTTGAGTACCTGCAGAATCGATTAGAGGTCCCGAATTGCTAGTTGCAGCCCTTGAACCAGAAGTATCAATGCTTAATAATTTAGTAACCCCATCAAAAAACTTAATTGGTCTAGATTGACATACTGTTTGGTTGTATAGTACACTATTCACGTAATAATTACTTGCAGAAGGTGCTGTTGGAACGAAGAATAGGGGGTCCCTGAACATCTCACCATTTAGATCTGTTGGATCTATAATTGCAAAACGAGATGTACCAGGAATTAATGCAACGCCAAAACCAGTTGCAATAGTAACTTCTGCCCTATCATCTCCAAGGTATTTATATTCAATAATTCTTCTGGCTGAGTTTGGTTCAAATTCGGTTGGTAGTGTTGGTGGGTTAGCTGATGCAGCTGTCATTAGATTCAAAGTTGCCCCCACGTAGTAGTCTTCTCTTAATTGTAAGGAAGCTAAACCGGATGTATTGACTTTATCCTTAGTGTTTATTTCTAAAATTATACTTCCAGTCGCGTTACCTAATCTAACTGCGGGAGGACCTACAGATCCTGGGATTGTATCTAATTGTACTACAAGTATTCCTCTAGCGGGGGTTGGAGCTACGGCGTCTTTTTTAGCTTGAAAAGCACTACTAGCCCAAACTTTTTCGGGGGCAGATTTACATACGGGATCTAAAGATTGTCTTGGACCCTTGGCACCTGATTGAGATACTTCTGCTACGAAAGATCCAGGATCAGGATATTGGGTTCTATCACGTCTCATCGAAGTTATTTCTAAGTATTGATTATGACCGTTAGTCATTGGTACTTTTGCTCTTTCATATTCTGGAAAATCCTGATTAGGATCTCTCATTATATTATTCATAGAACGCATAATTATTTTATTAGAGTAAAATATTATTTTAGATAACTATAAATAAATGCCATATGCTCAAAGAGGTTCTTGTTGTGCACCTCGTACATCAGCATTAACAGACAATACTAAATTTTATAGTCCTTGGGACGAGGTTTATTATAAAACATGGACTCGTAGTTTTGTTTTAGATAATACTTGGGATTTTTCTGATAAAGCAGGAGAATATGAACATCCCAACTTACAGCAACCTAATCTAGCAGTAAAAACAAGTTGTCCGTATAAAACATACAGACCCTCATAAATCTTATAATAATTTATTATAAGATCAAGATAGTAAATAATGGGACCTGATTTTTACTAGTTGTTTTCCTAGTATATTTAGTCCATCGTTTTCATTGCTACCCCAAAACAATTCTGTTTTGGATGAAAATATTATAGGTGAAAGACCAGTATTTATTAGATTCATTCTAATATCTTCGTTTTGTTCGAATTTGTATTTTAATACGTTAAACATAATCTTATGCATCATTTCATTCCATTCAGCGCAAACTTGAATTTTATTACCTAGGGATTTTGAAACACTAGGGGATATAGCTTGTTGTTGTTTTTTAACATAGTGTTTGTTGCTTATGTCTTTGAAAGCCTGAAACGCTGCTTCAGATGTTGGAAATGTACCAATTTTAGGTATAGTTACGGGGTGGTCTGAGCAGTTAGAAAATCCTGCAGTGGGTCCTACTTTAGTTGCTTTATGGAAAATAACTGGTTTACAAAATTGGAAAACAAAATTTTTCTGTAAATATTGTTGGGGTGATCCCAATTTTCTCCATTTTTCCCTCATTATTATTCGTTTACTGTGATATTTTGTAGTATATTCTAGTGCTTGTTGCGGACTTAAACCAAATAAATGGCATAGTATAACTGATACTACAACACCAGATCTACCATGACCCCCCTTACAATGCACGTAGAGTAATTCATTTTTTTTCAGGGATAAAATGATTTTGCATAGTTCCATTATAAATATGGCAAATTTATTAGTATCTTCTGGTATACGGTGATCTTTGATCGGATACGATATGTAATTGTAATTGGTTCTGTAAGGTGTTATTTTTCTCTCATAGTCATGAGTTAAATTTACGAAATGCCTAACACCCTCCTTTTCCAATTCTTCTACTGATTCTTGGGTAGGGAAACTACCAAATAGTGCTCTGTTTTTGATAAAGAAAGAGGCGTGATCCATTATTTTATATTTGTCATTATTCTCCTATAAATTAAAGATAGGAATCATTTTTAAATTATTATATTACTTGGTAATATAATAGTCAATTATTCTAACTTGGCCATACAGCAGTATTAAAGACCTTACAAAAATCTTCACTCGCTTTGCAACATTCAGTGTAGTATGCATTCTCATCAGAAAATAAACCTGTAAAAATTCCTCGTTTACATGAAGATCCATCTTTGTAAAATTGTTTACCTCTGAAGATTCTTATTGACATGTACACAAGTACTAAGAAGAACCATAAACTAATTAGCATTCCAAGTGGATTATTCATTAATGAGTCCATTGTTTTATTGTAGTAAAAGAAAATTATAATTCGCACGTATCACCCGAACAGTATTTACTACCCTCCGGAACATTACCCTTAACGTTGTCAAAGTCAGGTAATTTGTATGAATTTTTCAGTTCCTCATACTTTTCCTCGTTAATAGGTTCATACGGAGCCTGTGCGTATCCATGTCCCGAATGTGGTAACATACTAACAGACTTGAGAATAGGAATATACATTGCCAACATTTTCTCTACGTCTGAAGCATCCTTTTCCTTGTCGAAATAGATTGTTGCGGATACGCAGTTGTCTGCATAACACCTCTGCAACATTGCTACAATAGAAAATTGTTCCCATGGACTTACTTCGTCACATGGACGAACATTCCCATGATCAATCGCAAATGAAAATACCAAAGTATTATCTGAATAAGTATCGTCCTCGTGTGGAATTCCTGCCTTGACTAGGGAATCAACTAGGGGTGAATCCTTGCCAATACGCATTCGTCGAATTGCGAAACGACTGACGGGGTAATGAACTCCGGCGGTAACCCCAGCCAAAAGCGAAATACTTCCAGACGGTTTTACTGTTGTAACACGTACGGATGCAGGTACTCCGGCTTTGCGAGCTAACTCGGCATTATAATTCTTGACAACTTTGTATCCCTCACGTAGGTAGGTTGTCATTTTGGTATAATTCATTTCACCCCACAAGTTATCATCCGATAGACATTGGCTACTAGCCCACTGAGCGATACCCGATATACTTACTCCGATCCTCCTATTCTTAGCAATAACAGCATTAGTCTCGGGACGGTGTGTCGGTAATAGGGAGACCGTACTGGCATAGAAAGTGGCATATTTGAGTGCTAAGTAAAAGGTTGATTTACCACGGCATCTTGGTGGGAATACTTCTGCGAGATTGCACAATTCGAAGTTCTCTAGGGAGATTTCTCCACAGGGATTTACTAGGGTCCCATCATCGTGTTTCTCTTTGCCGTAACGTGCGTATTTCTGGATATTGTATAGGTTGATCATTCCTGGTTCGCCATTATCAATGATTCGTTTTGCGATCTCTGGGATATGGGAAAAGTCTTCATAGTCTTGATCGGCGCGAAGAACGACTGAATTATTGCTCATCCAGCCTATCTCTGAGCGTTCGGGATTTTTGGTATAGTTCTTGAGATCAACGAATTCCTGATCTTCGACATCCCCTAGGCATATTTCTGCGGAGCGACGGACGTTTCCGGCAACGACGCATGCACCGATTGCGTTAAAGATGTCCGCAACAAGACGTGAGTGTCCATATGGCTTGGAAATATCCTTCTCTACTTCTTGCCACGTGCTAGTACCATCACTGTTCTTGACTTCATCATATACTTTGGCAGTTGTTTCCAATCTACCTTTGCAAAATGCATCTAGGTACATTTCGATGCGAGTATGCATTTTTTGGAGTGGATCTGGGCCAGATGCAGTTCCGCCAAATCCCTTGATTGGTTGTCCCTTGGGACGAATAACTGAGTAATCGAACTTGGGGAATTTATTTTTACCATATTTTTCGCTATCTATGTATGCGCACATGAGTTTAATAAGACTTTCAACCCATCCCTCTCGGGAATCTGGAATTACATAGGTTTCATAGTCTTCCTTAATAGGCATAGTTGCGTGTCCCCTCCAGTGAGTGGAAAATCCAACACCGACTCCATTCATGAGGCAGTCCATGGTCCATTCGGCGCTATGGACCAAGTCATTTGTTGTGTCAGTAGCACTGCAATTGTTGAGGGCAGTTGAACCTCGTTGATATGTGAAATCAGTACCCATCATCCATAGACCACGGCCTGGAGGGAGCCATTCCATATGGAATAGGGAGATTGCCATATTATGGGCAAAACTTGACCATTCTGAGTCGTCCCAATGCAGTGAGTTTTTGATATAGTGTTCTTTGTGGATAGACATAACGCCATGCATAACTCTAATTACCACATCAGCCCACGATTCATTATCGCGTGAATAAGTGCGGCGGAATACAACTTCTCCTAATCCATTAAAACCAAAATTGGGTGTAAGGGATTTGATAGTATCAATAGTAGATTTATCAAGATTGAACCTACTGGTTACAGGTTGAATATTTGTATATTTTTGTGTGAACGATGTCATGTTTATATTTAAGAATCCAATTTTTTAAGTTTGTCAATTTTATTTTTTGATAATATCTCAATTAGTAATAAATAATGAACTACACTTATACAAGTATATCGAATTTTGGTCCTAAAGATGTTGATCCAGATAAGAATAATCCACTAACATATTGTGTAAATGGGGGTATTTATCAACAATTTTTACACGGTGCATCATCTGCAAACTTTGGTCAAGATTGCAAAGAATGTCAGATGTTTATGTCTGATTATTGTGCGCAAGGGTGGGATGGTTACTGTGATATTGCTGCTCAAAATGGTAATATATCCCTACCTAATCAGATTGCGGGTTGCAATTTTTCACCCCCTAGTATATACATGACACAAGGTAATATTTTATTGAGAAATACTGCAGCGCGTAAGTATTTATATAGTTCTTCGGGAGTTAAAAAATTCCGTAGATTTGATCCTAATGTACCGTCGTCTCCGTGGATTTATGAAATTGCTCCTAGCAATGATTGTCCCCTAGCTAGTGATTATGTTGTCGACCCTAAGGCTATTGATAATGACGAAGTCATGAACAGAATTTTAGTAAATCCAATTATTGCATTAGATATCCTGATGGGAATCTATACAACCATGAGAAAGATCGGTACGGTTGGACAGTTAGCCAATACAAAACTAGGTGCCTATTATAAATTTTCTGGACTTGAAATTTAATAATTTAAAGAAAAATCTTTAGGAAGATAAACAATATGTCATTTGCAATACAGTCTTCTCATTTTTATGTTCAACCAAATGCTGAAATTGCGAAACAAACACAAGAAGGTCCCCAGGAAAACACAATTCCAACTCAACAACCAAGTATAACAGAGACTTCGGATGAATCTACGGCATTCGCAAGTCTTAAGGCTACTGGGGGTAATATAGCTTTGTGTGTTAAGGAAACAAATACCGCTATGGAGGATTACTATTAAATTTTAATTACCTTAAGGAAATTAAAACTTTCTTTCTATATTATAAAATGATATTTGGTATATTAGTATCGTTATGTTTAATTATAACAACAATAATAACTGTTAATTATAGTCAAGGTGGTAATAAAAAATACTTCAATTGTACGGAAGATGGTTGTGTATTTGTCAAAAATGGACAAGGAAAATTTGGAAATAAGGAAGAATGCCAAAAATCTTGTGTGAACTCTAGTGTGAATTCTCGTAACTCAAATTCTAAACACTTTGATTCCAGATTTCCTGAACCAACACCCAAACCAACACCCAAACCATCACCCAAACCATCACACATGCACTCACCCAAACCATCACCCAAACCGAAAGATTCTAAATTTTTTAATGATTTCCCTAAAGTTAACCAAGAACCACCAACGAAAAAACGCCAACCATTCAATTCAAATTTTCTTAACACCCTAAATGTTGACAACATTAAGGAACAAATCAGGAAAAAGAAACAAAATATACCCTATTATGCAACGACAAAACAAGCTAACCAAGTAGTGACAGATCACGATACATTCCCATACCCCAGATGGTATAGAGGACAAGCACATTCAACAGAGCCTATTATCATGGAACGTGAAGCCGGTTGGAGACCAAGACATGACTTTTCGTATGTTAACAATCTTGAACCTAATTTATCTACGGATTATGCATTTGATGAGGGATGTGAAGATATTCACGATACCAGCAATATAAATGACGGTATGAACACAAGACAAACACATGTCTGTTTTGATGCCAATGGACAAGTCAGAAAATATTTCCAATGTAACGAAAGGGATCCCGATTGTTATGATGATTCACCCACCCGTTGTGGTGGTGCTGACGGTGTTGAAGAAACTCATTATTGTAACAATTTTCCCGTCGGAAGTGTCCATCATACATTTAGATGTATTCCTGAACCTGGACAAGATAACGATTGTTTTGACGATTCACCCACTTATTGTCCACCAGGTGCTAACTTCGAACAGCACGTTTGTAATAATTTTGCTGTCTTGGATCCAAGACACACCTTTTATTGTAATCCAGCTATAAGTCCTTGGTGTGAGGATGATTCACCCACTTATTGCAACCCTGGTGTACAAATGTCCGAATACGTTTGCAGCCCAACTAGTCCAGTACCCGGTCGTAGATACACATGTCCAGCAGGAAGCACTGGTTGTGTACAAGATGATCAAACACCTCTTTTTGACCCGACCCCTGGCGCTGATAACTCATTCCGTTTACCTGAGGGTGCAGTACACTGTAATCCTAGTCCAGAAGCTTCGCAATTGTGCGACCAAAGTCCATCCTGTATTAATCCCTAGCAGAGTTCATAATTATGTAATTTTAGGTCACCTAAACAGGTGACCTAAAAATTTGCCGTGCACGGAATATTTTTAATTTATATATGTTTTTCTGTATCTTCTTTATAAAAATATAATGTCACAATGACGGTTCAAAGTACATATAAAAATAACCATAGGGAGGAAATCAATCATATCGAGTGGCCAATTCGATATGTCAATTTCAACTCTCAAACAATTATTCTCACACCTCCCTTGAAATGTAACTCCAATACCCTTACGATTGTTTCTTATTATATTTGGGTTGTAAAAGTATTGGATTCCCCTATACACTCTCTTTCGAATAGTGTAACCAATGTATAGAGTAGTAACTTATATGTTATTAATATAATAATATTTTGTTTTTAAATAGTTTATATTTCTCCTAATACTTGGAGAGTTGGTTGTTTGTACATCCAAATTGTAAATTTTAGAGAGCCAGCACTTATTGTACTACCAGGATTTATAATAAAAACAAATCTATGACCTGCTGTAACTTGCACACCACCACCACCAGTAGCACCTCCGGCACCAGGATTTCTACCACCGTATATACCTGTATTGTTAGGTATATTACCAAAACTGAATATACCATTATTCGTATTATCTATTCCACCCTGAACTGTTGAACCACCAGGTGATACAATTTTTTCACTAGTGGTAGCGTCAAAAATAGTTATGGGGAGCACACCATCTTGAGCTGTTGGTGGATTAGTAGTAGAATTATTTGCTTCTACACCATTTGGGTCTACAATGCTATTAGTTGTGAAAGGAGGTTGTGGATCATGTGTGACCCATGATGGTCTAGTACGACCATCTTCCAAAGTTGCTTTTAATATAATATAAGGACGCTCAGCAAAAAGATGATTATTTGGAACTCTCATAATTCTTCTATCAGTAAGAGGAGATGTTGCTGCAGTTAATCCAGGAGCGTTTAAAAACCAAAAATTTGTTGTAATACCACCGTCTGGAACTTCTGGACTATAACCCACTAATTTAATCATGTTAAAATTTTGTATTCTTTGTAAAAATGGTTGACTTGACGCTAAAGAATTAATAGTTAATGTATTAAAAAGAATAGGAGCGTCTTCGTGGGATTCATCTGTTTCAGTAACTTGTTGATTGTTAGTAATGCATACATTTGAATTTAAATTATCTGCGATATTTCCAGAAAAATTAGAGTGTATAACACTAAAAGTATTACTAGGTCCATTAGGAACGGGAAGAGGATTAGTTGCCATTTACTATATTATAAGAAATATAAAAATTAACACGGGATTATTATTCTTGAGAAAACCAAATAGTTACTTTTATTCCACTACCAATACCAGTGATTGGATCAGAAGTTGTATTTTGGGCAACAATATAATGTTCCGGATCCACGGTAGCTACATTTGGTGCTGAATCTTCTGAAGACAACCCAGACTGTCCAATTCTTGCTTGTGTATCTTCGAAACCAGTTTGTGTTACTATACCAGGTGGAAAATTAAGACTACTAGTACTAAAACCGTTTATAAATTGACCAAAAGCGCCTGGTACGGGCGGCGCCGAGTCATGACCTAAACTTAGTTGTCCTCCTCCTGTTCCTCCTCCTATATCTATTGGTAGTGGACCATTAGGTCCAATGTTATATAAACCATAATTCTCTGCAACCACTTTGATAACTTTTGAATTCGACCCGGATGGAAATCTAACATAACTATTATCATTATAGTTATCACTTCCGTCTTCGTTTAAAGGTAAACTTTTGTTTGGAACATCTAATAAAAATAGTGAACGGTTAGTTAAACCAATAAATTCTATAGGTGTATATCCAACTAATTTTTTCAGGTTACCTGTAGGCTCTGTGATACTACCTAAAAGAGCTTCTTGTGTTGTTTGTAAAAGTACTGGATCAGTATAATGATACGTAGAAAAATCCGATAGGAATGAATAAGCAGTCTCTTTTGGAAATCCTGGAGTTTGGACAGTAGTATTTTTAATATCTGCAGTTGGTTGCAAAGTATTTGGTAAAAGCATCGGTTCACTGGAACGAATCCCGGAAAATCCACTATTTGCGTTTGAAGAATTCATTTTATTCTAACTTGATATTAAAAATTAATAATAATAAAACCAAATTGTGACTCTTAAATCACCCTCGGTTAAGGCTCCGTTAGTGTTATTTTGTACAGTTATAAACTGAGTAGCAGTCTCCGGATCAACATTTAGAGTATCGTTGTGATTCAGACCACCAACTTCACCCAGACCACCAAGCACTGCTCCATCTGCTCCGGTGTCTGGTGAATAATCGCTAACACCCACTTCACTAGAAATTCCTCCAGGAGAGTTAATTCCTATTCTTAGAGCTCGGCTTATAAGCCGAGGTTGAACATTCAAATTGCCCGGAGATGCGTTGTTCGGATTAGAACTAAAACCTATTAAAAACCCATTATTTTCATTAGCTCCATTAGCAATGGTAGTACCGTTGTTATCTATAGTTACTTTTACAACCTTGAATCTACCTCTACGAACACCTGCTAAAGTAGATCCTTCAAACTTAAGTAACCTGGAGTAGTTAACAGGATTGGTGTTGAAGTCGGCAGGCCAGGAACCTACTGCAACTTCTTGAGTAGGAGCAAGTGGACTAACTGCATTTATAAGAGGAATTGTTGCAAGATCCGCCAGAGTACCAAAGTTACTTGGTACATATCCAACAATATTTTTTAATCCACCGTCAATAATAATGGGATTATTTAATCCATCCATAGAATTTATCGAGATATTTTTAGGTATATTCATCAACATTGGTCCTCGTTGAGAGGAACTAGTATATTTTGATATGGAATTCTTTTCAATAGTGACTGAGGAGTTTCTTGTATCTGATGACGAGAAATTAGATACTACAGTTGCAAAATTATTGTTAACATCTCGTGGATTAAATCTCATGTCATAATAATTATTTAATTCAGGATTTGACATATTTTATATTATTACAATATAAAATATATATTTTATCTATCTCCAATCGTACCCAACCATAATTTATTAGAACATGGTTCTTTACTTTTTGGATTAAAATGATCGTAATCAATATTCTGTTTTTGACACAACCAACACCATTTTATACCACATGTAGCACAAGTTATCTTATTACAACCAACATCCGTACCTTCTACATTTTTTTCCTTAACAGTTGCAACATGACAAGATGGACAAAATTTAAGTTCACCCTTATTTTTAAGCTCACGCATATATTTTGTATCTTCAGTATTTTCAGTTTGCAAATAATATTCTAAACAAGATAAACCGTGGTGGTACGGTTCTGTTAAACAATCATTACACCATGTCAAATTACATGATGTACAATTTACTATCTGGGAATCATTACCAATCTCTATGACGTTACCACAATTATCATTTATACATATTATTGTGTTTGGTATTCTAAGAACAGTTTGTATACGTACAATGTCAGTATATAGAGGAAAATCATCACCAACCTTAAATGTACTGCCTAGCATGTTACAAGAGTTGATATGGATATTAATATTACATCTATTCCTCATTTTGCCATGGTAAGTTCCTGGACATTTAATAGATAAATTGTTAACATCCATATGATTTTTCCTCCGGATGTTATTTGTCATCATCTTAATGATTGGAGATAAATAGCTTTCTGCACACTCGTAGCATAATTGATGTGTCTGTCTACGGGTTTTATGTATAATCACGCTTTTTTCTAGTTCTTCTGAACAACATATACAAAAATTTTTAGACGCCATTTCTAAATTTAAGTAACTAATTTATTAAATAATCAATTTTAGTTATTATAATAAAATGACAGACAGTAATGATACACCTACTATTTTCTCAAATACAGCACTAGGAGGTGCAGAAACTACAGCCGATAGCAATACAGTTTTACCTTTCATACCAACTAATATATTTGTCATAATTATGATACTAATTATAGTTGTAACTGGATATCTAATATATTATGTTTTCAATAAATTAAATACTGAAAGTTATATAAGTAAATAAAATATTAGTGTAAATTAAATGGATGATTTATCTGATTTACTTGCATCAGTAAGTGATATATCATATGAATTAGATATAGCAGAATTAAGACAATGGGCTCTTGATACGCTAAATATGGACCAAAATGGGGCTTTACTATTTGCTGTTAACGCTGCACAAGAACAACGTAGACTAGATCAAGAAGCGGTTAGAAAGCGTAATCTCAGTTTGTTACTCTTTCGTATTGGTGAACGTAGAAAATTAGTTAAAGCCGTATTATCAGAAAATGAGTTAGCAAATAAAAAAGATGTAAGAGTTGATGTATGCGCTATAACAAAATTACTAGAAAAATTAAATAATGCATTTAATACTAATAAATAAAAATGTAAAACT
>Ga0181379_1001209_pt1 | contig 12196 bp, 10 predicted proteins | sample 2SPOviralmetaG_FD_130115 | JGI IMG/M metagenome (GOLD analysis project Ga0181379, IMG submission 130115) | Marine viral communities from the oligotrophic San Pedro Time Series (SPOT) site, San Pedro Channel, CA, USA - 2 SPOT_SRF_2009-07-10 | ecosystem: Environmental > Aquatic > Marine > Strait... | reverse complement strand
TTGTGATCAGTAGCATCTATCTTATTCATTGTAATACTAGCTGCTGTACCGTCTGATATTGGCGTAAACTTAGAAAACCCAAAATCTATATCTGCTGAGTTAACAGCTGAAGAGCTCCAATAAAAGCTAAAGCACAATTTCTTAACAACACAAGCCTGCGGGGCTATGTAAGAAGGTACTCTACCCTGATATTCACTATTAGAGCTACTTATAGCGCTAGGATCTGTGCTACTTCCTAGTATAGCTAAAGTAGTTGTTCCATTACTATACCAAGAGTCATCGTTGTAGAGGTAAAACATATAAGACTGCATGTCCTTTAATACAATGTGCATTAGATTACCAGTACCTACACCAGCTGTAACAACTTGATTACCTTCAATTTCTACTGTACCAGCTGCAGATCTAGCTACAGTAGTATCTGACGCATGGCCTAGCTGTATACTACCGCTTACTGTCATCCCAGTGCTGCCAATACTCACTCTTTCTGTAGCGCCGTTAGAAGGATCTGTTGTACCTGTATTATTTGTAGTACCTGTTAAAAACCTAAAACCTCCATTTGCACTAACATTACTTATAAAATCAAAGGTGTTGTCGTTGTGTTGTATAGCGCCTTGAGTTATATCACCGTCAGCTTTAAACCACAATCTTGGACTATCAGCCTCTTCACTGTTATCTGTATCAGCGGATATTATAAGAGTGGCGTCTCCAGAAGTTCCGGACGTGACAGTTAAATCACCTGATATTGTCTTATCGCCAGCAGTTAAAGCTGTAGCGGTAGCTGCATTACCTGTTGTGCTTTGATTTAACGTAGGTATATTAGCAGCATTTATAGTTGCCGTAGAGCTTATGTCGTTGTCCCACCTGTAATGTTCAGCCGCAACAAAGTTTGCGAGGGAGTCGTGATTAATAGTACCTTGAGTTGCAACCTGTATAACACCGCTATTGTTAACAAAAGCCGTACTACCCATTGTAAGAGTACCAGCTATAGTTGTTACGTTTGTAGCGCCTAAACCTATTGTAACGTCTGTAACGTTCTGCCCGTTACCTACACCTTGTAATACATTAGCACTGTTATTTCCTCCGCTGTTTAAAGCGGCTACGCCAATATTAATCTTTCCTTCTTCTTGACCATCTGTGGCAGATTCAACACTAAAAAGTATACTACCAAACATTGTTTGCTGCTGGGCGTCGTTGTCACTAACAAAACTAATAGCACCAATACCATCAGCATCAGCTCCAGCCGCGCCTTTATCTTTAGTAAAAGTTAAAATAGAAGGCTTGTTGTTATTACCAGTAGTAGTTATAAAAACTTCAGGCTTACCAGTACTACCGCTTGTGATAGTAAAACTATCACTACCAAAAATTACATCTTGTAAAAACTCTAAAGCCATTTATTGTGTTTATATTACTCTATTTACTACGCACGTATACTCATTAGTACCAGGAGCATCTCTAAATTTAAGTTCTACATTATTAGCGTCTGTTCTTTCAATCTCACAGAATACCTGATCATAAGGAGAGGCAGTTTCAAATACTTGTACTACAACATTTCTAGACCCAAGGTCATGGTTTACAGTAATAGAAGTAGCACTAGTATCACCAATTGTAGCATCTGCATACCCTGTAGCAATATTTGCTGATCCATTAAAACTTACCCCATTTATTGTTCTAGCTGTAGTAAGTGTAGCCGCAGACCCCGTAGTATTTTGATTCAGAGTTGGGAATGTACAGTTAGTTAAAGTACCAGATGCAGGTGTTCCTAAAGCTGGCGTTGTTAGTGTAGGTGAAGTTAAAGTCTTGTTAGTTAACGTTTGTGTAGTAGTTAACTGAACAATGTTACTATTTGTAATACTAGCAATTTTAGTAGCTGTATCAGCGTTACCTGTTAGACTACCAGATACAGAAGTTGTAGTTAAAACTCCTGTAGAAGGATTATAGCTTAAACCTGTATCAGTTTCTATTCCTTGACTGCCTGTAGCTCCGTCAACAAACGTTAAGTATACGGTCTCATTAGCAGAGTTGTTTGCTGTAGCGGTTACGTTTGTGGCTGTTGTTGCAGTAGTGGCTGTAGATGCGTTACCACTAAGAGTTCCTATAATAGTACCAAATCTAGCGTCAGCATACGCGCCACCAAGCTTTAGCATCATACTAGTACTAGCAGCGTTCCACTGCCAAGTAACATCACTACCAGTTCCACCTTCAAGAGTTATACCAGCGCCGTCAACTACAGCTGAGGTAGAGTTATCTGTATCTAAAACTATATTGTGATCTCCTATATTTACAGTAGTTGAATCTATCGTTGTTGTAGTACCTAAAACTTGCAGGTTACCAGTAATAACAATAGTATCACCTGAGTCAGTACCTATAACAATGTTTTCGTTTGCAGCGCCACTTGTAGATTCTAACGCAGCCAGCTTAGTTAATAAAGTGGCGTTAGTCATGTCAGCACCTGTATTGGTGTTAGTGTCGTTGGTAAACGCAAGGTTGTTCTGCATATATGTTTGCAGTCTATCCATCGTTGCTTCTTTTAAAGCACTTGCACTATCATCATGAACTAAAAACGTATCTTCATCTGCAAGAGCAGCGCCTATGTCTGCAAAGCCTGTTACAGCTAGTTTATTAAGATGTTCACTCTTAATAGAACTGTCTGCTATGTTTGTATCATCAATAGCATCAGCTCCAATATAATCATGAGCAATTGCTGTACCGTTCCAAACACCAGTTGTAATTGTACCTAAAGAAGTTAGTGAAGAAGCAGTTACACCAGAGTTTAATGTACTCCCAGTCAATGTACCTGCTGCAGCTGTAACTGTTATATTTCCAGTACCATCAAAACTTACTCCATTAATAGTTCTAGCCGTAGCTAAAGCAGTAGCCGTATCTGCATTACCTTCTAAAGCACCATCAAACTTAGTAGCTTCAATTTCACCAGAAGCTTTAAATATGACGTTATCACCAGCGCCAACTCTAAATATAATTTGGTTATCTGTAGCGAAACTAACTTTATTGTCATTATCTCTACCTAAAACTAAACTAGTGTTTAATATTGATGTTATAGTTGTCTGTGCGGCTGTAACAGCTACGTCGTTTGTATTAACAGTTATACCGTTTCCAGCACCAACAGCTAAAGTAACATCACCTGAGTCAGCTCCACCAGTTAAACCAGCACCATCTTGAACACTTGTTATATCACCTACAGAAGAACTTAGTGTTATAAAACCACTACCGTTCCAATATTTAACTACATCACTAGTAGTATTATAATGTATTCTACCTTGGTCTGTTGCACCTAATCCACTTGGATCACTGCTAAGAGGGTGTAAAATAATATTTTGTAATTCAGCGCCCTCAAGGCTTACGTTTTGTAAAAATTTAATTGCCATTTTATTTTATTTTTAATTCATATATGCTTTACCACTAAAAGCTCCTCTAAAATCTAAGGTTAATTGATTTAGAGAGTTGTGGGTTACTTGTCCTATAACCCAACATCCTGCAGAATCAATAACTTGAATAGCTGGATATTTATTTAAGTTATGAGTAATTACCCACTGTGCTGAAGCTACGTCTTGTTGGTGTGTGTATGTTTTATCATGGGCATTAGTACTAAAACTAACTTTACCATTATCATCAACAACGACAACTTTAGTATCTGTTGATTCTACTAAAGATTCTAAAAATACATCGTTTCTAAAACGTGATATTAAATCTTTAATATTTTGTCCTTTGTACTTAGGCATAGTCTATATATGTTATGGTCACTTCTTCTCCTTGATCTATCGCCTTTGCAATAGCTGGATAAATCCTCTTATATGCGTTAACGCTCTTACCAACGAACCCATCGCGGAGAATAAGATTGTTTTCCTGACTGTCTCCAACGATAAGACAACCAGCAGTATGCTCGTCAGTGTTTCCAGTATGAATAAGAATATACTCAAACCCAGGAACATCAACGACATGAAGCATACCACGGTGTATACCAGGATATTTTTTATCGTATCTAGCATGAAATCCTCCTTCTTTTCTTAATTCTATTTTATACGTTCCTGCAGGTATTCTAGTTTCACCCTTTACCTTTAGAACTCTGTGTTCATCTTCTAATGTATAACACAAAAATCTTTTACCAATATCAGTACACTCAAATAAAAGCCCGTGTGTACAATCTACTTGAGAACTTGTTCTTAATACTTCTAACTTCATTCTATAATTAGTTTTGTTGTTATAGTTAAGCTTTCCTTAGAAATCTTAATTAAGTATACGCCTTTATTTAGTTCTATCCTAGAAACTTTAAAACTATTTAAAATAAGTCTACCTACTATATCATATACCTCAACATCTACTTCAGATTTAAAGTTTACTAAACCAGTAGAAGGATTAGGGTATGGTAGCATTCCAGCTCTTTCAAACATTGCTATATCTGTAGGCCCTGTCCAACCATCTTGACAATACGCATACATATCTTCACAAGTAGCATCCCATGTAGTATTACAGCAGTATGGGTCTATTTCTATTACCCAGCTAAAACATTCATTAGGAATGTAATATACATCCCCAGAGTTACAACCAGCAGAGTAATAGCAACTAGAGTCTGATACGTTAGCTTCGATGTTGTAATTAACAGCGGTCGCATCAGTGCAACCAAGCAAAGGATAAATACAACTACCATTGTCAGTATTTGCATTATCGTCATAATTAAGCCCAGTGCTGTCTGTACATCCATAATAAAAAGGTATGCAACTTCCGTTGTCTGTATTTGCATTTGATTCATAATTCCACATTGTATTATCTATGCATCCAAATACTACAGGTACACAACTGCCATCATCACTATTAGCTAGTAGATTATAGTTAAAGGCTGTACCGTCAGTACAACCCCAAACGACTGGTATGCATGAGCCATCGTCTGTATTCGCTAGTGAATCATAATTTAATGCTGTAGCGTCTGTGCACCCATACATAAAAGGTAGACAGCTCTCATTATCAACATTAGCATTTATATTATAGTTATAAGCTGTACTATCTGTACATCCTTCTACGATAGCAATACAAGAGTTAGGTAACTCAGTATTAGCCAATGGATCGTAATTAAGTGCAGTAGAGTCCATACACCCGTATGCAAGTAACGTAGCACATGAACCATCGTTGTAATCATATAAAGCATTATACTCGATATAAAGCGGATTAGTACACCCTGGATTATAGTAACAAGTTCCATCATCTGTATTTACTGTATCGTTATAATTGATTGCAAGTTCGTCTATACAACCATATGTTCTTTCTATACACTCATCACCACAGTAAGGCATTCCGCTAACTATTATAAAAGGAACTAAAGGAGTAGCAAAACCTCCTGGTGCGTTAATAGCTACATGTTCATCAGAATATAGGCTATAACCACATTGTACGGATGTAAACTGTGATTGTTGTGTTGTATTAAATTTAATTTGTACTGGCTCTGTTATACTTAGTTCAAATGTAAACGTAGTATCAAAACCATCTTCAAGTGTAAATATACCTAAAAAGTTGTTACCTTGAAACACTTGCAAATATGCTCCAGCCCAACCGTTACCGGCTAAATCTGTAAGCTCTAGTGTATGCATACAACTATCTATTAGTATATCTGTATTAGCTGAGTCTACATAATTAAATGCTGTAGAATCATTACACCCGTACACTTTTGGAGTGTAACAGCTACCCGTGTCTACTGTTGCTATTGGTAAAAACTCTACAAAACTTTCATCCATGCAACCATATACGGGTGGAGGCGGTGCGCAGTCTTCTATTGTAAATCCATGATAAGCGTAGTTACCAAAGTTAGCTGAGTCCATTTCAACTATTGTATCATTACATCTTACTATGTAGTACGAACCATCTTGCCCACCCCATAGACTTCCTGCAACACCATCGCCATACGAATCATATATATCAAAATAGTATTCACCATTAGGCACACAAAGTTGTGTAACTTGAGGGGAATAGTCTATTATATCAGTGTACGGTCCCCCAGTAACTATAGTATCTAAATCAGAATCTAGTAAAGCCCAAGAAGTTTCCTGTGGGTACTGATCTGGGTTAATTATAATATCTAGATATGTTCCGTTAGGACATTGACCAAATGCTGTAGCTATTGTAAAAACAATAACCATTATAAAAGCGTATAAAAATTTAGTAAACCTATTCATCAAAACTTACTCATTATTAGTTCATCAATATAATCTTGTACTTCCTGCTTTGTAGCAACCATCTTAAAACTAAGGTCTGCCTGAAAGCGTTTTACTTCTTCACCGTCATCAAATATGATAATAGTAGGAACAACTGCTATTTTAAATCTTGTTTGGTTATCATTACCATCTATCAGAAGAGTTTGTCTATCACACTCTTTTAGCTTTGAAAACCATGCTACATCATTTGCATTATTAAATCCTGCATTGAAATGTATAGCTTTTACTTGAGCAGCAACTGGATTAGCTAGAGCTAGTATTAGTAATAATACTATATAAGCTGCAAGCATTTTCCAAACTGGATCTTTCATTATCTTTTATCTAATTTATCCTCAATCCTTTTGATTGATTCTTTTAGTTCTTTAACGTCTTCTTGTGTAGTCATGATCGTCTGACGTACAAGTTGATCTTTCATATCAAACTCCATACGAGTTATCTCTGGGTCTGTAGGAGCAGGTAATTCTTTAGCTTCTGCTATGTCAGCTTGTAAAGCAAACCACATGCCTACTACTGTCGTTATTGCAAACCCTATACCTATTAACGTTTGTATACTAATATTAAAACTTGTGTTTTCGCTTAATTCTTTTGCCATTTTTTAAAATATTATGTAGTTGACTCCAAACTTAAAGTCATACCACTCTCTGTTCCAGTATTTATTATATTTTCCTTCTATAAATGTTCCTAGGTTTCTGTTTATCTTATATCCAAATATTAGTCCTCCTGAGTAATCATACCACTGCTCACCATCGTTAAAGTTGTGATAAGAATACTCTAACCCTTGGTCGTAGTGATAAGGCATTAAGTTACCCCAACTATGTACCCAAAAGTTTTTCTTGTAATGATAGAAATCAAATCCTACTACTAACGAATGCTGCCACTGGTTAGGTAGCGCATCTCTTTTTTCTTGTACGTAATCTCTAAGTACATTTGGTATTACTACCTCATTCCATACTTCAGGATTTGTAGCTACTACTTCTCCTTCAGGATCTTTATACTCAGATTCATATACATCTACACTGTATCCTTCTTCAATAGCCAAACAAGTATAGTGTACATGTCCTGTAGCTAATCTCCACTCTTCTAACGGATCATAACCATAAGGCTCTGCTATACGTTGCACTGCACCTATATTAAAAGACAGTTTGCTTTTAGAGTTTATTCTAAACCTTTGTGTAGTTTCGTAATACTCTATATCTGCAAAGCCGTCTCTAACAAACTCTGCCTTTGCTAACCATACAGGCTTTACATATCTTATAAAATGCTGCTGGTCAAAATACTCTATACCTTCTTGTCTTTTGTATTCTACTTCAAACAAATACTCAAAAGGAGCTCTCCCTACATTTGCAGCATCTCCATATGCAGATTCTGTTCCATCTTTAAATGGGGATGTACCTTCATATTGAAACCTTTGTATCTTACGTATGCCTAATGCTAAATTGTAATCATAAGGAGTCTCAACTACTTCTGTATTTAATATACCTCCGTCTACAGAAAAAACATCTTGGTTAGCCAAAGATGTTCCTCCGTTTACAGCAGCATAAAAAGTAGAAAACTTAAAAGCTTTCTTAAGCTGAGCGTTAACTGTATTTGCAAAAAACGCTAAAAATAAAAATATAAATATTCTTATTTTCATTCTACGCCTTTGTCCAGTATCCGTATTCTAATATACAAGCAGCCGTGTTAGCTTGAACCTCTAGTCCTACTGAACCCTTAACTGGTAAGAATACAAACTCCTTTGGTCCTAAATCTAAAAACGCAGTAGCATCATCTATCTTTACTGTTATAATATTAGTACTATCTATGTTTTTAAGATACACATATGTTATAGCAGTATTGTCTGCAGCAGTAAGTATATTTGTTGCAGCTGTATGTAAAATACTTTGTCTTGCTAAACTTACCGCAGGGTTTGTTACTATTAGAGAATCAGAAACGTTTAAGTTTAAAGAGTCACTAGATACTCCACTGCTAGAAAGTGTTAATTTTGCTGTTAATGTTGCCATTATTCAATAATTTTATCAATGTTAATAATTTGTTGTCCAGTAAGAGTCTCTGGTAAAGAATCTTCTGCAATAGCGTGTAATTGAATCTCTACTTCCTCAGACAACAAACTATTAACTTCATCTATTTGCTTTTGACGAGCTTTAATAATTTTATCGTTATCCTTCTCAAGTTTCTTTAGCTTCTTATCATCTACGCCTGAATCTTTAAGCTCATTAAACTTCCTAGATAATTCTACAAAGTCGTCGTGAGGCTGGCTAAAAGTTTCTATGTCTTTTAGCTCTTCTTCAATAATTCTAAGATTCTTAGCAACTGCTAATCCAAATTTAACTCCTGGAAGAGATTTAACTTCATTAAGTCCGTTAAATAAATTAACAAACTCTCCGTTTTTCATTTTTACTTTTTTCATTTTGTCTATATAATTAATTGGTTAATGTTATGCAATTCTTATCCAGTCTACTGTACTAGAACCGCTTCTTCTAATTCTAAACATTGCAGAACCTGATTGTGCTGCGCTGTCATTATTATCTTTGTATTTTATAACTTCGTTACCTATAAATGTTACACCTGTACCTGCGCTTAGAGTAAGATCGTGAGTAGATGCAGCATCATTAACAAAAAATATGTCAAATGAGTCATTATCAGCTGTTAAACTTAAATCTGTTATAAGATCAGCTGCGCTTGGTGTTGCTTTAGTTCTATCAGCTGTAGGTGTAATTTTTATAATACCTGGAGTTACTTTACCAGATACAAATGCAGTAGCATCGTCTGCTATTGTTACGACTGCTCCTTGCTTATTACGAAATCCTCCTCTAGCGTATATAGGCTTGTTTGGTACAAATAAAGAATCATGTATTGTTGTAGTTCTATTATCACCGCCTGATACAGTAAGTCCTACAGAACCTGTTCCTGAAGTATTATACGTCTTTAATAGTACATCTCCTGGTGTACCACTAGCTGCATCTCCACCCTCAAGTACAACATCTCCTCCAGCGCCTGAACCTGCACCCGCTCCCGCGCGCATAGCTGCTGAAGCTCCTGCTCCGTTTCCTTCCCCACTACCTGCAAAAAGCTCTAATCTAGAACCAGAGCTTCCACTTGTACCATCTATAGCTCTGATGTAGTAAGTATTTTGAGGAGATCCTTGATTACCAAGTCTAATACCTTCAGCATTGTTACCTTGTAAATTTAATTGTGCTGCAGCATTACCTGTTGTAAGTGTAGATCCTGTATCGTTTATTATTACTTTACCGTTAGTGTGTACATATATACCTCTATCAGATCCGTCATCACTAATGTAGTTAGTAGCTAAATCAATATTATAAGTTGCTGTATCTAAATTAGCTGCCAGCGTTTGAAGACTAGCTGCAATAGAAATAGATCCTGCACCATTAGTTATAGTTACATTATCTCCAGCTGTAAGAGTTGATACTGATGGATACCCATTAGTTGTGTTACCAATAAGTAATTGTCCATTTGTAGACATAGCAGCAGTAGCAGATATTGAGTCATCTACGCTTGCATACAATAAAGCACCTTTACTAATACTAGATAATCCTGTACCACCGTTAGCTACTGCTATAGTTCCTGTAACTGCTCCTGTAAAGTCCATTGAAGTTAAGAAACCTGCAGAACTGTTGTCGCAAAGACTTAAATCAATTCCTGCTTCTAATACAGTTAATTCTATGTTTCCTGAACTAGTACCTACTGTTAACAAACCTGCATCTCCAGACTTAATACCTTTAAATACAATTTGATTCTTATTTGTTAATGTTGAACTAGTGTATATTGTTTCTGAGCTACTACCTGAAGTAGACACTGCTGGAAACAATGATGCTAGTTGAAACTTTCTAGCAGCCTTAGTAGATGAATTTGCTACTAGTAAAAAATCTGTAGATGCTACACTTGTTTTTGCTAAACTGCTGAGTGATGTTATTTCTGCCATTTTATATTTTATTTATTGTGGAGGTTCATATGAAACTCCGTCATTAGTAACTGATGATCCTCCTACACTAAATCCGCTTGTAACTTCTACACTCACTTGTGAGGAATCAGTTTCTGTTTCTTGAGTATACGGAGGTATTCCGCAGTCTCTACAGTAGCTTTTAGCAAAGCTAACAAATTTTTCTAAATAATCCGAATTATCTGTAGGAGCTTTTATAGTAACGCATTTCTTCCAACCGCTGTTTGAGTCTGAAGAAAAAGGATCTATGGTTAGACCGCTAGTAGATACTGCTATGTATATAACTCCGCCTAATCCTCCATTTGCTCTTTTTACAATTGTTCCTAGACCAAAACCTACTGCGTCTGTAGGATTCCAGTATATAGATCCTGAGTCTTCCCATCTTGCTGCACAGTCATTTGTAGCTGCGCCTATCTGTATAGTACTTTCATCTGAACAGTTGTATATACAAGGTAATCCTTTTCTATTTAAGATTTCTTGTATAATAATCATTTTCCAAGCTTCCATTGTTGAGCAATCGTCTCCTAAGCCTGTTAAAAGTTTTGTGTAAAATCTATTACCAGAAGTAGTTATACACTGATCGTTGTATTGTAAAAGACTGTCCATGTTTTGAGGAGTACATCCTGGTATAATACTATCTGTACCATCGTCAACATCTCCGCCTCCTCCACCGTCACCGTCACCGTCACAGCCGCCATAACAACATGGTCCTGTACATCCTACTATATCATAATCACATGAACCATCATCTAGAGTTGCATTAGAGTCAAAATTATTTGCTAATGGGTCTGTACAACCACTTTGAGGATCAGGTATACAGCATGCTGAGTCATAAGTACCATCATCGCATAAACATTCTCCTTCACATGGATCACAAGGATAGTTACATGTGCCATCGTCTACTGTTGCTAAAGAATTATAATTTTCTGCTTCTGGATCAGTACACCCATATATTACTTCTTCTCCTCCGCCTCCATCATCACAACTATCTATTTCTACACAAACAGAATTATTATACCCTTCACAGTATTGAGTCTGATTCGCTGGAACCCCGTTTGATCTTGGGTCTGACCAGAATTGAAGAGCATATGTCCAACATCCTTGAGGAACATTATTAAAAGTAAAAGATCCTCCTGAATACTCAGTTAAAGAAAGGTAGTCTCCTACTCCTGCAACTGGGACTGCATCGCTATAAGATACAGATCCGCCTTCATAGTAGCTAACAAAATTAGTACCACCATTAAAACCGTTCTGGTACAATCTAACAACAAATACTACTCCATTAGGATTAGCAATATCAAGACTACTACTATCAGGAATATTAACTGTTACTGTTCCATTAGAATCAGCATCGCATAATCCTGTAGTTTCATTATATATACTAGTAGCATTTGTGCTAATAGCTGTCATACCACCACTGTTAGTATTAACCCAATTGCTTAACTCTAAACAATCGTCCGGTTCTTCAACCTCAGCACATTTTGCTTCACACATTTGTTGTGTTGCCCATCCATCTTGAGTACCCTCTATAAACTCGCACTCTCCTGATGCTGCATTTGAGCAAAACCAAGAACCTACTGGAGGCGGTTGAGATATACAACTCCCGTCATCAATTGTAGCAAGAGGGTTAAAGTTAGGAGAGTTAGGATTAGTACATCCAGGTATATCTGGATCATCTGGTTCATATTGACAAAGAGTGTTATCAGTTATAACTCCTTCAGTTCCTGCTGGGCAGCAGTAATTTGTAGCTGTTGAGTCAGTACAACTACGAACTTGAGGAGCGCTACAACAATTAAATACTTCGTCTTCTAAAGTAATCTCTTCACTTTGATAAGAATATTCCCAAGCGTCCCAGCTACCCCAATTATATTGGTAATTATAACTAACAGGAGTTGCAGAACCACACAGAATTGGATTTAAAACTATACCCCCATAAATGCTAGAGCCTCCTAAATAAAGGTCCATTAAACCTTCTTCAAAAATTGGAGTAGACCCGTCAGAAAAAGTTACATCTTCT
>Ga0181379_1001208_pt1 | contig 12202 bp, 10 predicted proteins | sample 2SPOviralmetaG_FD_130115 | JGI IMG/M metagenome (GOLD analysis project Ga0181379, IMG submission 130115) | Marine viral communities from the oligotrophic San Pedro Time Series (SPOT) site, San Pedro Channel, CA, USA - 2 SPOT_SRF_2009-07-10 | ecosystem: Environmental > Aquatic > Marine > Strait... | reverse complement strand
CCGGGGCGCCGTTGGCCGTGGTGGAGGAGGGCGAACCGGTGGCGCCCGGCACGGCTTTTTCCGGCGCCACCCGCGGGTTGCCCATTTTTTGCTGCATGGCCATGGCGGTCCGGGTGAGCTCGGCAAGCTCCATATCGCCCACCAGCAGATAGCTTTTGCCGCCTTGCTGCCAACGCACCAGCGGCACGCTTTTATCGGACATCACATGAAACCAGCCGTCCTGGATGGCGGTGTGGTGGTCCATTTCATACAGCGCCAGACGGTTGGAGCCGGCATCGTGGTAGCGATACTCGGTGATTTCCCGGCCGGCGAGCTGCAGCTGCTTCTGCGAGAGCGGTTGCAGGCCCAGGCCGCTGAACAGCCGTGGCCCGCTCACCTCGCCGGAGGCGCGGGCGGGCTGCATGTAGGCTTGCAGCACCATGTCCGCGAAGCGCGCCGACGCCGGGCCGGAGCCCGCCATGTGCAGGGCGCCGCCGGTCACCAGCAGCGCCGCCACGATCAGCGCCGCCGCCGCGGGCCAGCGCCGGGCACGGGGCGCCTCGATCTGTGGGACCGATTCCTGGAATACCGGGTCGAGCGCCCGCCAAAGGGCCGCTTCGCGGCGCCAGTAGGCGTAGATGCGGTCGGCGAACCGGGGGTGGGCACGGATTTCCGCGGCCACCCGGCGGGCGCGGTGCGGCGGCAGCTGGCCGTCCGCGAAGGCGCTCAGCTCTTCATCGGTGACCGCATGTTTCGCGTTGCGATTGCCGAGCGAGATCATCGGTCCCTCCTCACTTGACCCGTTTCAACGCCGTTGTCCGCCGCCGGACCGCGGGCCTGTCCCGTTCCTGGCGCAACGTTTCCCGTGCCCGTGACAGGCGTGAACGAAGCGTGCCGACACGGACGCCGAGAATCCGTGCCGCCTCACGGTAACCCGGATTCTCAAGGGCCACCAGCAACAGGGCGGCGCGTTGCTCGGTGGGCAACTGGTCGAGCGCCTCCAGTGCCTGCTGGCACTCGACGTGATCCTCCTGGTCCGCGGCCACGGTCTGATCCAGCCCGGCGTCCGCGCGCGGTTGCTCCTTGCGCACCGGCGCCGAGGTGCGCTGGTTGATGTACAGCCGGTACAGCATTCGAAACAGCCAGGAGCGCAGACGGCCGGACGGCCGCCACAGGTGGCGTTTGCGCAGCGCCCGCTCAAGGCAGTCCTGGACCAGGTCGTCGGCGGCGCCCGGATCGCCGCACAGCGCCGTGGCATAACGTCTCAGGTGGGGTATCTGGTCGCAGATCTGCTGCTCGAAACTCATCCTGTTCAATGGCCCTGTCAGCGGCGGTGTTACCAGTACCAACAAGACACAGGGCGGTTTGGTTCCGGATTTTTTTTGGAACCAATCCGGAGCGCGGGCTGTTGGTGGGATAGCGGGCGAGGCCCGCTGACTTTCGAAACGGTACGAAACAGGAGGATCGAATGTCTGTAGAGGACGTACGCAAAGGCTTGTTACTGGCCACCGGCCTGGTGTCTCTGGTCGCCGGCGGCGCGGCCGTGGCCGCCGGTGGCGGCAACGCCGGCGAGGGCGCCTCGTCGCAGCAGCAGCCCGGCTACGGCCAGTCTCAGCAGCAGCCGGGAAGCGGCGGTTCATCCGGTTCCGCCGGCGGTGGCGACTATGATCGCCCGAGCACGCAACAGGGCCAGCCGCAGGGCCAGGGCCAGGGTCAGCCGCAGGGCCAGAGCCAGGGCCAATGGGGCGGCCAGCAGAATGAGCGTGGCGACGGCAACGCCGATCAGAACCGCTCCGATCCGACATGGAAGACCGACTGAATCCAAAATCCAAACCGACGAGAAGGGTAGAACCATGACGAAACGCATACTGGCAAAAGCCGCCGCGCCGATCGGTGCTCTGGCACTGGCCGCGGCCCTGGCCGCCTGTGATCCGGTCGAACCGCCCGAGGGCGGCGACGGTCAGCAGCCGGGCGGCATGCAGGACTCCATGCAACAGGGCGGCGGCTCCATGCAGCAGGAGCAATCCTCGCCCGGCGAGGGCGGCGGCTACTCCGAGTAACGCCGTTCGGGTTAAGCAGACCCGCAACAAAAAAGCCCGGCACGAAGCCGGGCTTTTTTATGGGTCGGTGATCGCGGGCGATCAGCCTTCCTTGAGAGCAGTGGTGATGTCCACCACCGCGCCCTTGCCGTCGCCGAACAACATCAGGGTGTTGTCCTTGGCGAACAGCGGGTTGGGCAGGCCGGCGAAACCGGGGCTCAGCGAACGCTTCACCACCACCACGGTCTTGGCCTTGTCCACGTTGAGGATCGGCATGCCGTAGATCGGGCTGCCCTTGTCCTCGCGCGCCATCGGGTTGGTCACGTCGTTGGCGCCCAGTACGATGGCCACGTCGGTCTGCTCGAAGGTCGGGTTGATGGTGTCCATGTCCTTGAGCTTGTCGTAGGACACTTCCGCCTCGGCCAGCAGCACGTTCATGTGGCCGGGCATACGGCCGGCGACCGGGTGGATCGCGTACTCCACCTCGACGCCCATGCCTTCCAGGGTGTCGGCCATTTCACGCACGGCGTGCTGCGCCTGCGCCATGGCGAGACCGAAGCCGGGCACGATCACCACGCGCTGCGCGGTTTCCAGCACCATCGCCACTTCCTCGGCGGAGGTGGACTTGATCTTGCCTTCGTAGACCTCGTCCTGATCCATCGCTTCGCCGGCTTCCGCCATCACACCGAACAGCACGTTGGTGAGGGAGCGGTTCATCGCCTTACACATGATCTGCGTCAGAATCAGACCGGAGGCGCCCACCAGGGAACCGGTGACGATCAGGGCGCTGTTGCCCATCACGAAGCCGGCGGCGGACGCGGCAATACCGGAATAGGAGTTCAGCAGCGCGATCACCACCGGCATGTCGGCGCCACCAATGGGGGACACCAGCAGAATACCGAGAATCGCGGCGGCGATGGCCAGGCCCCAGAACACCGGCTCCACGCCCGGGTTCATCACCAGGTAGGCGATGGCGGCCACGGAACCGAGCAGCAGGATGGCGTTGACCAGCTTCATGCCCGGGAAGCCCATCGGCTTGCCGTCGATCAGTTCCTGCAGCTTAGCGAACGCCACGAAGGAACCGGTGAGGGTCACCGCGCCGATCAGAACCGCGATACCGGTGGCGATGATGCCCACGGTGTCCGGGTGCCCGCCACGGAAAAACTCCGCGCCGGCCACGGCGAAGGAGGCGCCGCCACCGAAACCGTTGAGCAGGGCCACCAGCTGCGGCATGGCGGTCATTTGTACTTTCTTGGCCAGGATGGCGCCAATGATGCCACCGACGATCACGCCGCCGATGATGATCTCGTAGGTCACGATATCGCGGTGCAGCAGGGTCACCACACAGGCCACGCCCATACCGGAGGCGGCCAGCAGGTTGCCCCGCACGGCGGTCTTCGGCTTGGTCAGACCCTTGATGCCCAGGACGAAGAGTACGGCCGAGATCAGATAGGCGATATCAATCCAGTTATCGGAAATCTGCATGGGTTACTTCCTCTTGAACATCGCCAGCATTCGATTGGTGACCATGAAGCCGCCAATCACGTTGATGGTCGCCAGTACCACGGCGATAAAGCCGAGGACATTGATCAGCAGACCGGCGTCGGAGCCGGCGGCGATCAGCGCGCCCACCAGGGTAATGCCGGAAATCGCGTTGGAGCCGGACATCAAAGGGGTGTGCAGCGTCGGCGGTACCTTGGTGATCAGTTCCACACCCAGGAAAATCGCCAACACGAAGAGGGTAAGCTGAGATACGAAGTCCATTACTTTTCCTCCTGCCCGTTGTCGTCGCCGTTATCGGCGGGCGCTTCGGGTTCGGCTTTCTTCAGTTCCGGCAGGCCCAGCATCTCGCGCAGGCGAGCGTGGGGGACATCACCGTCGTGACTGATCACGGTGTCGGTGACGATCTGGTCTTCGAAATCCAACTGCAGGTCGCCGTTGTCGTCGAGCAGCAGGTTAAGAAGGTTCTCAATGTTCTTGCCGAACATCTGGCTGGCATGGAACGGCACGGAGGAGGGCACGTTGGTGGGGCCGATGATCAGCACACCGTTTTCCACCACCGTTTCGCCGGCCTTGGTGAGGTCGCAGTTACCACCGCGTTCCGCCGCCAGGTCCACGATCACGGAGCCGGGCTTCATCGCCTTGACCATTTCCTCGGTGACCAGGATCGGGCTCTTGGCGCCGGGGACCGCGGCGGTGGTGATCACCACGTCCATTTCCTTGATCACTTCCTTCATCAGCTCGCGCTGACGCTTGAGGAAGTCCTCGCCCTGGGCCTTGGCGTAACCGCCGGAGCCTTCCGCTTCGCCGGTGTCCAGGTCCAGTTCCACCGGCTTGGCGCCAACGGACAGAATCTGTTCACGGGCGGCGGGGCGCACGTCGTAGGCTTCCACGATAGCACCGAGCCGCTTGGCGGTGGCACAGGCCTGCAGGCCCGCCACGCCGGCGCCCATAACGAACACGCGCGACGCGTTCATGGTGCCCGCCGCGGTCATGTTCATGGGGAACATGCGGTGAGAGGCGTTCGCCGCCAGCAGTACACATTTATAGCCGGCGATCATGGCCATGGAAGAGAGCACATCCATGGATTGAGCCCGAGTGATGCGCGGAATCAGTTCCAGGGCCAGGCCGGTGACCTTGCGCTCCGCGAGAGCCTGCGCGAACTGCGCGTTGGCCAGCGGGTCGGTCATGCCGATAAGGAACTGACCGGCTTTCAGCTTGTCCAGATCTTCCTGGCCATTGGTCGTATTGCTGCCCGGAGTCTGAACTTGCAGGATTGCCTGAGCGTTGGAAAAGATGTCGTCCCGGTCGGTGAGTTTCGCGCCGGCGTTTTCATAATCGCCGTCGGTAAACCCGGCCGCCTCGCCAGCGCCGCGTTCGATGCGGATCTCGACACCGTTTTTCTTGAGCAATGCACCGACGTTGGCGGGCGTCAGTGCGACGCGCTCTTCGCCGGGGCAAATTTCCTTGGGTACACCGATAATCACCTGCGTTACCCCCATTTTATGGTTCGTAAAAACAGGTCCATCTGAAAGCCGGTCGGGATGACGGGTTTTCAGGGGAACCTCGAAAAACGGCCGGTTTATTCAAACCGGCCGCTGAGCAGGCTGCTAACCTTATTGTGCAGTCGACAGCTTGGCAAATAAGAAATGGTTATTGCGCCCATAAACGGTCAATAATTGACCGGAAAGGTCAACTATCCGCCGCCTGCCCGTTTATTTTTTGAGCAACACGCTCGCGATCCTCGTCTTCACGCATGTGGATAAACGGCTCGAGAATGGTATTTCCGCGCACCTGGGCCTTGATCACGTGTAAAAAAGTGTAAGCCCCGAGCAGCTTGCGGAACAGGAAGATGAATTCCTTGGGCGGCACGTCGAAATGCACCGACAGGGCGGTGCGGCTGGCGCGGTTCATCACCCGGTTGGGCAGGTTGCTCTCGCCCCACAGGTATTCACCCTTGTCGTTGACCACGGACTTGGGCGGCGGAAAGCGGTCCGGGTCCTGCAGCGCCTCGATGGCCTCGAAGCACAGCGCGGCGAAATCATCCAGCAGCCGGCGTGGCACCTCGCCGTCGAGAAATTCCAGCGCGCGCATGGCGCCGAACAGACGCTCGCTGTCGTGCAGCCAGGCGGCGCGGATCATCTCGCGGCCGGGGCCCAGCACCTCATCGTCGAAATCGCGGATGGCGCCGAAATCCAGCAACACGATCTTGTCCTTGCCGTCGTCGCCGACGCGCATCAGATAGTTGCCGAAGTTCGGGTCGGTCTGCATCTTGTTCCACTCAAACACTTCCCGGCAGCACAGCTCCATGATGGCGCGGCCCAGAAAGTTGCGGCGCTCCTGGCTCAGCGACACCACCGACGGATCGCTGATGTGCACGCCTTCCTCGTAGGACAGGCAAAGAATGTTGTGCGTGGAGTAGTCGCCGTACACTTCCGGCACCACGAAACGCGGATCGTCGGCCAGTGCTTCGCGGAAATGGCGGGTGGTGTGCGCTTCCAGGTCGTAGTCCACCTCGCGGCCGAGCATGTCGCGCACTTCATCCAGCCATTGGTTGAACTGCTCGGTGATCGGCACCAGGCGGCTCAGCTTGAGCAGCCGCACCAGCGCGCGCATGTCCGAATCGATGGCGTTGGCGACGCCCGGGTACTGAATCTTGAGGGCCAGCTCGGCGCCGTCGCTCTTGCGCCGGGCCCGGTGCACCTGGCCCAGGCTGGCCGCGCCCAGGGGCTGCGGGTCCACCTCCAGCTCGGCCAGTTTGACGCTGCCCAGCTGCTGCCGGAGGTGCTTCTCCACCGCCGGCCATTCCAGGGCGGTGGTGCTGTTTTCCAGGGTGTGCAGCGCCTCGGTGACCTCCTCGGGGAGGAAGTGCTCGCCGAACAGGGCCATCATCTGGCCGATTTTCACCACCGAGCCCTTTAACTGGCCGAGTTCCTCGACCAGCTCTTCCGCCCGTTGCGAGAGGTTGCGCCGGCGCCGCGCCTCGCGCTGGTCCGGCGCCGCGAACAGACCGCCGGCGCTGGCCGTGGCGTAGCGGGCACCGGCCAGGAAGCCGGCCCGGGCCATGGAAAAGCGGCGTTCCAGGGAGCCTGTTTTCACCCGTTTTACGGTTTTTCGTGCCATAGTTCCTCGCGCGGGCCAACTTCAGCCTCGCATTCTAGCTGATTAAGGAAGCACAGATATATGCCAACGACCTGGATCCTGTTGCGCGGACTGGTTCGTGAACAAGCACATTGGAACGGTTTCGCCGACCGCCTGGCCGGGGCTCTGGGCGCGGACCATCGGGTGATGTGCATGGATTTGCCCGGCAACGGCCTCCGCCACCGGGACCGCAGCCCGACCCGCATCGCCGCCATGGTGGACGCGGCCCGCGAAGACCTGGCCGGGCGCGGCGTGGACGGGCCGATCCACCTGGTGGCGCTGTCCCTGGGCGGCATGGTGGCGATGGATTGGCTGCAACGTCATCCGCGGCAGGTGGCCGCCGCCGCCTTGATCAATTCCAGCGCCGCGCCGGTGAGCCCGTTCTGGCACCGCCTCAAACCGGCCAACTATGGCGCGATTGTCCGCCACGGCCTGCTTGGCCGCGACCGCCTCAAGCGCGAGCGCATGATTCTGGAGATCACCACCAACCGGCTGTCGGACGCCGATAAAGACCGCATCGCCCGACAATTCCAGCGGATCGACGAGGCCCGCCCGGTGTCCGCCGCCAATACCGTGCGGCAGTTGTGGGCGGCGGCGCGGTTTCGCGCGCCGAAGACGCTGCCCGAAGGGCGTCCGGTGTTGGTGATCAGCGCCGCCGGCGACCGGCTGGTGGACCCGCGCTGCTCCGCGGCGCTGGCCCGACGGTGGTCAGCGCAACGGGCGGTCCACCCGGACGGCGGCCACGATCTGTCCCTGGACGACCCGGGCTGGCTCGCCGACACCCTGGCGGACTGGGCCGGGGCCGACCCCGGCCGGGACTAAATAAAACCGCGGCTTTTGACGATTGACCCCCGTGGCACGACGCTCTAGCTTGAGCACAGAACTCACGGGTTCTGTGTCGAGCCCATGTTGGAGACGTTGATGGCCACACCGCAGGAATTAAACCAGCTACGCGACGGCCCGCGCACGCCGCGGGAGCAGATCTGGTTCGACCGCTACGCCCACCACCGGCTTGAAGCATGGCGCCGGGTCCAGGACCCGCTGGCCGACCGCTGTCTGGAAAACATCGCGTTTCAACGGCCCTCCGGCCTGCTCGACGAAGTGGAGCGGCGCGCGGCCGAAGAGGGCGGGGTGTACCAGGCGTTCCTGGACCACTGCCACACGGTGCCCGGCTGGGTGGACTTCGAGCGCATGGAACTGGGGCGGCGCATGTACCGCCGGCACGGCGCGCTGCAGGGCCTGGTGCTGATGTGTTCCAGCCTGGTGGAGGGCTACGCCCACAACAAGCCGTCCCAGGTGCTGGTCGCCACCGGCCGCCTGCAGAAGGATGTGTCGCGGCGTATTTATGAAACCGGCCAGATGCTGCACAACATCGCCGCCACCGACGGCCTGCGTCCCGGCGGCCTGGGCCACCGGACGCTGATGGAGGTACGGCTGCTGCACGCGGCGGTGCGCCGCTTTCTCAGCGAAAGCGGGCGCTGGGACAGCGACCGCTTCGACCTGCCGATCAATCAGGAGGACATGGCCGGCACGGTGCTCGAGTTCGATTACATGGTGGTGCGGGGGCTGCGCCGGATGGGCCTCTATATCAGCCATCAAGAGCACGAGGCGATGCACTATTTCTGGCGCTACGCCGGCTACCTGCTGGGCGTGGACGAGGCCTTGCTCACCGCCACCGTGGAAGAGCAGAAAGTGCTGGCGCTGCAGCTCACCTCCCATCTCTACGACCCCACCGAGGACAGCGAAAAGCTGGCCAAGTCGCTGCTGGCCGGCATGGCGGGCAAGCCGCCGTTCCATCTTTCCTATGACGTGCTGGTGGCGGTGAGCCGTTTCCTGATCGGCGACGCCATGGCCGACGACCTGAACCTGCACAGCCGGGTGTCGTCCGCCGCGGCGGTGCGCCTGGCCCGGGCCGGGTTCGGCGCCGCCAGCCTCGGCCAGCGGCTGCTGCCGGAGGCCGCCAAGCGGCGGTTGGAGGACTTCAACCACGACCTGGGGCGTCGCACCTTGAAACTGGGTCTGGGGAAGGACCCGGCGCGCTGGGGGTTCAAGGCGATGGCCTGACCCCCGCGCCGGGCGGGGCGCTCAGGAGGCGCGTTCGTCGGCCACTCGCTGCTCGCGGAGCAGCGACACCATGTCGGCGAGGATGTGCCCGGTTTCCCGCAGGTAGGGGTCTTCGTCCAGCGGTTCGTCGTTGCTGTCCGGGTCCAGCGCCCGCTGTTCTTCCAGGGCGCGCAGATCTTCCATTTTCTCAATCGGCTCTTCATCACGGTGCTTGCGCAGGGCGTTCTCGATGTCCAGACGGCGCTGGTCGAAATCCTCCTGCCAGGCCTTGCGCTGCTCGGCGTTAAGGGACAGTTCCTGGCGTTCGTTGGCGCGGTTGAGCAGATCGCGCAGCTGGTTCACGTAAACGAATTCCGGATTGTCGCCGATGCGCGCGTCGTGCCGCTCGCGCAGCCCCGGCAGCAGCGGCACCAGGTCCTGATAACGCTGGTACTTGGCCGGGTCGATCTCATCCCAGGGCAGGGCGTTGGGCAGGCTGCTTTCGCCGATCGATTCCTTGTCCACCAGCGACGGCATGGTGACGTCCGGCACGATGCCCATGTTCTGGTTGCTGGAACCGGAGACCCGGTAGAACTTAGCGTTGGTCATTTTGAGCTTGCCGTGGTTCAGGTCCAGCAGGGTCTGCACGGTGCCTTTGCCGTAGGTCTGGTCGCCGACGATCAGGGCGCGGCCGTAGTCCTGCATGGCGCCGGCGAAAATCTCCGACGCCGAGGCGCTGTAGCGGTTGACCAGCACCGCCAGCGGCCCGGAATAGAGCATGCCGGGATACTGATCGTTTTCCACGCTGACGCGACCGCCGGCCTCGCGCACCTGCACGGTGGGGCCACGGTTGATGAACAGGCTGACCAGCTTGTTCACCTCCAGCAGGGAACCGCCGCCGTTGTTGCGCAGGTCCACCACCAGGCCGTCGACATTCTCTTTACGCAGTTCCACCAGCAGTTCCGCCACGTCCCGGGTGGTGCTGGTGTAATCCGGATCGCCACGGTGGAAGGCGTTGAAATCCATGTAGAAGGCGGGAATCTCGATGATGCCCAGCTTCATGGTGTCGCCGCCGTGCTCCACCTCGATCACTTCCTTCTTGGCGGCCTGTTCCTCCAGCACCACCTTGTTGCGGGTAATGGCGATGGTGCGGGTGTCGTGCTCGCTGGCGCGGCCGGCGGGAATCACTTCCAGGCGCACCTTGGAGCCCTTCGGCCCGCGAATCTTGTCGACCACTTCGTCCAGGCGCATGCCGATGACGTTGACCATCTCCTCGTCGCCCTGGGCCACAGCGATCACCCGGTCGGCGGGGCTCAGCTGCCCCTGTTTGGCGGCCGGGCCGCCGGGCACCAGGCGCACCACCTTGGTGTAGCCGTCCTCGTACTGCAGCACCGCGCCGATGCCTTCCAGCGAACGGCTCATGCTGATGTCGAAGTTCTCGGAATTATGCGGCGTGAAATAGTTGGTGTGCGGATCAAAGGTCTGGGCGAGGGCGTTCATGTAGGTCTGGAACACGTCCTCGGGGGTGTTTTGACGAACCCGGCTGAGCTGGCTTTCGTAGCGGTTGGTGAGCCGTTTGCTGATTTCCTCGTCGCTGGTGCCGTTGAGGCGCATGGACAGCACCGCGTTGCGCAGCTGGCCGCGCCAGATCGCGTCCAGGGCGTCCTGGTCCTCGGCCCAGTCCGCTTCGCTGCGGTCCACCAGCACCTTGCCGTCGCCGTCGAAGTCCCAGTCCTCGAAGCCGCCTTCCAGGGTGGCGAGAATCTCGGTGAGGCGGTCTTCCAGACGGCTCTGGAAGCGGTTGAAGATGGAGTAACCGGCCTCCAGGACGCCGTCGCGCAACTGGTTGTCGAGCTGATCGCGGTAGGGCTGGAAGTCGTCCACGTCCTGCTGGGTGAAATACAGCCGGTTGGGGTCGAGGTCCTGCAAATACTGCTCAAGCACCTGCGCGGAAAGCGCGTCGTCGAACTTCAGGCGCCGGTAGTGCAGCTCCAGGCGCTCGACGATTTCCTCGGCGGCTTCACGGTGGACCTTCTCGGGCTTGAGCGATCCTTCGATGGCGGGGTCGTTGCCCAGGTCGCCGCCCACTTTCAGGGCGCCGCCCAACAACAGGGCCGCCAGGAGCACGCCAAACAGCTTGCGGAATACGGACATGAACTTACTCGGCTGCATTTTTTAAAGGGTTCCAGGGCAGTATAAAGGAAACCACCGCCTGGAACAGGGTCGCCCAAATCACCGGGCGGGGGCAAGCGTGGATGGATAGGCAAAGGCGCCGATCATCGACATACTGAGCGCTTTGCCGGACTTCATGAGGCCCCCGTGCATCGTCTTTTTACCGCCTTTTTTCTGATCGGGATACTCGGCGCCCTGGTGCAGCTGCTGGGCGGCGACCTGCAGGCCCCGGCCCGTGTGGTGTCGGCGCTCTGGGAGGCGGCGGACCTGGCGGTGGAAGTGAGCCTCGGGTTGATCGGCGTGCTGGCGCTGTGGAGCGGCCTGTTCCGCCTCGCCGAGCAAAGCCGCCTGGCCGACCGCATGGCCGCCGGCGTGCGCCCGGTGCTGGCGCGGCTGATGCCGTCGCTGCGGCGGGACCCGGCCGCCGGCGCCGGGGTGTCCATGAACCTGGCCGCCAATATGCTCGGCCTGGACAACGCCGCCACGCCGCTGGGCCTCAAGGCGATGGAATCGCTCCAGGAACACAATCCGGAGCCGCGCCGGGCCACCGACAGCCAGATCATGTTCCTGGTGCTGAACACCTCATCGGTGACCCTGGTGCCGGTGACGGTGCTGCTGTACCGGGCCCAGCAGGGCGCCGCCGACCCGGCGGCGGTCTACCTGCCGATGCTGATGGCCACCACCATCTCCACCTTTATCGGCGTGATACTCACCGCCCGGCTGCAGCGCATTCCGCTGCGCGACCCGCTGCTGATCACGGTGGCGCTGGGCTGGCTGGCGCTGCTTGCGGTGCTGGCGCTGGGCGTTTATCTGGCGCCGCCGGACCTGGGCAACACCCTGTCCGGGTTGTTCGGCAACGGCATTCTTCTGGCGGTGATCGGGCTGTTCTTCTTCGCCGCCTGGCGCGCCCGCATCGACAGCTATGACTGCTTCGTGGAAGGCGCCAAGGAAGGCTTCACCCTGGCGGTGAAGCTGATTCCCTATCTGGTGGCCATGCTCGCCGCCATCGCCATGCTGCGCGCCAGCGGCGTGCTCGAAGCGGTGCTGTCGGCGATCCGCCTCGGCGCCGCCGCCCTGGGCTGGGACACCCGCTTCGTGGACGCCTTGCCGGTGGCCTTCCTGAAACCGCTGAGCGGCTCCGGCGCCCGCGCCGCCATGCTGGACGTAATGCAGACCCACGGGGTGGATTCCCTGGCCGGGCGCATGGCGGCGGTGATGCAGGGCTCCACGGAAACCACCTTCTACGTGCTCGCGGTGTATTTCGGCAGCGTCGGCATCCGCGACTTCCGCTACGCGCTCTGGTGCGGCCTGGCCGCCGACGCCGCCGG
>Ga0181379_1001207_pt1 | contig 12203 bp, 12 predicted proteins | sample 2SPOviralmetaG_FD_130115 | JGI IMG/M metagenome (GOLD analysis project Ga0181379, IMG submission 130115) | Marine viral communities from the oligotrophic San Pedro Time Series (SPOT) site, San Pedro Channel, CA, USA - 2 SPOT_SRF_2009-07-10 | ecosystem: Environmental > Aquatic > Marine > Strait... | reverse complement strand
TTGAATAATAATCATAAACAATTTGAGAATGAATGTCTGGTTCTAAACTACATTTAGATTTACAACATATAGTCATTTTACAAGCAATTCGTTTTAATAGTCCCCACATTATTAATAAAATAGATATTTTTTACATTGTTTTAACTAAAGTCTGTAAATTGAGTGCGGCGTTGTATTTAACGAAAGTCTGGACTAACTCACTCTTGTTTCGTCTGTCAACTGGAAGTAAATCACTACCAGCATTGACTCCAGAATGAACTGTATTAGAGTAATCCCGATTAATGTAGTTGAGAGAATTACCGACACCGTAAGTATAATCAACACCAAGACCGAGTAGTTCTGGATATAATTGATTACCGACACCGTTAGCAGTTGAAACAGCAGCACCTTCAATCGCCGCATTACCAGCAGTGTAAATACCGTTAGTTCTATCTCGGTAATCCATTTCTAAGTTGTTGGCAGTTCGTGTCATATTTGCTGAACTTCGCTTTGCTTCCATACCACCGAGTAAGGCTCTTTCAAAATGTTTTCTTATTTCAATATCACCCATAATGTTTTCACGTTTTAAAAACTGAGTTGGATTAAGTGAACCAGAACCGAGTTCCACAAGACTTTCATAATTCGGTTGGGATTTGAGTGGGAATGTAAATGGGAATCGAAGATTATCTTTTTTATGTTCGACTTGTTTAAAACCAACTGGAAGTCGGAAATTTGTTTGTTGGTAAGCAAGGTTATTGGTTTGGTCTTTATCCAGATATAAATTACACATTGCTTTTACCGAGTTAAGTTGTGGAGTGTATGAAATATTATCTTGGTCAGCGTGAATATCATTGAGTAAGTTAAGTTGAGAATTGAGTGGAATCTGTGCTTGGTATGCTTTGAGTTCTTGAGGAGTTGGAACAATGTATCGACCCTCTAATTTAAGATTTCTTAAACAATACATAGAATTTGCTAAGTCCATAGTTGTAGCACCGCCGCCAGACGTTGCTTTATCTCTAAATCTCTGGAATAATACCGAACTGTCTGGTGCTAAGTGAAGAGTGAGCATAAGACCATTAGTGAACTGTTGACCTAAGTGAATGTTTCCAGATTGAAATAAATCAATATCTAATTTAAGTGAGAATGGCACACCGATTTCTCGGTTGTTGTTAGTTTTAAGGTCTTGGGCAGTTTTGTCGGCTATAATTTGAATTCGTCGATTAACTTCGTTTGCGTGATTACCTTGAGCGAGTGTTCGGTTTGCGGCTACACCCCATAAGTAATCTTCGTCGTTGTTGGTGTATGCTTGTCTAAGTGAAGAATATGCTGGGTAATTATGAATGTTGATTAACTCGGTATTTGTTTTTTTAGTTTGAATTACCACTTTATCAATTACATTATGAACCCCACCGTGATTCGGGATATTACAAGCAGTTTCTTTTGCGATAGAAGCACCGTTGTCATTTTCTAAATCGGCGTAAGTCGGGTCTCTAAATCCTTCGTCTGTATCTTGTTGTTTAACTATGAACTGACCAGAAAGAACCAGTGTTCGTGTTTCCAATAATTTTTCAATTGCTGGAAGACTAAATTTGATAATTGGGTTAGACTCTTTAAATGAGAACCCACCAGCAACTCCATTAGTCCCTGAACTTTGAAGTGGATTGTCATTGAGTGGCGAAATACTAAAATAATTCTTTTCAATCGGCATTTTATATATTAATAAAATATTTTAATTATAAATAACTTTTTAAAAAAAGTTAAGTCAAAAACTAAGTTTGCTCTAAAGATTTTTGAAATCTTTTTTACAAAATAAGTTGGAGATTATCCTTATTAATCATAATTGTTTTTACTGAGAAAACAAAATGAATAACTCGCATATTACCGAGAAGAATATTATCACTATCAGTTCTTGCTGTTCCTCTATCATTACTGAAGGTAAGACGAATCTGTGGTTCAGCGTCTTTTAGGTTGTATACAAATTGTTCGCCTCGTGCGAGTTCTCTGGCGTGTAAGTAAGTATTAGTGTAATCACAGATATTACCTGCTCGGCATTCACCAAGTCTTTTAACGTCTTTACCTATAGATTTGAATGCTTTAACAAGTTCATTCATATTAACAACTTTGTCGGCTTTTGCTGAAGGATTGTAGGCTTTGAGTGGATAAAGTTTGTTGTTAATAAAATACTGAACTGAATCTAAGTAAGTTCGGTGTGGAGGTTGACCATTGTAGTAATTCTGGGCATATTTTTCGTTTTCAGTGCTTACACCGATATAGTGAGTAAAAATACTTTTAGCAGCAGAAGCAACTGAAGTAATTTCGGTTTGGTGTGAAAGACTGCTCTGTGGAATATTATCGAGGAAACAATCCCAAGATATGTAATCAAACTGACTTTCCTTAATCATACCTTTCATAACACCTTGTGGTGGAATTACTTGTAAAACTTTGAGTTCTACATTTTTGAGTTTGTAAGTGGATTGAACTGCGTCATTAGTAAAGTATATTTTACAGTTGTTAGTTTGAGTGCCGTCGCCACCAGCAGCAGTTAAATCTGCGGCTGTTGGGTCTAAAACTAAAACTATTTTTGATTTAGGTGTTCCGTCAGTTCCGCTAAATTGTCGGTGGACGTGGTGAACAACGAAGTTTTGAGCCCCTGTCGCTCCAGTTCCGCCAGTGTTTTCAAGGGTCATTGCTGAGCCCTTAACAATACCGAGACTTGCTGGGTCGGTTAGTTGAGCCCCAGTAATAACAATAGTTTTAAGTGTTTGAGCACCAACACCAGTAGCACCTCCAGAAGCAGCGACGGCTCTAATTGGGTCAACAGCAATACCATTAGCATAAGAGTCGGCTTTAACCATTGAAGTTAAAGAAGCACCATCGGCTACATAAGCACGAGTCATTACTTTTTTATCTTCAGCAAAAGTAATCTCAATACGAAGACCACCGAATAATAAGATTGGAGTTAGTTTCTCACTTACGCCGAAATGAGAAAAGATTCCCGACTTAAGTGGAATACAGAATTTTCGAGCAGCAAATTTTTTAGCACACATTTCAGTATCTACGTCGGCGGTTTGGTCAGTTCCACTAACTACTCCACTACCAGAAGAAATTTGACTGAATAACTCACTTCCTAAGTCTAAAGTTCCTCGTGGGTCGCCAGCATAACCACGCTCAACTAAGGAGTTGGCTTTGGTTGCTGCTGCTTGGGAACAAGTATAGGCTCGGCACTCTGGGTCAGTTCCGTTCTTAAGTTGGGAATGGGCATTATCTTCTTCCATATATTGGTTTTCAATACCACACCACAAATTGTAGTTAGTAAGTGATTCTAAGAGTTGACCATTTGCTAAACTAAATATATCCATTCTTTGGATTACCGAAGAAGCACCAGACACGGCTGGGAAAAGATTAACTCTGGAATTAGGGCAAGTGTTGAGCATATCAAATGAAATGTAAGAATCTTTACCTTTAACGAACCCAATATCTGGGTGAATTGTAAAGATTGCTTTTTGTTCACTTGTAAATTCAGTTCCATTATCGGCAACGAGGGCTATAAATTTTGAGTTTTCGGCAACAGACATTTTATATATTATTAATATATTTTATTTTTTCAAATTAAAATATCTTAAATTAATATAATGTCTTTGAAAGAAATCGTAGAACCTGTTTACACTCAAATTTTCGATAGAAGTGCTCGAGTCAATAATACTATCGTAAGAGCAATTGACGAGCAAGCAACGGCAGGAACATTTACCTTAGGTAGTGCTGGAAACTTAAATTCATTTAAAATAGGCGACGGTGCTGGTGCTAATACAGCCTTAGACCTTGTTTCGACCTCTGCTCTCGATGTGAGGGATACTGGGACTGGTGCTCGGCAAGTAAGGGTCGACGGTCTTTTTGCTGACACTGCTGATTCAAATAAAAGAAAACCCCAGTTTTGCGTCTTTAATATGAATGGGACAACTATAGTTAATACTGGGTCGGGTATTTTTTCTGGAACTAATTTGTTTTGTGCTGTAAATAAAATTTCAGTGATATCGTCGGGAAATACATATTGTAATCAAGGTAGTATAACTGCTAAAGCAACTGGGGCAGCAACGGTATTCGGTATTTTACAACCAAAACATTTTTCCAGTAAGTCATTGTTTTATGCGACTTCTCATACCGAACAACTCTTAATTAAAGACCTTCATATTTCAAGTTCTATGGCGACAGCGTGTTCTATAGAACTATTTGAACAAGATTTAGATTCTGGATTAAAAGAACTGATAGGTAAGATATTTGTTGGTAATGTTCACAGTGATATTAATCACCCATTAAATTTTAAAGTCGGTAAAACCAAAGTATTCTATGCTACAATTACTAACCTTGAGACAGTAATCGGCACTAACCACATTTCGGCTAATATATCGGCAATATCGATTTAAAGAATTTTTTATTTCTTAATAATATATGAGGAGATATACCGAATGGCTTAAACAAAAAGTTATGTGTGATATTTGTAAAAGAGAAATCAGCAGAGGTCATATTCATAACCATTTGAAATCAAAAATTCATATTAAAAGCAGTGAAGCCATTGTTGAAAAAGAGAATAAAAAACTTACTGAATCGGTAATTATATCGTGGGATTAAAAGTTGGCGTTCTAAGTTTATTTTTATTTTATATTACAATATTATATGAGTATTGAAATGATTGATAATGGTTATATTTATCAAATTACGTCGCCAGACGACGACAAAATTTACTATGGTTCAACTAAGAACTGGAAAGAAAGAAAAAGAAATCACAACTCTATATCTAATCACTGTATGACTATGTATATGATTGGAAAGAAAGAGATTAAAATATTAGAAGAATATAACAACATAACGAGAAGTGATTTGAAAAAAAAAGAAAGAGTCTGGATTGAAAATCATAATGAAGAGGAAACTGGGTTAATTCTATTGAACAAACAAATACCGACTCAAACCCACGCTGAATATCATAAAAAACGATATGCTGAGAAATCTCTGTATTATGCTGCTAAACAGAAATGTTATTACTATGAAAATCATAATAAAGAATTACAGAGAAACAAAAAATATTTGGCGAAAAGAAAGGGGGATACTTGGTTTTGCGTTGATTGTCAAACACTGTATTCTTGGACTACTAAAAAATCTCACGTTAAGACTCAAAAACACTTAGGCAATATAGCCACCGCCGCCAGCCCCTAATGTATTTCCTTTAAATACTGAGGTGTCTATACCACCACCTACAGTTCCAGTTTGGGCACTTGCGGCTGTGGCTTTTGCTTCTTCACCTTTCTTATCTAAACCGTGTATTAATCCACCGATTAAACTACCAATACCGATTATTTCACCAATAACTGGAATACCGTCTAAAGCAGCGTCCATACCACCCATTACTTTTGAGGCTACATTACTTACTGCGTCGTCGGCGTCGCCACCCAGCCCATCGTCTCCAACATTACGGCCATTTGGGTTTCCGTTAGGTGTTGGGTTTTGTGTTGGGTTTTGTGTTGGAGTTTGTGTTGGAGTTTGTGTTGGAGTTTGTTGACCACCCGCTAAGTTTTGTTGGGTAGCCGTTGTATTCTGTAGTGGGGCGGGGGGTGCTCCACCAGCACTACCACCGCCAGTTTGACCTGCTGCTTGACCAGTTGCTATGTGTTGATTCATAGCATTACCGACATTTACACCCGAAGTTCCACCACCCGAAACTTGACCTGAGATTACCGACCTACCACTGGCCACTGATATACTTCCACCACTCGAGTTTGCTGCGGCGGCGAGTGTTTGGGCAGAACTTACTGGAGCAGCAGCAGCACCAGCACCAGCACCAGAGGCGGCGGCGGCGGAACTTCCAGCAGGAACAATTGAAGTCGGGATTACTGTTGAAGGAAGACTCGAAGCAAGTGCGTTTGCGACATTTCCAGTATTAGTAATTGAATTAATACCTTGTGAAAAATTAGCAGCAACATTAGAAAAATTACTTACTGCGTTATTAGCGGCTTGAACAACGTCATTTGTCGCTCCGTCAGTTAAGGTGCTTGTTGTTGCGTCAGTTGCTGCTTGACCTTGACTTTGAAGTGTCCTAAAGACTTTACGACCGTGTTTCCAAACAGTTCCAGCACCAGTAAGTGCCCCACCCCAACCTTCGGCTTGCTGAGAAATAGAGTTAAATTTATCTTCAATTGTAGTTGCTTTTTTATCTCCGTATTCTTGTTTTACGTCGTTTTCGTGATTTATTCCTTCTTGTAAATTACTCATATATCCTTGTAATTGATTGAAATAAGCCATTTTATATATTTATATTATATTTTAATTCTCTTCGTCTGTATTTTCTTCGTTATCTTCTTCTTCGTCAGTTGCTTCGTCATTCTTTGGTTTATCTTTAATAGCATTCCACATTTCTTTCTCTTCGAAATTTCTTCTCATTGTTAAATCTTGAATGTTGAGGAATGCGAAATCAAAAGGTTCTTGTTTGGATTCGTGATATAATCTAATAAACTCTTTTTCACTTCCACCGAATACCGACAACTCTTGACTCATTTTCTTTAGTTCTATTTCGGGACTATTACCCATTAGAAAGTAAGCCGAAGCGTTAATTCTTTGAATAGCATTTAGATATTTAAAATACTGAGATATAATACAAATACTGAGTTTTCCTTCTTGTTCTTCATTACCTATATGTCTGTATTTTGTAGTTAGTCCAGTAAGTGCGTCAATAGAACTTCCCGCTCGTTTCACATTAACATTACCAATAATGTCTTCTAATACTAATAAATACTTACTATTGCTGTCGTCGTCTTGAACCATTTGGATTATCTCTTCCATTAGTGCGTCATTGTAGTCTGTAAATACAAAATCAAATTGCTCTAAAATAGGTTTCATAATTTTATCGTTGTAGGCGGTATTCGATATTAGAATCTTAACGTCGAATAACTCTTTGTATGGAAAATTTGGATTAAAAAACAGATTAGCCATAAATAAACTTTTTCCCGACTTAACAGCCCCAATTACATAGGCTAAAAATGGGTGATTCGGTAATATATCAAAATCAACTTCACCGACTTCGTCTTTGTCTAACTTTTTTAGTGGTAGAATTTGATAATTTTTGGGGTCATAATCATTCTTTGGTTGCTTCAAATCCTTCTGGTTCTTTTGGGACATACTTATAAGTATCATAGATATTATTTAACTTAAGTTTTAACTTTTCGTCGTCAAATATCTCTTCCTCACCAACACTATCTAAGTGTTCTGTTAATTCTTCAAAGTCTTCGATTGTTTCACAATTATCGAGTGCTTCTTCTCTCATATTTTCCCACCGAGTATGTCTGTCAATTTCCCATTCTTCCCGTCTTTTTTTCTCGAGTAGTTTTTCCCGAATTTTAGTCTCTTTGGTGGATTTCTTCAAATATTCTTTTTTTAATTTTGCTGACTTAGTCTGTTTTATTCCTTGTTCTACAAATTCCTTCTCTTTTTTGGCTGCTGCTGCTACACTTGCTCTTTCAATCATTTCGTCTCTTTTTTTCTTCAGTTCTTTATTTCTTTTATTTTCAGCAACTCTTATTCTACCCTTTTCTAATGCGGCGAGTTGAGCCTCACTTAGTTTCTTTTTTCTACGTTGTTTTTTCAACTCTTTCTCTGGAATCGGTTCTGGACTTGGTTCTGGACTTGTTGGTGGCGTGTCTTCTTCTTGTTTCCATTCCATTTCACCGTCAGCACATTCAATAATTTTGGGGGCAATTTTAAATCTAACCATATATAAATAAAAAATATATTAAATAAGTAAGTTAAACTATGTATTATTTAGCATATGATAAACTTCGGCAGCCTTTAGCAGTGCGTTCTTATCAATACTCAAACTCCAGTTCTTCGTCTTCTCCACCTTGTTCCAGTTGCTCCTTAATTATTTCGTCGGTTGTTTTTAGTCGCCAATATCTTAATACATTTCTATAACTAACTACGTCGCCATTCGGTTTCTTAAAATTTAATACGTCTTTGAAAAATATTCTGGTTGAGGTAGAAGTTTTGAGGTGTTCTATAACATTCTTCTCGCAAAATTGTTTGTTCTGTTCGTATTTAGATAGAGTTCTATAGAAATCGCTGTCTTTGAAAAAGCACCAGAATTCTTTGAATTTAACATAGTTGTTTTTGTTTGACATATCTTTAGTATAATGTTGTTTTAACACCATAAATATATTATCATTGTCTTCGATATAATGTTTAGTTCTTTCTGTAATTTTACTACTTACAAATAACCGACTACACACATTATAACCAGCATTTTCTTTTTCCCATTTCTTAGCATACCGAATTAGATAAATAAATAGAGCATATTTAAATTCTTCTTGAAACTCAATAGTCTTGTAATATGGATTTGCCTTGAATATATTATTTAGTTCTTTCTTTCGCTTGAGTAAGTCTTTGTCGGTAGTATATGTTGACACGAATGGAATATCACGAAGTCGTCGCATAATACTATCACCTAAATCACCGACCATAGCACATTTCTTGTTGAGTTCTAACACGTGAGTCCCGACTAACTCGACTTTATCGTCATTACAGTATAACTTACGAGCACAAATACCCTTACCGCCAGTTAATTCTTTAATTGCTGATAAATTGAGTGATTTCTTTTCGTCTGGTTCTCGGTAATTAATGAATCGTTTTCCAGACATATTAGCAATGGCTGGATTACCACCGTCTTTGAGTGGATTTAGTAATACAGCATTATTCGCTGAATAACCGAAATTACCAAGAACTTCCATTTGTAATTCATTTATGACACCCTTACCATTACCACCACCACCACTCGCAAATATGAATTTCTCAATAGGAATTCCATATAAGCCAGTAGTTAAGTAATGTATGTATTCTTGTCGTATATCTTCGTCTGGAAATATTTCGTCAATTAACTTAGATATTTTATTAATCTGTGATTCTGTAGGCATTAACCAGTTATAACCAGTTGTTTCTAATATATAGTTCTCACGCCGTGTTCCTACCCAGTTATGAGTTTTTAAATCATAACACGTGTTGTTAAACGGAAGTAAGTATGGATTCTTATCGAATTGAACTTCTTGGAAATCTACTACAGACAGCAGACTTTTCAGTCTTTCGGTAATAGTATTAATTTTAGCACAGTTTTTTAACTTCGCAGCAAGTCCAGAAGCAAATTTAATTTTATGACCTAACTCTTCTAATCTTTCTTTTAGTAGAACCGTATCGGTTTCTCCAGTTTCGCAACCATTCTCCAACACTTCTTCTATTTGGTTTCGTTCTTCATAAAATTTGTCAAGTCTGGTTCTTTGTAATCCAGATAAATAATCACTCAATATCTTTTTTACTCTTTCATTCTTTTCGTCTTTGAACCACCGACCTTCAGTCCCTTCTTCATTACCCAAATACATAAATATTGTAGAATCCAGATAGACTAAGTTCTTCTCGTGATTACGAAGAAATAACTTCGCTTGACTGTCGTCGCTGTCTAAGAATTCCATAGATTCCATTTCTTCATTCTGTAAGTCTTGATACGCTTGTTTATTAGATATTTTAGCATAATAATACATAGTTCCAATAGATATAGTTGTTGAATCTACAGACTCATATTTTGTATGAAATTGGTTTTCGTTGAATTTATCGCTTTTCTGTGATATATAATGAGCAACTGCCTTCTCATTACCCGATTTTAGAGCAGTAAGTATTTTTAACCAACTATCATATTCGTCGAGGTATTTTACCGCTATAATATCAGCATATTTGAATGCCTTTGATTCTTTGTTGAGTTCTTCTAACTCGGTTATTTCTTTTTTTGTTTTTTTTTTCTTAAGTTTCATTTTTAACTTAACACCACTTCCAGAACATAAGTCGCCCACTGGAGCACCAAACTTGAGAGGTAAGTCTTCGTATTTAAAAGTCGGTATTTCACCATTATTCTCAATCTCATTTTCTGCTGGACACCAGCCGAAAAATCCACTGAGAATTTCCAAGTCTTTATACAATTCACAAGACCCCGATAATTTGAGTAAGTTCTTCTGTTTTGATAATTTCTTATCCAGTTTGAAAAATATATGTTTACCGAGTGCTTTAGTTGTAGATTTGTAATACGGACATTTCTTAAGTAAGTCGTCTACCAGAGTATGAGCCTCGTCAGTATATTCTTTCTCTTCCTTCCAATCAATATCTAAATGATAAATTTCTGTTGTATCCATACAAATTGTATATTTGCTTTGGTCTACTACCGACATTTTTTTAAATATATCTTGGTATTTGACTAACTCGGTATTACACCAGTTCTCATTCATAAACTCCTTCTTATTCGGCATTCCACCGAATAATGTGCTTGGAAGAAGTGTCTTCTCATATTTACCCTTCGCACCCTTACTTACTTTGACCATAATCGGTCGCCATTTAATATTATTAGTCTCACAAAATTCTACTACGCTCATTTTATATTAATTAATATTTATAAATTTTGAAATTCAATTTTTAAAAATATTATATTTTCATATTGAAAAAAAAATACTTTTTCATTTGCTAATGACGAAAATCGTCTATACAAATACGCTAAATACCGACTGGCTTAAATCGGTTTTACTTTGCCTGACTGAACTAATCCCTCAAGCAATTCTTCACTATGATATTTTATCCAATCTGCTTTAGTCATTTTTCTTTCACTACATTCCCCACAATGCCTATCACCATTTCCAAACGGATTATTCAAATAGAAGTTTTCAATGATAGTCTCACAATCCTCACACTTCTTATCATAATGACTAATAATTTGTTCTTCTTCTTCTTCGTCAAACTCGGTGGGTTTTACACAACCACCTACCGAGCAGAAACATATATCGGTATTAACTGTGTCTATTGTGGTGTCTTTAAAACAGTAAGGTTCTTCTTCTTCGTCGTCGGTGTCTGGAAACATACCCATAGGGTCGGAAACTCTATCGTCGCAACACCCACAACGATATTCAGTGCCTTCCTCATTAATGTCGTTAAACATAATGCGACCTTTACCACTATCGAAATGCCCTTGCGAGATAGTGTAATCACAATCACCACATTCTATGTCGGTATTAGTAATAGTATTCATAATCAATTTATGATATGCTCTGGACTACAACTCAAAAAAAAATTCAATTTTGGTTTCAATTACGAAAATCGTCTATACAGTTAAATACCGAATATAAAATGTCGGTAATATATATATGGTTGAACCGTTAGGAAGAACTGAACAAGAATACTTAGAATTAGCAGAGACGTTTAAAGACCGAATGGCTGAGAAAAACAAAGAATACCGAGATATAAAGGTTAAATACATACTTGGTAAAAAACTCATTTCACAGACTTACGGCTTAGTTCGCTCAATACAGACTGAAATGGACGCTGATATATGCGACCATATCTTGGTAGAATGGCTAATTAACGAGATAAGAACAATTCACAGCGACTATTTATTTCAGGACGAAGAGAAGAAACTCGGTATTTACGGCGAATAACAGACTTTTCTCAGTCGGTATTTATTTGTATAGACGATTTTCGTCAATAGCAGAAAAAATTGAATATTTTTTTGAGTTGTATTCTATAAACATATTTCGTAATTGAAAATGACTATTAAAACAATCACACAAGCAACTCGTTCTTACAGTGAGATTAAATCGCAACTAAGAGATTCTGCTTTGAGTTCTGCTGTAGGTTGGGCTAAGGCTGAAAGAATGCTTGACGGCCAAGAGAAGTCATTGGACTTTGAACTTGATTATATTGGGCAAGTTGTTAAAATTTCTATCGCAGCCATAGAATCGGGTGAGGAGGCGGAGAAGGCGATTCTAACAAAACTCGGTTCTCAAGATATATTTCGTGGTAAGTCTGTTCAAATTGACGGCAAACAATACCAGCCTTCAATCGATATGTCTGGAAATACTTATGTAAATTCGGCTGGAGAACCAATTACCGACTTTGTTGCGATTGGTAAACACCGACTTCTATATCTTATGGACGCTGTTAAGGAAAAAGTCGACGATTCATTAATGTTGAAAGGCCAAAGAAAACTGTTGAGGTGGAAACAGAAATTCCACAGATACTGTTATAATTTCAATGATACAGAAATGACTAAATACCACAACAAAATCAGCGAATTTGAGTCATTACAATTGGACGCTCGAACTGAGGCAAATGCTGAGGGACGAGAAATCAGTGTTATTCACCATAGTCCAAGAGACGAAGAA
>Ga0181379_1001205_pt1 | contig 12227 bp, 9 predicted proteins | sample 2SPOviralmetaG_FD_130115 | JGI IMG/M metagenome (GOLD analysis project Ga0181379, IMG submission 130115) | Marine viral communities from the oligotrophic San Pedro Time Series (SPOT) site, San Pedro Channel, CA, USA - 2 SPOT_SRF_2009-07-10 | ecosystem: Environmental > Aquatic > Marine > Strait... | reverse complement strand
CATCTCTTCATACGTTTGTCGTGCTGATACTTTATCATCGTTGAGATAATCATCGATCGCATCTTGCATACGATCTTTGCGCTGTTTTGAATACTCATTTTTCCAGTTGATTTCAGTTGTCATGTTGGGGCGTCCTTCAATTGTCATTAAATTCCTCGTTTCTTCGTTGATCTAGGTATGCAATGATTTCTGTGCGCCATTCCATCAGCTCATTAAAGCATTCTTGATTGTGAGCACATGCTCTAAGTTTGCTGTCTGGTTTCAACACGCTTTCATAAAAAAGTCCGAGTGCATCTTTACGTTTGTGTTGTTTAGTAGCATCATTCCAGTCCATGTTGATAGGTTGTGAGTGTTCCATACTAATTATACCACAATATCAGTCAGTGGCAGCAACACCTTTGACAAAGATAGCATCAACAACATTCTGCAGACGCTTTGCAGTCTGCTTACCATAGTTGGTAAAGACAGGTACAGTCACAAACCCTGTACGCTTGCGATAGAACTGACATGCACCAGGGGTAAGTTTGCCTTCAGCAATGTCAGCAGCATCACGCTTGTCGAGACGAATGACACGACCGATAGTCTGTGCCATCTCAATCACAGGAAGATTGCGAAGCAAAATAGTGTGAGTGAGACCAGGCACGTTGATACCTTCAGACAGGATACTGTAGTGAAACATGATAAACTTACGGCTGGGATCTTTGCCCCAAGTGTCAAGTGTGTCAAAGAACTCTTGACGGTTAACCTTAGTTTTGTTAACATATGCACCATGCTTGCTGGTAATGTGCATCACATCATAACCACGATCAGCAAACTCCTGCATCACATTTGTACTAGAGAGCAAAGCCCACAGCACACGAGTGTTAGGAGCAGCAACCAGGATCTTCTGTGCAGCATCATCATCAAGTTTGCTGATGATGTCAACCAACACCTCACGATCGTTCTCAGCAGCAAGCAGAGACTTGTTACGCTCGATGTCAACAACGTGTGGCAAAATGGTAGGAGGGATGATACTACCGTTGTTGATGAGCTCAGGTGCAGGCACACTAATCAGTTCAGAACCATACACTGCAGTGTTGTTCATGCTGATCACACCACCACGATACTTAGGTGTGGCAGTAAAATAGTATGCTTGCTTGGCAGTCAATGAAGCAGCAGCAACTTCTTTGAAGAAGTCACGGCGAACAGAATTGTGTGCCTCATCATAATAGATGGTGTCAACATCAATACCTGCTTCATTGATACGACGCAATGAGTTGTAAGTGGTAAAGATCAGTTGATGAATACCAGCAGTCTTACAGACAGCATCGTGACACTGGATCTGTTGGATCTTAGTGGTGCTGGTGCAATCAACCTCACCGCTATGAACATGGATGGTGGCTACATCCACATTACCGTTGAGAGCAGACCAGAACACTTCATACAGTTGAACTGAGAGAAGAATGCGAGGAGAGACCACAACGACAGTCTGAGGGGTAGTAGAAGCAGCGAGACGACGCTTCACGTCCTCGATCATCACAAGTGTCTTGCCACCGCCAGTGGGGATGGTGACACGACCAATGCTAGCAGTCAGCAAAGCGTCAAGAGCACGTTGCTGGTGTGGGCGAAGGGTCAAAGTCAAAGGGCGTCTTGCGTTGATGTGATTATTATAAGGCATGAAAAAGGGGGTGTGCAACCCCCTTGTGACAGTTATTTAATTGTCTTGGGTCAAGTCATCAAACTCTTCAACATGAGTAAAGATCAAATAAATGTCTTCAACCTCACCAGTATCAGATAATTTCCATCTGTAATCACAGCGTGTATCATGTGTTGATTTTGTCTCAACAAAGTCTCTCTGTTCTTGTGTAAGTAAACCTGCCACTAACATAGCATCAGCATATCTAACTGATAACCCACCATGCACACCTTTTACTTGTCTGGAAACTGTCTTACCTTTAAAATTTGGTTCAATATCATCGGCATACAAGAGATACATGTGGTAGATATATCCACCATCATGCATCATCTCGATAGATCCTTTAACACTATATGGGCGATGTTTTGCAAAGTAATGAAGTTCCTCTACTTTAACACCAATCTCCAAATCGGCAAGATTATATGCATCGTCGTGAATTAATACTGATACAAAATTTCCTTCTGGATCAAGTTTAATAGAATTAAGTGATGTCATGCAAGTCTGAGTTTGATCAGTCATTGCCTCAATTTTTGGTTTGAGATCTCGTATCTCTTCAAGTTGTGTATATCCAATAAAATGATTCCATTTATGTTGCTGAAGTTTTCCCGTGCCATGAAAAGCATCCCACGGAATACTAATAAGGTCAACATAATTAATTACTTCACTATCTTTATACTCAATAAGAACATACTTACCCCAATCAGGAGCTGAATCCATCTCTGCAGTTTGTCTAACTGGAGATTTCCACTTAAGAGGCAAACTCAACTTATTCTTCAGTGCATCATCCAACACTGGTAGATAAGTAGAATCAGCCAAACTAGTATATCGATATGGCATCTTCTCAATGGTAGAGAGATGCTCATATGTCAATAGACTATACTTTTCAGCAACGTAATATCTATCTGAAAACATTATTCGTTAGTAGCGATTTGTTGTCCTTCAGCATTGTATAGAGCATAGAAGATGTAATTTTCAGGAATAGTACAAGATGCCTGACTTTGTGGAAAATTATCACCCAACCAATTCATCATAACCCCTACATCATCACATTCAATAAAAACTTGCTCAGATGTCTTCAATGCCGTCCACAAATCACCAGGAAGAATATCTTCATATACTGCCCATGATGCATTAATTGCATCAACATTAGAACTATTGTTCCATCCAACAGATCTAAAGTATACAACTGGTTTTTTGATTAAAGCAGCATAATTTCCAATGAAGTGTTCAAAATAATGTACGTTGTAGTTTGTATTCATTTTACTAGTAGTTTCCAAGCAATAGTTACACGAAGTCCTGCAAATGATCTAGTGACAGCTTCTGCCGCATGTCTCATATTTCCTGGGAATAGAACAGCTGTATTTGGTTTGGGTAATTGATAATAATATTCACCATTACCTAATTCAAATACTGTCTTTCCACCCCATTGAAGATGCCAATCATCAACTGCATAAAAGAGAAATGTTCTTCCTCTATCATCATACCAATCAACATGAAGATCTCCAGCAGTACCAAATGTATGCCCATTGGCATACACATCATATAATTCGTACTCTTGTTGAGTTGTCTCCTGTATGATATTTAGAAGATACGTATTAAAGAACTGATATTGCTTAAGATCCATCCTCCAGAAAGGATAACCTCTTCTAGGGTCACTTGGATCAAATGAACCATGACCAAAATACCATTTTGCTGAATTTACAGTATCTAATATTCTCGGTAATGTCCGTTTATCAAAGACATCATTAAATGTTTGTACCATATTCTCGTATTAAATTTAACCTCATCTGTTCCAACTTCTCATCTACAGATCCTTCAATATATCTGCCATAATCAATAATCCATGAACGCATAAAAGAATTTGTAATTATACTTTCTATCCAAGTGACTGCAACATTACGTATTCCTTTTGTAACAGGATTTACCTTATGACACAAACCAGTAGAATATAATATTGCTTTTCCTGCTTTGGGTTTATGTACAGTCTCCACATCACCAACTTTAATCACCAACTCTCCACCTTCATAATCATCATTAAGAAAGATAGTCATACTATAATGTGCATGAACGCCAGCAATTGGATAGTTATCTAAATGATAATCATATTTGTGTCCTACATTATATTTTAAAAAGTATATTTGAGATATGCTACGCATAGCATAGATGCTATACATTTTTTGGTGCATAATCTGTTGTATAAAGTTACAACTATCACCATATGCTTTACCGTCAAAGCACATTAAATTTTTCTTGATCTTTGATGGGTTACTGATACTACCATCAATATAGTTGAAACTCTTAAGTTCTTGATTTAGGAGTTTTAAATCACCTTCACTCAGAAGATCAATTTCATATATCATTCGGGTACGTAATAAATGTTCCAGTCTATTGGAATAATGTCATCTACTTTCAATAGTTTCATCATTTCCAATACTTTAGCATCAACTTCTCGCTTTGGAGAGATTTTTGCTCTAGATCTTGCAAGATTATACATTGTTTGCTCTCTCTGATTACGGAAGTCAGTAGAAGCTTCTATGTCATGATATACCCACTGATCAGTATCGTTTGCGTCTAAGTATGCAGGCGGATTGTCTACACCATCATACAAATTCCTATAAACATTTGGGTCAACGGGAAATCTATACTCATAAGTGTACTTGAAGTAATCTAATCCACTATCAAAATCATCAGGTGATTTTAATACATCTGTACGTACACGGGATCTCCATGCTATCCACATGTCTTTCTCACCTTCATAACTATCAGCAACGTCAGGTAAAATTCTCCAATCACTCAATTCTAATAAAGAATTTTTCTGTCTTTTGAGTTTTAGATATCTCTTCTCATACAAAAGAACTTCTTTATCTACATCCTCTACAAGAGCTTCAACCTTCAAATTTTTAACTTGATCTGAAACTTCTAAAAAGATTTTAATTTGATCATATAATTGTTTTGCTTGATCTGCAGTACCATCAACGAACTGATATGTAGCCTGATACTGAGTATTTGTGGTGAAATCAGTTTTTAACTTTTTACGCTGACAAAAATATGTTCCATAATCGTTGTACTGGAAAAAATCAAGTTGATCTTTTGCACTATGCCAGAAAGGATCAATAGCAGCTGCTAAAAATCTTTCACTAGCAGTATCATCAAACGAAACTCTTCTGCCACCAGGAAAAACTTTAATTGTACCAGTATCCTGGTCAATATAACGTCGTTCTTGATTAATAATCTTATTAAGAAAATCAATTTCTAATAAAGGAGTTCTAATATTTAAAGCCATTGATCTACCTTATTGGTTTTTGATGTACCATCCTGTCAAGATATATTTATCTTCAGTAAGAACAGTATTTCCTTTGTGAGTGTGTGTAAATCCAGCAGGCCAAACTACTACTGTTCCTTTAGTCGGTTTAATTCTTCTTCTTTGATATAAAAACTCAGTCTCTGCCTCACCATCAGGCATATCATTGAGGTAAATCATCCACACTAACTCACGATCAGCATGTCTTATGTCACCATCTTCATGATGCCATAAGTTATAACCACCACCAGGTTTAGTTTTTTGAACTTTAATATCCCAAGAAGTGACACTACTGTGCTGTAGAGAAAAATATTCACTCATATAATGCTGAAGACATGATTTCAATATCTGATTTACATGTCTCCCTAATGTTAAATTATGGTAGTTAAGAAGAAACGCTTCGTCCTTTCTCCTTAATGGACCGCCATAAACACTTTCAGATGAAATAACATGCATCTCATCAGGATGACCATTAAATGAAGCTCCATGCTCAAAGATTTCTGCACAAAATGCTACAATCTCGTCGCATAATGGTGCTGGCATGAAGTTTTCCCAAATACCAATGAAATCTGTAAACTCAGACTTCGTAAATTTTGTATCGAGCATCAATTCAAGTGGTCTATAATCTGGAATAATGTCTTGCCCCATAATTTATTAATACGCCTTGATCATATATTTAGTCTTGTGGAATGGGGTCAGAATTGGAACTTGTCTCTGTGGGATCATTGTAACATCAGGAACAGGTTTTTTGATACTTCTAGAAAACTTAAATGTTCCTGTAGTCATGTCCATGAACAAGTCGTTTTGTGTGAATTGAATTGGAATACTCTCACCAACGCCACCAACGTTTCCAGTAGAAACTGTATTAACTACCATTAAATCTTCAGCACCAAGTCCTGGAGTATCAGACCATGTTGCTGCTGTCAATTCATCACCTACCGCATATCCCTGTCCAGCATTAACAATTTGATTAATTCTAATTCTACTATCACCAAAGGGAGATCCTCCTAAAGAAGGATATGCTTGAATAGTATAATTAATAACCATACCAGTACCAGCTCCATTATTACCATTTCTATAACGAACTGCTTCCTCTACAATTAGTTCCTCTCCTGGTTCGGTCCAGTAATTTTGACCAGCAAGTCTATATGTCCACTCGCCAATAGTTTTATTTACAAGTTGCATATCATCATATGGTTCATTAAGACCTCTTCTTTCATACATTTGAAAAGAAAGAACAGCACCAACTTGACCACTAGCACTTAATCCAGCACCAAATGGTGGATTGGGGTCACCAGCACCACTAACATTACCACCAGAGAAGTCAGTATTGGGATTACCAACAACATTTTCAGTTATAAAATGACTATGAGTTCTTGTTTGTCCAGCAGATGGTGTATAACCAGCAACTCTAAATGTAGAATTTTGGTTCTCAATTACACCAGCAGTTTGATTACCACCTGTATCTGAAGTGGTTTGAAGGATAGCGCCAGATAATCCAGAAATATCAGATAACCACCATGTAGTAAAATCTTCTGTAAGTCCCTTATCGTCACCTGAATCATTGCCCAATCCTAGAGATGCACCTTGAACTTCTGCGTATTCAGCGTTAACATTCTGACCTGCAGGTAAGTTGGCTTGCACCCACTGTCTAAGGTCAAAATCATTTCCATAATATTCTTTCAAGTTTACAAAGATACCAGTCCATACGCTCTGAATTCTATCCGCCCACGTATCCCAAATTTCGGATGACCCAAGTGGGTCACTGCCTTTAATTTTCAGCGGATAAGATTGTACTTCAGCAAATTGGAAACCAGCTCTACCACCAGATCCACCCTGACCCCAAGGGACAACAGCTTCACCACCTTCACCATCAGAAACTGCAGAGAAATAGAAGTGATCATGTTCTGGAACTCCAACAATTAAAGACTGCAAAGGACCAATCGTTGCCGTAATACTACCATTGATACTAAATCCAATACTACCTGTAATGGTTTCCAATCCACTAATTCTAACTGTACCAAGTGAGAAGAACCGTGAATTTAATCCATTATCACCAGTTCCTTCAATCTGTTCTAGTGGTTGTGTGCCAAGAGTGTCTACTTTATCAAAATACCAGTATCCACCCTCAGATCCAACAACTTGAATATCACCACCAGAACTAGAAACAGGTAAGAACGCAGAACTTCCTCTGCTACTATCAACAATACCCGTGCCACAAAGCTTTCTATTTCTATAATCAGGAAGTCTAAAATTACCATCATATTTCGTCCAAGTACCAACTACATTGTTATCTTCATCTAAAATATTTTCAGATGAAATAGTTACAGCTCCACCATAGTGTGTACCAATAACTTCATATAATCCACGATATTGTGCAGCATCTAATTCCTGACCATCACATTCAATAAATCCTGGGTATCTACTAGCAACATCACTAGGAACTCTGGTCACAAGGTTTGTACCAGGATTATAAAGATCACCATCAAGATCCCCATATCCCAGAACACTTTCTTTCATAATTGGAATAACAGTTCCTAATGCATAACCATCCTGTTTCCATGTTTTAATACTGTACCATGTTCCAGAATTTGATGGTGGTGTTGGTGCAGTAATCCAAGTCCTTGCCGTCCAAACAAAAGTTGAATTGCTAGGAGCACCCGTACCAACTTGAATCTGTGTGAATTCTGGTGTATTTACTTGGTCTGAAGTTAAAATAGTAAGAGTAAATGTAGTATTTACATTAGGATCAAAAGTTCTAGGACCAGTAGTGGCTGCATCACCATCAATAGAAATTAATGCATTATAACCAGTTAAACGACTAATCTGAATTGGAGTATTAATACCACTAATAGTAACTGGGGAACTAGTCACATAAGTGCTTGGTTGTTGATTAGTTAAATCTTGTGGTGGTGTAAACGATGCAACAGTATCAGGACCATCGCTAGTCTTTACCTGCCATGTAGTAATAGGAACACCACCAACATTAATTTTTACAGTTCTGATTTGTCCACCATAGTTGGGTGCTGATTTAGCAAATAAAGCAAGTTTATCTCCAAGTGCAACAGTAGTTGGAAATGATCCCAAAGATCCAACAGTACCATCTGCTTTTGTTACTCTAACATAGTATTCAGTTGCTGATGTATTAGTAGGATCTAACGTTACAGGAATATTAACTGTTGGATCAATACCACTAATTCCTGCAGGTGGTGCATCGGGTGATCCATATAGTGTATTAATTAGAGCATTATCCACGTTATCAAATTGAAAAGGAGATGGTTCAGTATCAGGAAACTCTCCTGTCGTAACTGTCCAAGTATCACCATTTACAGCATCACCAATACTAATATTAGTGGTAATTGCACCAAAAGCAGATGTACTAGATACAACTCTCAACTGAACCCAATCACCATTAACAACATCACCAGATCCACCATTCCAAGTCACACCACTGAGGACTTCATATCCATCACCATTTGTAAATGTAGTATTTGTGCTTGAATTAGCCCACTGTGCTGATGAATTTGTGAGGAGGAAAGTTGCAACAGAATCTGGAATTAACCCGTCAATTCTTACTGGTTCACTGTAAACATGTGCTAATCCCGCTTCAACACCGTCAATATCTTCCCAATCAGGAAATGGATCTGGAATATTTTGCGCTGCAGATTGAGTTTTAACACTCCACGTTTCATTAGAAGTACCAATAACTAATGTAAGTAATGAAGTTGAGTTAATTGCATTTTGAGTTCTTACTCGTACTTGAATTTTAGCATTATTTTCAACACCAGGAGTTATGCTTCCAGTAAGCCAACCAGTGTCCCAAGTTCCATCACCATCATAGTCAATACGTGCGCCAAAATAATCAGTTGCCACAGCACCAAAAGGAATTGGAAAATTTGATGATACAGCGACAGCTGCTACAGAAGTATCAGTTAATCCAGTAACTGTAATAATGCTTTCTCCTGCACGATTACCATCACCATAAGTATACATGGTATCCAATTCAGCATCATCTACCTTCTGAAAAGGAAATGGGTCTGGTGTTAAATCTTCAGGAAGTGTTTCAATATACCAAAAAGTATCAAGCAGTCCAACACGAACTCTAACAGTAAGTGCCTGTCCCCAATCATCAGGAGCTTGAAACCTAAACTGTACGTAATCACCATCGGATACGTACAGCGGTGTATTTGTAAATTGATAATCAGACATCTTATCAGTCTATAGTTCCTGTTGTATTATTTATTCTATGCATTTAAGTTCCTAACATCTATCCATCCACCAGTATTGTTCTTTTTAACTTTTATCTCATAGTCAGATAAAATTTCTACAGGAACGTCAATATCATCAACTAGAAGCATATTAGTGATTGGACCATCCAGTGGAGATCTAACATCTGGATCATCTTTGATCAAACCTAAACTATCTGGAATTAAAATATTATTTGGTGTTCGATCAATACTAACTAGAGTTGTAAGATTTAGAACTTCAGTTCCTGCACTTCCTTTAGCAGTAAATCTAAATTTAATTGAAGATGGTCCAATATCATTCCAAAAAGTAGACATATCAAATTCAATTTCCTGATCATCAACTGAATTAAATGCAGGTGCTACAGGATTTAGTTCAAAACTATCTGGATGCGGAAGAGTATCATCTGTAAATACAGCCGAAGAAGATGTACTTCCATCTAGATAAGTAAAAAATACCTCTAACTTCATTTCTATATCAGAATATTCAGTAGAATAATCTAATGTAATAGTTTCAGTACCATAATCAATAGTACCAGGAGCATTAGCTTCTAAAGTAACATACTGAGAAACTGTAATAGTTGCACATACTGTGTCAGAAGTTCCACCAGGACCAGTAACAGTTCCACAGAAAGTAGAGCTATCAGAAAGTTGCACTGATGTTTGTGATGTTAATAGAGTATTTGCTATATTACCACTACTCCATGTTAGTGTAGTCCCAGAACCAGCTGGTGTTGTTGCCCAATTAATTTGAGTGGATATATTAGGTTTTCTTACAGTTTCTTGTATATTAGGATCGTTCAATAACCAGACATTAAATACTGGTTTTGGAATAACGGTAACTGTTACAGATCTAGTTTGAGTACTACCAGTTGTACCCTGAATTGACATTGTAAATGTGGTTGTTATACTGATCGTTAAATCAGCATGACCAGTAAACGAGACAGGATTTCCACCATTGTAGTTTGTAATTGTAACTTGAGTAACCTCACCAAATGCAACCCACGTCAACTCAAATTCTTCATCCTGTTTTACACTAGTTTTGTCGGCAGTAATAAATCCAGATGGTGGTAGATCTTTGTTGTGACCTGGGATCCAACGCTCACCACTATCACTAGTCTCAAGAACAATAACAATACCAGCATTGCTACATGCAGTTGCAAATGCATTGTAAGATCTCTGTACATCAACCTCTCTCATGGATCCTGAAATATCCAACCACACAGAAACATATGATCCTGCAGGAACATTTTGTAACCCGCAAATATTAAACCAGTTAGAGATATTTGAAGTCTCATCATCTCTGTTTACCTGTACAGTATATGCATATGGATCATTTAAGAAATTAGAAGGTCTATTCAGTCTACTAAGTCCATAAACCGGATCGCCCTGTGGAGGATCTGTACGGAATGTAGCTTGTAGTAGATAGAATGTTCTATTTGGATAATTGTTTCTAAACGATGTCCAATCACTCTGGTGTGTTGACACTGATGGAGATGATTCATCAATAATTGAAATACATGTAACCAAATTAGTATAATCAATATCTTGATGACTAGAAGTCTTTACAGTAACTGGATCTGCTTCTACAACCTCTATATCTACAGGTATACTACGAGAAGAAACTGTTTCTTCTACAAATTCTTCTTCCTCTTTAGGACCATCAAATATTCCAAATATTCCACCAACTGGTTCAGCAAGAGCTCCATATGATCTAAGTTGAGTCCAATTATTATCTTGATTTATATCAACTAATATGGGGTTTGAAGCTCTAATTTCAACAGGAATATCAATATCGTTGACTTGTATGTAATCTGATACGATATCACCTTCAGGAGATCTAACATCTGGATCATCCTTGATCAAATCTAAACTATCTGGAACTATAATATTATCTGGTGTCTGGTCAATGTTAACTAAAACATCTTGACTTGGAATTGTCTCTGAACCGCCATCACCACTAAGTTCAAATGAAAATCTAATTAAAGATGGACCTCTATCACCCCAAGTAGGTGTATGAGTATAAGTTCCACTTGTATCATTATCGGGACCTTTACCAGATTCTGCTGAGTTTGCTAATGGTAAATCTACATTTGTGATTACATTATTATCATCTAAGTCAATTGTAGTAATTCTAAATCTTACTTTTGTGTTGGCATACTTCGCTTCCCACGCAACATCAAAACTTGCAGTACCATAATCAATTACAGATGGAACACTAAATTCTCCCTCTGGTGGTTCATATACAACAATTTCTACACTATACTGTGGACTAGTTCCACCAAGACCACTAACTTGCAATGTATAAGTTGTAGTGACTGTGGGTGTAACACTTGATTGAGATGATAACAATGTATTAGTAAGGTTTCCTGCAATCCAAGTAAGCGTAGAACCATCTCCACTAGTAATCCAATATAATGTTACAGTTTCTCCCCTTTTAATAAAATATTTGTTAGCGTAAAAATTAACTGTAGGTGGTTGATATACAATTACTTGTTTGTCTGCAGTAACACATACACCAGAAAAACATGCAGTTAAAGTATAAGTTGTAGTTGAAGTAGGACTAACACTTGTAGTCTTGTTAGACCCAACTGCAACAGCACCAACACCATTATTAATAGATGCAGAATCTGCAAATGATGTAGACCATCTTAATGTAGAAGATTGACCTCTAATAATTGCAGCTGGATTGCAAGTGAAACTAGTAATTGATGGAAGTTGCAAATCATAATAAACATTCGCGAATCCATTACCATTATGTTGTGATCCTGAATTGCTATTAAAACTACAATAAGTACTATTATAACCAGACTGACCGCCGCCACCACCACCGCCGCCACGGTTTTGGTCAACGCCATATGCACCACCTGCACCGCCAACACATCCACCACCGCCGCCGCCTCCACCGCCGCCATCAGGACCACTACTATTGGATCCATTTTCAGTCGTATTTTTTTGACCAGTACCACCAACAGTACGATTGCTTGGATTTCCTGTTTGTAATCCT
>Ga0181379_1001202_pt1 | contig 12244 bp, 11 predicted proteins | sample 2SPOviralmetaG_FD_130115 | JGI IMG/M metagenome (GOLD analysis project Ga0181379, IMG submission 130115) | Marine viral communities from the oligotrophic San Pedro Time Series (SPOT) site, San Pedro Channel, CA, USA - 2 SPOT_SRF_2009-07-10 | ecosystem: Environmental > Aquatic > Marine > Strait... | reverse complement strand
TATATTAGTTGAGAACCAATCAAATCTAAAACCACTAAAACGAGAAGTTATAAATAAATCACCTTCTCTTTCACCTATTCCCCCCCTACCAGTAGTGCCCTCCTTGAAGTGAATAAATCTTTGACCATCTCCAGCATTACTATGTACGATGAGAACGCCAGAACTACTAGAAGTTGCATCATCCCCAATAGTCACACGTTTTTCAGTACTAGTGTAAAAGTCAATTTCGTCTGAAGTTCCTCCAAACTCTATGTAAGTGTCAGATCTTACATTATCTACAATTTGTTCTGCAACAACTTTTCCTGAGAGGTAGAGGTCTTTCCAACGCTTGGTGCTAGATCCAATGTCGCCACCACCATCAGAGCCGCAAAGAAAATTGCTTGACTCCAACTTCATTTTCTCTACGCCGCCCTGTCTAAACACGATGGCATCTGGATCCGTTGAATGGGAGCCACCGTAGAGTCTAATATTTCCCCCATTACTTATTCCAGTGCCTCCCGAAAGGTAAAGAATGGAATCTGCTGTGTGTTTATAGATTGCTGATACGCCAGTTATAGAGCCACTTAGGTCTAGGTTCCTGAACCTAGATGTTGCATTTCCCAAGTCAATTTGATTGTCAGAATTAGTTCCGGTACCGCAATCAAATGGTAGAATTTCTCTAGGGAAGTCTATAAATTTAAGTCCGGTATCGTCATTACCGATTACCAAATTGTTATCAAAACATCCAAGCGACCCTATTGTTATAGCGCCACTTCTAAAATCTATAATTGACCCATCCGTGTCATTTCTACGGAAATTGGCGGCGAACCCAGAATTAGCTGTAGTTTGTTCTACAGTTGAATATAGCTGTCCGTTTTCTAAGAACATCGCTCCTTCTGAAACAGTGCTTGTTGTGTTTTTACCCACAATCAAGTCACCCTCCACAGTGATATCGGCAGCGGTCAATTTTCCACTAGTGATGTCATTCTGGTCTGATCTTAAAAATTGAGAGGCAGATAAATTACTTAAAAGAGTAGAATTTGAAGCAGTCGTCGCTGTAGCTGCTGCAATTCCAAGAGCATCAATGTCAGCCTTAGTTTGATCTGCGGTAGCACCTGTTTCTATTCCATCGATCTTAGTCTTATCAGTGGATGACATTAGACCATCTGCTGAAGTCGTAGCATTACTGTAGACGGTATCTGTGTCGGTGATGTTGATAGTCTTTGCCGCCCCAGTACCAGAAGCAACTACACCGTTTCCAGTGAAATTAAGTGTCGTTGCAGAGGTTGCTAGGTCAACTCCTTCATCCTGCACAGTAATCTCACCACCACCTGCGGCTACAGTACCATCAGCGGCAATCGTGATGTTATCACCTGCCGTTAAAGACGACACGACATTGGCAGTATCAGTGACGTCGGCTGATGCCTCTATACCATTGAGTTTAGTCTGCAGTGCATCTGTGAAAGCATTTGTATCGGTATTGTTTTCATAGGCTGTCTTTATCTCTGCATCAGTTTGATCAGACGTTGCACCTGTTTCTACTCCGTCTAACTTCGTCTTATCAGATGAAGACATAAGTCCGTCAACAGATTGTGTTGCGCTCCCTGCAACGACGCCACCCTGCCAAGAAGATCCGTTGTAAACCCTTAGCTGATTGTCAGTAGTGTTAAAGAATATATCACCAGTATCTAGGTTAGCCGTCGGATCAGAAGCACCAGTACTATATTGACCAGTAAAAGACGCTAGTGACGATGCAGCATTCGAAGCACTTGTTGAAGCAGAACTCGCATCAGATGCGGCAGATGAGGCTGAGTTACTTGCCGAAGTTGCGGAGGTCGCACTATTGCTAGCCTGAGTAGTTGCTGTTGCAGCATCTGTAGAAGCCGAAGAAGCACTTGCGGCAGCGGCATTTTCAGAAGTCAACGCAGCGGCAGCCGAACTCGTCGCACTAGAAGAACTAGAGGAGGCTGATGAGGCTGATGAGGAACTTGCGTTTTGACTGGCTAATGCGGCTGCAGCCGAAGCCGCACTATTGGTCTCCGCTGTTTCCGCTGCGACTTTAGCCGCTTCAGAGGCTGTCTTTGCAGTTTCACTAGCTGTCTGAGCCGTCTCACTTGCAGTCTGTGCTGCAGATGCAGAGGTAGCAGATGAGGCTGCATTAGTGGCTGCAGTAGTTGCTGTGTTGGCGTTACCAAGGGCAGTCGAGGCACTAGATGAACTATTGAAGGCTGCAGAAGCCGCAGTACTAGAACTACTTACAGCATTTGTTTCGGCTGCTTCTGCAGCGGCTTGAGCGGATTCAGAAGCCACTTTTGCAGTATTAGACTGCGCTGCACTGTTTGCAGACTGTTGCGCTGATGAAGCACTAGCAGTCGCAGAATTTGCTGCATTGGTTTCTGAATTTGCAGCGGCAACCTTGCTAGATTCTATTGCATTGACGTTTTGGCTTGGACGACCTGCTTGCGAATAAAAACTAGAAGGAGCACTATTTTCTGTTGTTTCTGTGCTTTCTTCTGATGTCGCAAGAGGTGAGTTTCCAGTTACACCAGTGGTCGAGTAAAAAGACGCTGCCATGGTTTTTAATCTCCATAATTTACGGTTGGGCGCATCACCTGATTAATACCTGACTGTTCTGCAGAATTACTTTGCTCTTGTAGTTCAGTAAGAAACTGGCCTGACTTCTGTTCAAAGATAGCGGATCGTTCATCCATAAAGTAATCTGCAGCATATGAGAGTGCAGTGTAGGTGAGGATGTCGGAGGCTATGACTGTCAATGCGTTGCTGTCAGAGTCTGTGGCAAGCAGTGGAAATTCAGCGTAGTAATCTAAGTAAACAATTCCAGTGGTTGGCTGTGGGTGCAGAAGGATCTGCGCCTGTTGTCGGCACATCTGTCTTGGTATGCCTTGTTCTCCAGTTTTCTGTGCTTGAAGCATCTCGTGGTGAGGTATCCGTGTAAGGGCAACTCCGTCCATATAAACACTTATTATCTCTAGTAGATTGACAGGCAGTGTGATCTGTGAGGTTTGATTAGAAATGGTGTAGGTCTGTTGAGCCTCTTGTGCAGGAGTTCTAAGAACTCTCTGTATTCTGGTTGTTGCCTGATCAATGAAAGTATCGGCAAGAGCATCAGGGCAGTCACTACGATTTAGAAGGGCCAAAAAGTGCGCCCTGATTTGTCCTTTGTTCATTTAGTACCTCTTAGATTTAGTCACTTTCTTCTTTTTCTTTGTGACCTTCTTTTTCTTTGGCGGTCTGCCAACTTTTGATCCGTATGTTCCAATACCTCGGGGCATGGTTACGTCCTCTTCTTTTTAGCAGGTTTCTTTTTCTTAGGAGGCTTCTTTGCCGTCTTAGCGGCTGCTCGAAATGCAGCGTCAGTCGGAGCGCCCTTGTCGCCCTTTTTTCTCATAGGCTTGCCAGACTTTCGGCGTTTGTTGATGTTCTCATATAGGCTCATGTCAGGTCCTTCTCGACTTAGCACCACTGCACTTCCATCGCTTTCTGGATAGATTGAGTGGTGAGTTTGGATTCTTTGCTGCTTTCGGGTGTTTCTTCTTCTGCGCTAGTGATCGAGCACAATAAGCGTCACCCTTCTTCGTCCCTGCTCGGACTCGAGGTCCACCATCTTTTGCTTTCCCCGATTGACCGTAGGAAACACGTTTGCCACTTTTTGTGACTTTGACTTTTGCCTTGCCTGTTCTCGGGGTAGCCATTTTAAACCTTCCGATCTGTTGCCATAAACATGTCTAGGTTTTCTTTTTGTAATCTTGCTACGATTTCCTTGCCTGTGGCTTGCCAAAGATCGAAACCTTCTCTCATCCACTTCTCAACAATGACAGTGGGGATCGAGGCAACTCTATGAAACTCGCCCATAGGCTTAGAAGTACTTTCGTTACGAGCATCTTTCAGATCATCTAGGAATTTTTGGGAGATGTTCTGGGTGTGCTTTCTTGTGACGTCACCTGCTTGAAATAAGAAGTCCGTATTGGACTGTGTGAGGTCTGTAATATTCTCTTTTGTAGACTTTAATAACATTAGCTGTCCTTAGAAATAAAAAGGACCGCACCAGACACAAAGTAAGGAGAGCAAAACCCATGTATCTAGTGCGGTCCAATTAAGAACCTAAGTTCTATTCGGTATTATTAAGTAAGAGCGTTAATCTGTACGCTATCACCGAAGTTCATATGCTTGACGGACATCTCGCCGACGACAAAATGCTTGTCTGAGTCACCGTCCTTGGCAAGAAGTGTTCGTGTGAACGGACGAAGTGTACATGTCTTAAACATCGACGGATCGATCAATAGGGCATGTGTTGCTTCTAGGTGTCTGTTCAAAACCACACGGTATTCACCGTATGGAGAGACGTACAAATCAATGGCATTAACCAATGTTTTGCCTTGAGCAATCTCACGGTTACGTCCAGAACTTGCTGAGAACCCTGCTACGATTTGAGCATCTGCAGGTTTGATCATGAAAGTATCTACGTCTGAGCCGTTGTTGTATGCAGTTTGACCTGCAGACAATAGCATTGCCTCAGTCAGAGCCGCTGAACCACCTGCCTCTACAGTAGAGATCTGGTCGATTACAGAAGCCGATTTACGCGCTGTAGAAGCGTCCCCTGCAACTGCGGCTTGGTCTGCACCCACAAGCATAAATTCTGCATCTCTCTTGATGGCTTTTAGTGCTTTGCCCAACTGATGGGCTGTTTCTTTCGCACGACCATATGTGGCTACAGCGTCACTCGTTGCTGAAACTTGAAATGCTTTCGTGAGGATTTGTGTATTATTCGTCCTCTCTACCGCATTCGCAAGCGTCGCCATTGACGCCGAGGCTCCTTCTACGGCAGCGTTTACTCCTGCCGCATCTAAAGCGTCTTCTAACCAAGAGAATGTCCTAGCTGAGATTTTCTCATCTTTGAACATGGTCATCGCAGGTGTATCGAAGGGAGTAATATCTGTTATGATATCTGCAACCGATTCCTTCTTTCCGACCTGATCATATGTAGTATAAGTCGTCATAATTGTTTCCTTTCAATGACTTACGTCATTAAACTAAAGTTAAGATTGAAGTGGAAAGACTAGGTTTCCCAACGTGCCATAAGGGCATCTGCAATGTCATCCATGCCACCGCCATACTTAGGATTATCTCGAAGTTTTTGCTGTGCCTTTTGAGCATTAGCCTTCTTAATCTGAGTTTTGGTGGGTGGGGATTTCTTAGAACTCAAAACTTTGGTCTTCTTTGTCTTTTTGATCACTTTTGCTTTTGCCTTCTTTGATTGGGCCGTTGCTTTAGATTCATCATAAAGACGCGCCTTGTTAATCAGCATGATCACATTTGGATCTGTGTACTGATCGACTTCGTGTTGAGGTAGACCGTTCTTGACTGCATACGTCCTGATGTCGTTGTACATGTCGTTGCCCCAGTCTGGCATTGTGTCCTCGAGCACACGAATACAATCTTTCGCGGCTGCTTGAACTGCAGACTGACGCTTCGCTTGCATATCATTCAGCAAGGCGTTGCTTTCTTCTTCGAGGAACTTTACATCCTCTTCGGCCTGTTTCGCGTCCTGTCTCAGTTGGGCAAATGTCTCACTGTCCATCTGTGTTTGAGCGATCATCATGTCCATATCGGAATATGGCTTCAATCGTTCTTTGGCGCGATCTAAGAGTTTATGGTATGACGCTGTAGTCCTCGCAAAGTCTTCTTCTGCGATTTTACGTTGGTCGGCTAAGTCTTGAGACTTTCGGGTGAGAGATGCTTCCTGCCCTGCCAGTCGTTTCAGATCCTTTACAGATACCTGTTGAGTCTCACCGTTAACTTTGACTTCGACGATTGTATCGTCCGAGGCGACTTTCACTTCTTCAGTGTCTTCGTCTTCCTCTTCGTCCTCGTCGTCGACTTCTTCGTCTTCGGCTACATCTTCCTCTTCGTCAGGGTCTGCTTCATAATCCTCGACTTCTTCGAGATCGTCTGCTTCCTCAGTTTCAACTTCTTCTACGTCTGTCTCAGCGACGTCTTCAGTTGTTGCCTCCACTTCTTCGTCTTCAGATGGCTTTTCAGCGTCTTCCCAACGATTTAGGATGGCGTCAGCCGCGTCACTGAGATCCAGTGCGCGAGGTTCAGATTCGGTCTTTTGCACGTCTGACATGGTGCTATTCGTCCTCTTCTTGGCTAGTGTCGCCTTGTTCTTTAATGCTATCTCGCACCGCGACCTTATGTTTAAAATGGTTCACCACGTCGACTAATGCTCGATAATGGCGATAGGTTTCCTCACGTTTTTCAGTCTCGTGAGGCTCAGTGTTGACAAAGACTTTGAATGCCTCGTCAACAAGTTCATTAATAGTGACGTTGAAAGTCGAGGATCCTAAGATTTGCTCGGCATCATCGCCCTGTTTAATCATTTGCTCTTCTTGTGTAGTCATGGTTTTCCTATCCGTTAGGGCTTGCTATGGCTCGGACGTCTTCAGCATTTCTAGCGATCTCGAGTTCTTCGAGGTTCACCATTTCTTTATGCTGTTGTTGGCTCTCTTGGAGATCCATCTTGTCCGACTTAAGGGCGTAATCTTGCTCGGCCTTGAGTTTATCAAGTTCGAGTTTCATACGACCAATCTCTGCTTCATAGGCTGCTTTCTGTTCTGCAACCTGAGTTTGACGATCAGAAATCTCCAGTTGCTTCTGCGCCATTTGCATTTGCATCTGTTGATTTGGATCTGGTTGTGGTGGTGGGATCATCTTCGGATCTTTCAAGAAGTCAGCTACGTTCTTGATCCCAGACATATCGAGGATCTTAGCAAGCATCTGATGCTTCTGTTCTGGTCCGTACATGCCGCCTAAACTTGGGTCCGAAGAGAACAGTTGATGAAAAGCAAGATACTTTTGGATCTGTGTTTCCTGTTCACCGTAACCAAGGTTGAACTCAACCATCACGTCACGTTTGTCTGACCAATCTGCAGGTGTGACACTCACATAGGTTCCTGCTAACTCTACGATCTTCTCTTCTGTCTCATTCTCTACGCAGATCTGGTAGACTTTAAGAAAGAGAGGTTTCAAGAAGTTGTTGGCGAAGTTTCGAGCAATGATCTTTTGCCGTTGTTGGCTCATGCTTGCTAGTTGTTCGACCATTGCGGCTGAGTTTTGGTGACTGATGGCATCCTTGTTTAAGCCTCTGGAAAGACGAGAAACACCACTTGTATCCTCTTTGTCTTGGTCCAACATGCTTATCGTTTGGAAAACAAATGGATTGAGGCTTGCTTGTGGCATCGGGTTGATTGCGTCGGGCCTAGTCACATTGACAATGCCGCCAACGCGATTGTCGATGAGTTCGCGTGGGTTAGTCAAACCACCTTTGACCACTGTGTATCTAGGGTTGTTTGTTACCATAGCATGGTCGAGGATGGAGCGTGTTAGAACTGTACGCGCATTCTGTATCGCAACTAGTTTGTCAGCAAAGTTATTGCCGTGAAAAGCATGTGGAATAGGCAAAGGCACGAAAGCCACGAATGGCAATCTTGAAACCTCTTCGCACTCCAACAAAGTACCGCCAGATTTGACTATACGATAAAGAGAACACATCCCCTCTCCGTACTTATCGAGTTCCATGAAAGCCTCGACGACTGTCACCTGTCTGGACATCTTTTGGTTACTGTTTGCACTGAATCCTCGGTCTGCGCCGATCTCGTTAAAACGCGATAAGATCTCTGGATCATTGTCGAAGTCATTGTCTTCGTCGTTGATGTCCATGACTACGTCTTCGTCATATCCCATCTCGATTAGGTCAGAGAGTGACTTCTTGGTTCTGTGTGCCAGAAACATGGCGCTATCTAATGATTTACACTGGGGTTCAATGAGGAACTCTTCGGGTGCAACGGCTTCTATCTTGACCTGTGAAGTGTCTCTGTAAATCCGTAGTTGACCACTGTTTAATCCATATTCTTCGTCTGTCTCGATTTGTTCGATCTCAGTCATCTCGTCTGCAAGACGCATGTCGAGTTCTTCTTCTGTAAGATCCTCGATGTCTTCTAGGTGACTGTCAGTCTTTTGCTCCCAGTAGACTTTACACAGTCCGGCTCTGGCAATCAGACCATCGTGAATCACGGTTTGCATCGTTTCGAAAAGATTGTTTTGTCGGTGAAGGACGTAATCTGTGTACTCAGTAGCTAAATCAGCCATCTGTACGTCATCGACATTTTGAGGTGTGAAGCGAAGAGTTTTGTTACCTGTGCTAAAAGTCTCAAGTAGTGCAGCCTTCATTGACTCGACGGCATCGTAGACGTCCTGACTGACATACTTTGAGTTACCGTCATGTGCAGGTTTAGGTAGATGGGCTGAGTAGTAGTCCATAACCTTTTGGCGTTCCTTAGACAGTTCACTGTCGTAGTAGCCTATTGATCGTCTCAAGTTCTGATCGACTAATGAGAGGATCTTCTCGTCATCAAGTTTTTGTAATTCTTCTGATTTCATATCTAAACCATCTCAATGTAAAATTCATCGACTGCATCTATTGGTGTCCACACACCTTCGTGAATGTGATTGGCGAGTGCTAAACTCATCACACAGTCGTCATAGCATCCAGATTCAGCCTCCATTCCACCGCTATTGTTGACGATGTATGTGAGCATTTCTCGGATAGTGACCTTGTCGTTAAGTTCGATTGTTCCATCCCTAGACGCTGCTCGAAGTTCATCGATTACCAGTGGTTTAGTTTTGGAGGTGGTTGTGAAACCGAGTTTTACGGTCTCTTTATCTGTAAGTTTATCAATTTGGATCTCGGTGTAGAAGTTTGGATAAGCCATGTCCTTGCCGAGCCTTGTGCAGGTCAGTATGCCGTGACTGTTGTTCTCTACGATTATGAGAGCCTCGTTGAAGAACTCACCGAGAGCAAAAAGAACTGTTGCAAAGTAGTCAGGATGTACTCTGGCTCGATATGTGGCTACTTGCCTTTTCTTCGAGTCCAAGACTTGCGCGACAGACCAGTCGCCACCAGACACACCCATCGCAACATCTGCGCCAATAGTGTATCTCTCTCCGGCATCATGTTTCTTGTAGAGTGATAGTTCACCTCGAGGGTTTTCTAGCCACTCATCGCCTTCGAGCGCCAATCTATTGATAGGATCTGGAGCATCGTCGAGAGCCTCTTGTAAGGTCTCTGGGCTAAACACTGGTCTACCAGTTGTAAGGAAGGCTTCGTCAGCCTCGATAGGATACTCTTGTCTGAATAGATCAATTCCGTTCTGAGCGATCTTACGTCGTCTAAACATGAGTTGCTCATCATCGAGTCCATACTTCTCAACTAGTTCTTCCTCTTCTGGTGTCTGTTCGAAGTTCTCAGGAACTGGTTCCCGATAGTCGGGGTCCAAATGCCAAGGGATGAACACAGGGATGTATCCGTTAGTTCCCTCGACGGCTCCTCGCCACAAGTCATAGAAAACACCACTAACACCGTTAGCCGTGCTCTCTACAAAGATCGCAGTTCCCTTTTTGTTAGGGACCGCTTGTGTGAGGCCGTTCCAGTTCTCTAGCGCCGTGGACTTAGACCAGAACGCTATTTCAGAAGCATGAACATGGGTTAAAGTTTCACCTCGACCAATACTTTCACCACCTGCCGTAGCCACGACATAAGAACTGTCTAAGACGTCAAATGTAAGTTCACGGCGAGATGAGTATTTAGTGTGAGGCTTGAGTAACTCAGGACAGTTCTCATGATACCTCTTCGTCATATCAAACAAGGCTCGAGTACTGTCAGAATGGTGAGTAATCACCAGTGCCTTACAAGCCTTCCGTTGAGACACATTGTGGTAGAGATAACCACCGCAATAGGTGCTAAGACCTTGCTGCCTCGCCTTAAGGATTATGATACGAACTTTGCCCTCAGACTCTAACTGTTTGTCCACTGCATCTTGAAGTAACTTCTGTGCAGGTTTGAGATTGAGAGACTGTATGTCTCCGTCTTTAGTTCTAATCTTTAGGGCTGATTTTGCGTAGAAATCGAAGTCATCAAATAGTCGTTGTCTGACTGCTTTAAGTTTCTTGTCCATCTTGCTCTTCTTCTTCATCGCTGTCTAACAGCGACTCCAAGAAGGCTTCGGCCTTACCGATTGTGACTTCGCTCTTAGCGGCAGGTTTTGTCTTAGTGAAATCCAAGACCATTCGAGCCGCTGTAAGGCGGTCTCTATTCTGTGCAGGTTCGCGCATTATCTCGACGGCTGTCTTCAATGCTTCGACTGCATACTCGTCGTCGATATCGTTTTCTTTAACCATTATCGCAACAATCCTTTCAGCATCTGCTTTTGCTTGTTTTCTGATCGGCTTGATCATTTCTGCAGTGTAACCGTCGGGAGTTCCTCTTGGACGTCCTGCATTTTTCTTAGGCTTTGTTGACCATTGCTTTCTCAATGCTCGGCCTTCTGGTGTAGACATAAGTTTGGAGAAGTAGTTCTGACTTCCCTTTCGTACCATGTTTGGGTTCTTTAGTTCCTTCTCGGGTGATTTCTTCCGAGGGTTCTTTGGTGCGCCCATATAAGTCTCCTTATGTAGAAAAGGCCCCGAAGGGCCTCTCTTAAGCGGTTAGGATGCCGTTTGGCATGACCTCTTCATCAGGTTCCTCGAGTCCGAGGGCTGCTAACATTCCCATGCCCATAGTAACGGCTAGGATTGTAGCAAGTGGATGTGAGTAAAACTGAATTGTACTGTTTGCCTTTTTAAACTCATCTCTAATTAATTTAGAATTTAGAGGCATGAGATCTTTGGCTAACTTTGGATTCATCATGTACAACCACATTGGGTCTACTGACAATTCTGCACCTGACTCCATGTACCTTTTAAACTTTCTAGCATCACGGTCTGAAGCCTTAATCGCTTTAGTGTATGCGTTGTATTGAGCAGTACTTGTAGCACTTTCACGATCTTGCTTAAGTTCGTTTAGGTGTTCTATGTAAGTGTGATAGGGACGAACTCTAGTCTTAATATCAGGATTACTTTGAACGTAAGTATCTGCAGACTCTTGTACGGAAATAATCTCGGCTATCAGTGGATTATCATAAGGATCTGCACCTTTTGCTTCAATAATCGGACGTAAGGCTGAATTAATGTAAGAGTTCTTAGAACCAATGCTCTCGAATTTATTAGACATAGGGTTGCTTATATACTCAGGCTGTCCTCTCTTACTTACACCATCAATATTACCCAAAGTTATGCCGTGAGCCATCTCGTGAAGTAATGTGCGAAGTGCATCAAGAGGAGTTCTCTTTTCGCCTTTGTAAGTACCTCCGGCTTTAATAGCAAAAGCCGTACCTGCAAAACCTTTACCGAGTGCATCGGGTCTGAAAACACCAAGAGCGTTTCCTCTGCCAGTTTCTTTCTTTAGAGCATATCCAGAGTTTACTAACTTAGTAGTAATGCCGAGGAGTTGAGCAACCTCAAGAGCCGTGTCTATGTCTTGGATACCGTTCTCGTACTTCGAACCAACCTTACCAATCTCAATAATTGCTTTAGCTTCTGGAAGGTTCTTTTTTACTTCTGGTCCTGTTGCCTTTTTTGGCTTTGGGTTTGCTTTAGGTTCTGGAGGCGTTTGCGGTGCCGTTGGAGGGACTGTTGGAGTCGTAGTTCCTCCGGTCCCGACACTAGGTCCTCCTCCACCTTGGGGATCTGTTTTTGGCTTTGGGTCATTCTTTGGCTTCTTCTTGTTTGCGTTAGCCTTACGAGCGGCTTGCTGCATCTCTACTCTATTTAAATAGGGGTTGAGGTACTGTTCTGCAAGGTTTTTGTCTTTTAGTTTGCCTTTAGCGTCACTGATAATCGACTTTAGTTTCTTCACAGAGTCTGAGCCTAAATTAAGACGCATGTCCCCTATCGCCTGTCTCAAAGTTGCTTTATCGACAGTAGATGCTTGGGCTTGGTCAATCTGAGCACCTAAATTGTCAAGAAAAGCGTTGTTATCGTCAATTCCACTTTGAACTCGAGCAGGTCTTGGAGCGACTGGCGTTGTCTGCCCAGGTGGTAGAGGACTACCGCCTTGTGGACCTTGTGGAGGTGTCTGTTGTGGCGGTCTTTGTATCATATCTTTGATCATGCCAATAACAGAATTTAATGGTCCTTCCTGTTTACTCATCTTACCAGTCTGAAGCATTTGCCTATATTCGTTTATGGCTCTAAGCATGATTCCGGCATTTGCATCGTCTCGACTAGAATACCTTTGCTCTTGTCTTGTTAGGATCTCATCAATCATTTGATCGATTTCTCGAGGTGTCATGTTCTGTTGGATCGTAGG
>Ga0181379_1001200_pt1 | contig 12258 bp, 13 predicted proteins | sample 2SPOviralmetaG_FD_130115 | JGI IMG/M metagenome (GOLD analysis project Ga0181379, IMG submission 130115) | Marine viral communities from the oligotrophic San Pedro Time Series (SPOT) site, San Pedro Channel, CA, USA - 2 SPOT_SRF_2009-07-10 | ecosystem: Environmental > Aquatic > Marine > Strait... | reverse complement strand
TGTTTTGCTCCTAGAAATGCAGCACCGATACCAAGGACGCCGTTCCCAGCACCCAAGTCAAGGACATGCTTTCCTTCAAATGAATCGCCCAGATCAATCTTAGTAAGCCATGCTGCGGCTAGATTCCCTTCAGTAGGATATTGTTCTAGTTCAACAGAATGACACAGATGTGATTTCAGAGAAGAAAGTCGCATCGCGAGATGCCGTTGGCGCATAACTTCACCAACGTCGCTGCTGTTGACCGAAATTCTGTTGATTGAATTGCTGTTGTTGTTGCAAACGAGCAGCATATTCTGCTTGTTGCATCGCTTGTTGATTACTAATCATTAGAGCGATTTGGCGTATTTGTTCTGCTTCTATTCGAAGTCTGGCGATGAGTTGTTCACCTGGTTGTTGACCGCCACAGAATCGGCAAAAACGAGTTCCATCATTCTGTGATTGTCCACATGTTACGCAAAAACCCATTTCTTCACCATCCTTTCCTGTATGCTGACAATTATCAACCTTTCACTCATTTAAGTTTGTTTAGCCCATAGAAGTCATTTGTAAAAACACAGGCCATGTTTCAAATCCAGTGGCAGTTGCTCGCTCGTTGATGTTGTTCCAACGAGGGTCGTCCATCATTTCGCTCGGTTCAATGCCGCTGGCAAGGAGTTCAGTTACGAGAGATCTAAATTCGATTTCAATTTCGGATTGTTGCGGCTGTGGTTCCACCGGCTCGGAGGGAAGTGGAACGGCTTCAACAACAGGTTCATTGAGTTCTTCAATAGAATCCAACTCTTCACCAGCAGCTTGCATTTCTTCAAATCCTGTATCAGTGGCTTTTGTTATTGCGTCCTCTACATTCTGTGGCTCGTCTGAGGTTCCATCAGCAACTGACGGAAGGGGAACGGAAGCATGCTTCTCAATGACAACATCTGATATCATGACTATTTCAGGTGGCGCGATTTCTACTTTTTCCTCTTGAACAACTGGCTCAGGGGTTGCAGGTTCAGTCGCACGACCAACTCCGAGAACCTCTGCTTGTTGACGCGCAAATTCTGCGGCTTGCTTCCTTGGAAGACTTACGAAACACTTGTTTGGAACAGAGGTAGGTGGGAATGGCAAATAATAGCGTTCAATCGCTGGGAGATCTGGATGTCGGAAACAAAGCATATTGATATTTTCAAATCCTCTCTGAGCAGGAACATCGACTGAGAACGGTACGGGTTGAATTGTTATTGAAGCACGAACCCACTTCTCTGTTGTAACGAGATGTTGCATCCATGGCCCTAGATCACTTGTTGCGAGGTCGAGAAACTGAAACGATGCATCTCTGGGGTCAAGGCCCTGCTCTTGTAAAAGTCGTGCTTCTGCTCTGGGGCGATGAAATACGCCGATGACAGGTTGGCCATGCTCGACCATGTCGCCGTGTAATTCCAATATCTTGCGTTCTCTACGAGGACAAATCAACATAATTTGCATACGAGTTGCCTCGTTATCGTAAATATCTCCCCAACGTTTTGTAGCTTCAGATTGAAGACCATCGATGGTCATGTTTGGAATCATTGCAGTTATGCCCATGCCCTCACCGCTCCGATGATGCATCGCTTGGATTTATGTCTACTGATGGAATTTCCCCTTCTGCTACAGCAAGTTCTGCTAACAGGACAACTCCTCCAGCCGCTCCACGGATTGTGTTGTGTGAAAGTGCTTTAAAATTGACAGTGGACCCTTCAACAGCCTCAATGTGAAGGATTGTTTCCATGCCAGCAATCAAATTTTGCGAAGGATTTGGATTTGAATCCTGAAATGAACCCCAGAGATGTTTCGCTCTTGTGGGTGATTCATCAAGGACGATGATCGGAGATGTAGGGGCACTTGGGAGTTGAACCAAGTGATTGTATTCTTGAGAGAGAAGTAGAGACTTAATTTCTTCATAGGTTACGTTTTGCTCAAGTTCAAGTTCAACATTGACGATGTGTCCTTCTTCAGCATCGACTCGTTTACAACCAACATCCCATTCAGCGTTAATTCCTAAAATTCGTTCTGCCTCTTCGATTAATTTTTCAGCTTCGCCTTCTATCTCATTCCCAATGGCTGCTTTTCTTTTTTCTTCATCCAGTAAAAGCGTCCAGCCTGCACCTGACAGGGCTTGTTCACTGCGTACCTTGACTCGTACTATGCGATGATGGTTGGCAATCACGTGAAGTGGATGAAGGACTGGTATGAGTGTGCAATTCGTGGCACAAGCAAGTAACCCAAGTTCTCCAGGCCACTGTTTGAGTGATTCAGGATTCACATCAGCAACAGCAAGAGGAACCTCTGGGTGCATACGATAGGCACTCGAATTTGAAAAAACGACTAAACCGTTCCTCGATAAAAGTGCTTCAATTGCATGAGCGGGACTGCTTGGTAATGCACTGAATACAATGCTTACGCCAAGAGATTTCAAAGAACGATGAAGTTCTGGAGAGTGGACATCGAGTATCGGCTCAGAGATTGTGTTCAACGCTTCGGGTCTTTTGTGTTTCAATCTCCATGGAACTGTTGTGAGCATTCTCCCACTGTCTTGTCCTGCAACAGCGACCAAATCGAACCATGGATGGTTTGCGAGTCGTTGCTGCATTCGTTGCGAGACAAATCCGCCTGCACCCAGTATCGCAACACGTGCCGAAGGCATGTTGGCTCCTAGGGATGGAAGTTTTAGTCCCTTGCTCGTCGATAAGGCGGGAAAGCATATCTTCAAATGCTTCATTTCTAACGGAGAACCATGGAGAACAAACCTACCATCCAAGCTTTTGCCCACTGTGACGGCCCATGCGGCGTCTACGACCCTGCGAGTGCCCGTGTTGCGGCCGAAGCAGTCCAATCGATGACCAAGAAGATGGTCGCTCTAAGTGAAAGTGATGCAGATTCTGGCTCCGCATCTTACATCAATACAATGAGCAGATATGCTGCCATTAAGGAAGAAGAAGCACAAATGTGCAAGCATGAACTCCTCGTACTGTGGACCGATTTCTTCAAGCCACAACATCTCGAAGCTATCCCTGAACTCCATACCACCTTCTGGCAAGCAGCAAAACTTTGCTCAGCATGTAAGGTAGAAGTCTCAGAACAACACGCACAAGAACTCATGGATGCAGTAGAAAACATCCACAAAATGTTCTGGTCCGTCAAGGGACGAGAAGTCTCCTGGATTCGTGCAAGTTGAGGGTTCAAGTTTGAACACGATTGCTGTAGTCGTCATTGGCAACAGCATGTGGCCAACGCTACGGGATGGAGATACATTCGAAGCAGTCCCCTATTCAGATCAAGCAATAAATGTAGGAGATGTTGTGGTTTTCAAGGACCCCACGCACACTTCTCGAATCTGTGTGAAACGAGTTGTCCATGCCAAACCTGAGGGCTTGTTTGTACAAGGGGACAACCCCGATCCAACTGCTTCAACGGATTCCCACAACTATGGTTTGGTTTCCTATGAACTACTGATTGGGTTGAAGCGATAACTTTCCTCTTCCCAGTTCAGCATCAACAGGACGGGGAAACAATCGACGGATGATGAGTTTCTTCAATATCGAAGAACCATCCCGTACCGAACCGAGTTTTGGCTCTCCAATTCGAGGGTGGTACTGGACTGGATAGTTCTGGAGTTGGATCTTTGCAACTGCACATTCTGCATACATCTCGGCTTCGATTTCAAAGTCCATGCTGTTAAGATTCATTTTGCTGAGTGCTGCTTTGTCAAAGACCCAATATCCGCTGCACAAATCATGGATTTCCAATCCAAATAACATGACGGCAGACCATGTGAGGAGATGATTCCCGATCCAATTTTGAGTTGTCATTGCATGTGGATGCATTTGATTAGTAAGTCGATTTCCAACAATAATTCCCCCCGTCTTGAGTAACGGGAGCATGTTCAACATATCATCTGGATGATAGGTGCGATCAGCATCAAACATAACTACGGCATCAAAACCGTTCTTAACCGCATATTCAAAACCAACACGAATTCCTTCACCTTTCCCTTTCGTTGGCTGTACGAGAACTTTACAACCAGAGTTTTCACCGATTTGCCTAGAGTTATCAGAACTATTCCCGTCAACAATAACTACACTGGGAGACCAACCGAGGTCTCTCAATGGTTGGTAAGGGATAGCACCAAGGACACCTTCTAATCCATCCTCCTCGTTGAGGACGGGTAGGAGAATCATCAGTTCCTTCACGTTCTTAGCCCCACTCGTTTGTTTTTCATGTCTTCCCTCATCAAGCCTGTAAGACTTCGAAATGATGAATTCTTAATCCAGTCGAATCAATGATTTGACTACTTCTGCCAGAAAAACCGAGCGGATTAATCCACCACTTCCCATCACTCTCTAGGTTTATTGAAATATTGAGCTGCTCATCAAATTGAAGTGTTGTGCATACAGATCTCCACCCACTTTTGTCTTCTGGAGAAATCGAAACCTGATTGAAATTAATTGTATAGTCGAGTTCAGTACCTATTTGCTCATAGAGAAGGCAAACATTGAATCTACCTCTCAGACCAGGGTCATTAATCGCTTCATTCCAATCGATTTGTCCTTGTTTCGTGATTATCATTCGTTCATCTCCAAGTGAAAGAAGATCGCTGTAGCGATGATTTCTCCATGGATCCTGCCTCAAATCGCATCCACTTGACTCAATACACGGCGTTTGGGATAAATTTGAAACAACGGCTACGCGTTCTGGAGATGGAGCATCGTACAATTTCCAGTAACGGGCGCCATCGTAACTTTTCTCAACAGCCCAATGAGGTGATGAGGCGAGATATGGAGCCAGGCTTCCTATTGGGCTCGATACTGCAAAACTGACACCCAACGCGCGAAGGCGCGTGATGTCATCATTCCGAATAGCAGCCGTGGCTTCTTGTTGAATTTCACTATCGAGCGTCAGTAGGCCAAGTGTAGGAATGCTCGTCGTCTTGATATTGGTGACAAACGAATACGTATGTCCCCAGTGAATATTTTCTGAATATATAATCCCGTCAGGGGGGTTATCCTCCAGCCATAACCTGAGTTTTTCATCACCAGATGTGGATGCATGAAGTTCTTCATGTTGAGATAGTTGGACAAATAATCCTACGGTTAAGATCGAGCCCAAAATCAATGCACTCAAACACATTGCGGAAATGACTGGTTTGTAGTACGGATCCATATCTCGATTCAGCCATGACCTTTCTCCTTCTACGCTGGTCAGAGATGTGGAGCGACTTGCGATGAGCCCCACAATGAGTGCGAGAGGAATATGGTAGGCATGCAAGGCCATTGAATAGAGGGTATATGAGAGCAAACTCAGTATCTGAATGTTGGTGAAACCATCGATTAGATGAACGAATGAAAGAATCCATAGCGAACTAAACCATACCCCGATAAGACGTATTTCTTTGGATTTCCTCCCAAGCCATATCCCATAACTTGCTAACAGCATCAATGGTCCGTTATACATCAGCATCGGTTTGCCTCCTTGCCACCCATATTCAGCAAATACTGGCTCTTCCAACATCCTAGGCGCAAAGAAAATCAATGCGATAATGAACATGAAACTCATGATAATAATCGATGAATAGAAAACGTGCTTGCTTCGGTCTTGCTCGTCCTCTTTCATACCAGCCCTCATGAGGATACTCGATAGTAACATGCATGCAAGATAAATTGCACCTGTTGGATGGATAAGTACCGTAAATCCAGCGGTTGAAATAAAGGCAATGATGTGGGCGCGAATTGATTGATGATAGGGTCGAAATACGACCAATAAGCCAACGATGAGTCCGAGTTGACTCGCTACCGATGGATAGCCGGAATCAAAAACTTTTGCGAAAAGAGCGAGTGAGCCTCCCATTGCCAACACTGACGAAGCTCCTGCTCCCAATCGGTCCATACTTCCCCAAATCCCCAATAATATGGCGAGAAGAGAAATGTGTCCCAGAATCATTGCAGTTTGCTCAATAGAACTGCCGGAAAGTTCAGAGATCCATGCAAGGAGAGTCGGAAAAGCCGGTGGATATGTCCAGACTCCGGAATTTGGGCTCGGTAGGTCGAATGAGCCAGTTGATTGAACATTTGCAGCGAGAGTTCCAAATCCAACCCAATCAACCCCAAATGGTCGTTCAATAAGCAATAATGGAATCAATGTCATTGCACAAAAGAAACCAGCCACAATTTGAAGCATCGGATTGCGTTGCTGCTGAAACCAACGTTGTGCTTGAACTTCCTCCTCAAGTTCTGGTTCAGATTCGGAAAGAACGAGACCATGCATAGCCGCCTCAAGTCTTTGCCAGTGCGTATGTTGAGTCTTTTCGATGTGAATTTTTCTTCGTAAAAAGAAAATAGAGCATATGTTTACCAGTAGAATGGAAACTGTTGCTGAGGTGATATTCCAAGCCTGAATAACAAATAAGATGCCGGATGTTCCGTAGAGGACGAGCAAACCAAGGGGTAAGCAAAGAAGGACTTTTCGAAAGGTATCTGCAGCACCATCTAGAATACGAGTTAATGCCAATCCAGGGGGTATTGATGCGACGACAATAAGACAGAATGCCGCCCACATGAGTTGTGCCTGCACCTAATGGGTCATCAATTTCATCCATGAACTCATAGGTGTGGAGCCTGTCTTAGAATCATGTGGGGATGCTCAGACCTTGCTGGTACTGGAAAGAATTCCTTCCATCCAATTGTTTCTCTTCCTGAGCATTATTGGGTGTTGAATCTACAACGTCCTCAAACAGATTGGGGGAATCCATACGGTGTTACAATCGGACGATATGATGAAAACAGAAAGGGGATGTATACTCAAGAATTGTTCGGAGGTGAACGAACAATTCACGTTGGTCTCGACATCGGTGCCCCTGCTCAAACTCCCATTTACGCTTTTCAGGACGGCTCGATTCATTCCTTTGCAGACAACGATCAGGACGGCTCCTATGGGCCAACAATCATCACAGAACACTCCGTTCAAATCGATGGTATCCAAACTCGATTATGGGTGCTCCATGGACACCTTTCGCGAGAATCACTCCAAGGATTGGAAATTGGTGAGCGGATTCTTCAGGGCCAAGAGATTGGTAAGATGGGCTGTGAAGACGAAAACGGAGGCTGGCCGCCTCACGTGCACATCCAACTCAGTTTAATTGAGCCCGATAAGGCAGATTTACCTGGTGTTGTGACTCCAGAGGATCGGACTCAAGCGTTACTTGATTACCCAGACCCAAGAAATATTCTTGGAATGGTGTATTAGGAATTAATTCGAAAGATAACCCTTCAATGCTAGGATTGGAGCGATTGCAGCAGGGTCCTTTCCGTGAATTAATGCAAGTGCAATTGTCAACCAATCCATGACAATGCAGTGATGGAGCATTGCTTCAAGCAAAGATGTCCCTTCACCATGAATACGCCAAGCATAATCAGTAGATGTATGTTCAATCATCCAATCTACTCGTTTGCGTACTTGAGGCGACATTCCATCCCAAGTGATGAACAGGACTGCTTGTTCCTCTCTGGTTGGATCTCCATCTTCTCCGATACCGCCCCATGCCACTATCTCGTTGTGATTCATTTCAGGAACTGCTCCAATGCGAGCAAATCGAGCTGAATTTTCATTGATTTGATTTTTGAACCGAATGAGAACCGGTTGTAGTTCTTGAGGGCCCAGAAGTGCGAGAGTTTGTGTCGAAAGGGCTTGTGCTAAAGCGAATATATCGCTTCCCTCTTCCTTTCTAAAATCATTCGAATCAGACGCATAATGGAGACGTACCATCATTGACTCATATTCTTCCTCACTTTGTTGGGGTAGGATGCCTAGGTGCTGCATGCAAGCAAGCTGACGGGAAAATAAGTGGCCAAATGCAGTTCGAGGAGGTTGTCCCCCAATTGAAGGAATCAAGAAACAGTTTTCATACAGTTCACACAAACCTGCAAGGACTCCGCCGGAGGCAATGACAATCGCCGTAGCTCCTTGCTTTAATGCAGTTTCTGTGGCATGAAGTGTCTCTTCGGTATTACCACTGTGGGATGTTGCAAGAACCAACCAAGACGTATTCCACCATGAGGGAATTGTGTAGTCCCTGTGAGTGACGAATGGAGTCGTCCCCTCATGATTTGAAAGTGTTGAGAGGAAATCTCCTCCTGCTGCGGAACCGCCCATTCCGAGACATAGGACGCCACTCCATGTTTGATTTTGTAGTTCTGAAAGCCAAGGAAGAAGTTCATGATTTACTGCGCTCATCCCTTTCTCAAAATCAGTAAAGAAGGCCTGAGTGAACCCAGCCATGCCTTGGCTGTCAAGGCTGTTGAGGAGACTCTCGATGTCAATAGAATCTTCGTCCATGAATATTAGAAAGGCTAGCCCTTCATAGGGACTCCTATCAATTTGTATGGTCAAGGGCCATATTTTGAAGAGCTAAGAATTCCCCTTCGACATTCGCTAAGCGTAATGTTGTCGCTCCGTCATAATCCCAAGGTAGGCGGACTGAGGTCATTTTCCACGTCTCTGGATTAAGGAATTCTGCAACGGAATCATCTTTGTTTAGTACATCAACTGTAATATGATTTTTCATTTGGGCTATGACGAGGACATTATCCAAATCTCTCCAAGTAGCACCAGTACGTTCCTGCCGGGCGATACGTTCCATGATTGCGCCATCTTTGGACCATGAACTTGGTCTCCAATAATCGCCTCTCCATCGAACAACATCACCCAAATCATAACCTGGTTTTCGATAAAGAAGTGTCAGTCGTGTGACATCAGCCCCATCTTTACGTCCGACAGTTGTGTTGGTTTCTACAACTTGTCCACCCCAGTTATCTGTCAAATGCCGACCCCAAGATCGAGCAAGCCCCTTTGAACCGAGAACTACATCGTAGCCTCCTGTTACAGGGCCTTCACTTGTGATGAAGAACATTGGATCATCACTCAAATTTTCAATAACGTTATCCAAACTCGCTCTCAATATGTTGAGTTCTTCTTCTTCAAGTCGGCGTCCAGTCGAACGCAATTGTACCGTTGCTTCAAAGTAATTTCCTGCTCGACGCGTGCATGTCAGACAAACACCGTTGGACATTCTTGCCCGCATAGTGAATTCATCTTGATAATGCAACGCATCAATAATTCCTTCAACTTGGAGATGAAGAAGTGTGTGTCGGTCTGAAACCGTTTGAGATTGGCAAGCCAGCCCGATTTCTTCAGCACGCTCATGAAAGGCAACATTCCGTTGAATGAGTTCATCCCACAATTTGTCTTCTGGAACATCGACCCAACGTCCATGCATGTCAATAAGTCCACATCGTGCACATCGGGTGAAATTTGTGTTTTCTGGGACTTCTGCAATTCGTGTACGTGCTCTTGTACAAGGTTCGCACATACGGTCAGCATAGAGTGGCGGATCACTTCCGCAGATAAGGCAAAAATCGCCACCCAGACCTTTGGTCATACTATCCCCTCACTCTTCACCGTCGATATGAATCTGTTCAATTGCATGGATTCGTTGTTCTAAATCCTTGCTTCGGGCAAAAACAGTCCACGTCCATATTCCAATGCCAAATAGCATCCCAATATATGCAACTGCGAGGTACGTCATTCCTTCCGCCATTGTTCTCACACCTTATCCATTGACTTTTGAATCCTTTCAAGCCGTTGTTCAAGAGAGGTGATTCTCATGCTCATCAGGATGTGGCCAATAATGAAAATTGTAAAGGAAATTGCTCCAATGAGGAGGATGACTGCCATTTCGCCAGCAAGGCTTCCTCCGTCTCCTCCTCCAACAACGGGACCTGGATGTCTGATTTGCCACAATCTTGTCGCCACATATGTGACTGGGACTAGGACAAAACCGTACAACCCAAACGTGGAAAACGTATCTCTTGTTTCAACTCCATCTGGTTGTGATTGACGTCCCAGAACCAAAAATAGTGCAAGAAATGTAAGCAATCCAAATGTGTTCAGTCGAACATCGGTCCAATCCCAAGGGACGCCCCACTCTGCAGCACCCCACACCATACCGCTCCAAACTGTCATGAGACCAGTTGCTAATCCTGCTTCGGCTCCTGCTACGTGCATTCTCCATCCAAGATTTGAACGTTTGAAGAACCACATAGCCGATCCGACAAAAAGAAATCCAAAGGCAATGAAAGCAGCCCAAGCGGCAGGTACGTGCCAATAGAAGATTCGTTGTGCATCAGGTGATTCAAAAGCATTGATGGAAACGCTCGGAGCTTTGAGGAAAGCAAGACCTAAGGTCAATCCGATTCCAAAAAAACCGAGGAGGAGAATTCCTTCTGCCCCTCTCTTGCTCATAGTTCTTCCAACCGTTGTCTCTCTTTGAATCATTGCATCTCAGATGAGATTGGAATCGGTAATCCACTGTACTAATAGAGCAAATGGGAGAATGAGTGTCGGGGTTAAAATCCGAGTGAAGGCGGCTCTTGGCCGAGCCAATCGTGCTGATGTTAAGTCAAACATACGTACAATAAACATCGTTAAAGTCGTTAGTAGCGAACCAATGATTGTTAGTTCCCATGAAATGGTCAAATCCATTGCTAACTGCGTGAGAAGAGTAAGGGCAAACCCTAGTATTGCTCCGTGGATATATGATGACGGAATGCCTTGTTTGTGGGCTTTCCACCATGCTAATGATCTATGTTCATGAAGCATTTGCACCATGCTGTCACCCACCAAACCAGCAGCAAATGCGGAACTCAAGATGAGTCCTGATTTTTGAATTGTTCCCGTATCAAGTTTTGTTGGGTCAACCAACGCTAGAAGAATTCCTAACGTCAAAAAACCAGCAATTCCGTTGTAGGCTAATGTCGACAATGTGCGATTATTCGATACAACGCCATTTCGCAACGCAATCCATCCTTTTGGAGGCAGATTTGTCACATCGTTTCGAACAATTTCTGTAGTAGGTTCTTGATTAATTTCAACCATTCCCTCGATGTTGTATAGGTCGGTGGCACAATCTTCGAATTCCTTGTTGTGGCTCGCTATAAGGACAGCATGTCCTTTCTGCCTGAGATAACGAATGTCTTCAATAAGACTTATTCGAGAGGCTTCGTCCAAACCAGAGTCTGGTTCGTCAAGAAAAATAAGACGCGGTTCCTTTGAAATAAACCCTGGGAGAATACCTGCAATCATTGCCACCTTTCTTCGCTGACCGCCTGATAATTGCGCAATGAGGTCATGTTTTCTGTGTTTGAGATTATATCGTTCTAGAATAGAATCCATTTCGACTCTCGATCCGGCAATATCCATTGTGTTGACCAGATGCTCTTCGATACGTTGGTGCCCCATACATCCATCTGCTTGTAGAGTTAACCCAAACGGGTGTACTGGTTTAGCGCCTTTGCCTGATTCATCGATTAAGAGTTCTCCATGATGGTGCACTGAGCCCGCTTCAAGGGGGATTAATCCCGCTGCTGCTTCGATGATTGTGGACTTCCCTTCCCCGTTTGTTCCGTTGAATAAGATTACTTGTCCACTTGAAACTTGTAGATTCAACTGAGATAAAACGGTCTTCATTCCTCGACGAACAGTTACGCTGTTCAAGTTGAGCAACGCATCGGTCATGGTTTGGCCAAGCATCGCCTATGAATGAATGCTACGACAGGACAACACCCATTAGAAACGAATGATTGGGACTTTTATGGGGCTCACGTTGCTAACAACATTCGGCCCTATCGAATGGGTTTTACTGAGCATATGGTTTCTAGTTGTGTCTGCTCCAATCATTTATTCTCTCAGAAATAAAACACCCGTAGCGTTAGGGATTTCAGTTGCTTTACTTCTTGGTTACATCGTTCAGTACTCGTATGTTGTAATGAGGAACTACGATATTGATATTTACTTTGTATGGGCAGATTTCATGCTTATTCCGTCGCGCATCGACTCTCCTACTTGGTTGCATACACTTGCAAGTGCTGGATTTTTACACAGTCAAAGCGATGTTACACATGTTCTTGGTAATGTTTTGGTGATTGCTCTTGTTGGAATTCCACTTGAACAACGACTGGGAACGAACCGCTTCATCATCGTCTATGTTCTCGGTTTACTTGGTGGTTCAATCGCTTGGGTCTTGTTCAATATCGACTCTTCGACGCCTTCGTGGGGAGCATCAGGAGCAGCCTTTGGACTGTTAGGAGCTTACCTATCAGGGTGGCCAAGAGATGAAATTCCGTTTCCTCTTATTCTGATTCGACCATGGCCTGTAACAATTATTGCTCTTTTTTACTTTGGATTTGAACT
>Ga0181379_1001198_pt1 | contig 12266 bp, 16 predicted proteins | sample 2SPOviralmetaG_FD_130115 | JGI IMG/M metagenome (GOLD analysis project Ga0181379, IMG submission 130115) | Marine viral communities from the oligotrophic San Pedro Time Series (SPOT) site, San Pedro Channel, CA, USA - 2 SPOT_SRF_2009-07-10 | ecosystem: Environmental > Aquatic > Marine > Strait... | reverse complement strand
TGCTGGTTGAGCAAATGTCTTGAAAGAACGGTCTACAACTCTATTAAAAGTTGTTTGATCATATACCTTCTTTTGTATTTTGATTTCATTAGCCATGCTTGGTTACTTTGAATATATTTTTATTATCAACTACTATAGTACTATCGTTTACTGTTGTCTTAACCAGAACTCTATAATACCTTTCTGGTTCAAGTGATGTCATATAGATATCAAAATAACTACTTGTGTTGTCTGCACTAACTTTTGTATGAGAGGTATCAAAGTCAACTACCATCTCACCGGTTGCTTCATCTTTTACACCCCAATAAGATGCTTGTGGTAACTTATACTCAGTTGTATATATTGATGATGTAGTAAAAGTTCTAGTTGGGTATTTCGGTCTTGCTGATAATCTTATACGTACTTCATCAGAATCTGCATAGTTATCTTTTGCATTTTTTAAACCAATGGTTGCTACATCAGTATCCAATTCTGTTAGGTTACTGGTATAACTTGAATCATCCCACATAAACTCTAAAAATGGTTTGTATACTGTGTTGGTATCTCTACTAAAGTATTTTAACACAATAGATGAAGTGGTATTGAACTCAACATTAGAATCAGCTTTAACAATAATACCGTTGTTATTAAGTGACCCTGAGTAGTGTAAGTCAACAATTGAGCTTACGTCCATTTTTACATCATGGTTATCGTATATACCGTGTGTAGTACTACCAGATACACTACCTGTAATGAAGTCACATCCTAGGTTATTCCATTCGGTTGAACCGGCATCTTTATACTTCCACGATACTCCACTTATGTTTTTAGGTGTATCATCTCCTTTACCTAACCCATTAACCCATGATTGAGATATAGGGTAACCATATAGTGTATATGAAGATGGTAACTCTGTTGCAGAAGCTAGTCTTAGATTTAAACTAGCAGATATTATACTAGATTTACTATTGACTACATCTTTTATTTCACTAGTATTAAACTGTATCAATGATCGTTTAGCTTGACCAGTTACATTTACATCATAAAACCCTCCTACCTCTATAATCTCATCTCTACCGGCATTACCGTAAACACCGTTAATAGACGTTTCACTATTGACGTAAGTATCTTGTTCTGGAAATATTCTATAAATTGACATATTATAATGTTGTTACTCGTCCTTCTATATCGTCATTAGGGTACTTTACTTCAAAGATACAAGGATCATATGAAGGGTACACTATGTTATCTTTTGTTGCACCATTAACGTCGTATGCGTTAAGTGAATACTTACCTCCTGTTTTATTAACTACCTTAATACTTTTTACCGTCTGTACTCCTTTTTGTTTATCTAATAATGTATAGAGAGATGATAAATTAATTGGTTCGTTTATACTCCATTTATCGATATTAAAATAATCGATTAAAGCATTATTACAGTTAAGAATTACATCTCTAGCAGCAGCATTTGGTAATGCTATAATCTCATACTTAAGACCTATGTTAATAACAAATGCATCTTTTATATCTACTGCATCAGTTACTGGCATAAATTGTGATAAATATGTCTGTAAGTTTTCTTTTAACGTTCTTGATGCTGTTATTACTTTCTTTTCGTTATCATATGCTAATACATATAGTCCAACTGCTAATGGATTTGTACCTAACACACCAGAATCGTTACCAATAGATGAATCTTGTGTTGTAAATACCTTAGCTATAGTACCGTATGTAGCAGGTAGTGATAAAGCTCTTACTGAATAGTCTTGAAGAGTTACCGTACGTTGCTGTTCTGCAAATGATCTTAAACTATTTTGTCTTAGTTCATCTGTTGAATCACCATCTTTACCTCCTGCTGCTGGTTCTTCATTATTAAAAGTAAGAGTTGCTGCAAAAGTATCATCAGTTGCTGATGTAGATACTGTATCGATTTGATTCACTGTATTAGCAGGTACATTAGCTCCTACTCCTCCTCCTGTGAGGTATCGTATTGTTAGTGTTGTATTAGATGGTGCTAATCCATACGTTTGAGTAAACAAGAAGTTAGAAGGATCATAAGCCTTAAAGTATTCATTGGTATTTAAGAATGTTGATGAGTTTCTAATGTTAGTTGGGTTAGGTACTATTTCTTCATCAGGTTGACCTGTAATACCTGAACCAAACTGTACTTGTAATTTACCGTTAGATAAAAATCTTGTTACAAATCTTCTTGGTACTCTTTTTAGTTTAAGTTTGTTAGGTACTATAGGACTATCGGTGTTAGTGTTGGTTTGGTCATTGAATACTGTATCTTGACCTAAAAATGGTACCTCTGTCCATATTTTACCATCACTATCGGTTACGTCTAATATACCTATTATATTTGCATCATCTATTTCAAATGTAGCAAACTTTTCTGCTGCCTCATAAGTTTGGGTAGTAGTTTTTATGTTACCTGAAAAAGCTTTTACTTTTTTGGTTAAAAGGTATTCTGCTGGATTACCACTATCTAAAGAATGTATTCTTATATCAGTAGTATCATATGAACTACTAAAATTAAAGTCTACAGGTGTTCTAGTTAAGAACGTTGGATTGTCTCCTATTTGTGCAGAAATAATACTGTTTTCTCTTACTGTTAGTGCTTGATCAAAATCAGGTTTGTATTCACTACCTCTTGCTTGTACCCTTTGTGAAACTGTCAATTCAACTTCTGATACGCTAGTTACTCTGGGTCTATAACCCATCATGTAAGCTAGTGAGTAAAGGTTAGCAGGATTCTTAGCATGCTGTAAGAATGTTTCTTGTAGTTGGTTGTCTTGGTAAAATGATAAGATATCGCCGACATATGCAGCCATCTCTATAAACATCATACCTGGAGAGGTTGGACTGAAATCGTTGTATGCATCAGGAAAGTAGTTTTTAGCAAACTCTACTAATTGCTCACGTAGATCACCAAACTCTCTATTGATGTACTTTATGTCTCTTTCTTCAGCCATTACTGTTCAAAGTTAATTGTGAGTTCGTCTTCTATTTGTGTATCTCTTAACTTATAACTTAAACTGAATGAAACGGTGTTATTATTTGGATTACCTGTAGTTGATATTTCTACTGGTTGTACTTTAGGGAAATAAATCTCTAAATCGTTTCTAACTTGTTCATCTATCTGTTTTACTTTATTTTGAGTAAGTTGTTCAAATAATAAATTTTGTAATCTATTACCGAAGTTAGGGTTCATATACCTTTCACCTCTCGCAGTAAGAAAATAGTTAATAAGATTTGTTTTCAAAGCTTGTTTTGTCTCATATGTTTGATTAAAGACAGCTTTGCCAGAGAAAGGTAAAGATACACCTACTGCCTTTCTTGGTTGTAAATCTATTGCTGGTATTTTTCTTACTTCAAATGCCATTATAATGCTCCTACTCTATTATGATCTTTTTTATATGCTGCGTCTAATACCTCTTTGGCTTTGTTTAAACCTGGTATTTGACTCAAATCTAAACCTACTGGTGGTCCTGATGGTGAAGCTTCTTTAACCATTTGATTGCTCATCATAGAAGCAAAGTTTGGTTTGGATACTCCACTACCCATTATGTTTTTAGCTTCTGCACCAGTCATTGATGCAGCTGTTTGGTTTAACATTTCGTCTAATGTAGCTGATTTACCTACAGACCACTTTTTTGGTTGTCCTTTTGGTACTTGTTGCATAGTAGGAGTCGATGCTGCTTTAACAGCTTCATTCATTACTTCTTGTAACTCCTCCTTAACTGCTGCTCGTACCTCTTCTCGTATTATTTTTCTAAGTTGATCGAGTTTCATATATATAAATAGTTTGGTTAAGAAAGTTGATTATCTATTCTAAATTTAATTTCATTAAGAAGAATATCAGTATCTGCTGCAAAAGATTTAGGTCCTGTTAATACTACTACATCTTCTGTATCTAAAGCTACTGCATATCTTCTTGGTGCTACTTTTGGTGATTTTTCATCTGTTAGTATATCTAACCTATATATTATTCCGTTAGGACCAGTATGAAAAAATCTATTGTCTAATGACTTATCAATTGGTAAGCTTGATAATGTCTCTAGTTCTTTTTGAATACTTGCTACAGATTCTAATCCTAAACCTTCTAATTTTTCTAGTAAGTTAGCAAGTTGATTATCTACATTGTTTTTAGAAGAACCAAATATTTTATCTGCTAAATTATCTCCGTCTTCGTTATTATTTTTACCATCTTTTATTCTATCAACTACCTGTTCGTTAGTTAATCCGAACTCTTGAGCTAAATCTGATACTGATTCTCCTCCTTGAGCTCCTATATATTGTCTTGATAAAGTTGAAGTTACTAGATTACCATCATCACCTATTAAACCTCTTTCAACTAACTGTTCAAAAGTTAACTCTTCATCATCTAACTTCTTTTGTAATTCTTTTTCAATCCTACAAACTCCCACTACTGATGTGACTCTGCTTATAACTTTACTTATAGTTTCTAACCTTAATGCAGGTCCATCTACAATAGCTACAATTGCCTCAGCATCATCTTTCTTTTGAGCAATAAATTCAAATAGAACTATTATAAGTTCAGTTAATTTATTAGTAATCGAAATAGGTAAACCCGGTACAGGTGTAGGTGACTGTGGTGCAGGCAGGCTTAAAATTATCTTTGCTGCTATTTCTAATGCACTAATAGGTATAAGTAAAAGTTCTGGTAGTTTCTTAAACATTTGCAACCTTTTGTTTAAACCTCCAATACCGTTTTGGAGACCTTTAACTTGTTGCGTTAATCTACCTAACTCTTTAGGGCATCCTACTTGTCTTACTTTAGTAACTATTTTACCTACTTCTTTTTGAGCCCTTGTCTGTAACTCTATTTCTAATTTAGATACAGCCTTAGCTACCGTATTAGGTATAAAGCTTGGTGGTATTTTAATATATCTTCCCATTTTTAATCAGTATCTAAAAAGACCTTTCTCGATTTTAGAGGTGGTAGTAAAGTTTTGTGTGTTTTTAATATTTGAGCTAACGCCGCAAATTGTCCTTGAGCAAAAGCGGTATAGGGTATAGCAGGAGGTGATTTAGTACCTAATAGACTTGCTGCATCTTCTAGATACTTTGTTAAATCAGTTAACCACTGTACTGTTGATTCTCCTAATAATGCTGGTTCCTCTTCTTGTTGAGAATTTACTCCTAAGTATATTTTGGGTGCATCTACTCCTACATACTCTTCTGCATCGATTGCTACTTTATTTGAGTTCAAACCTATAATTTGAGCTGCAGATATAAATGCTGATTCTTCTCTAGCATTAAAAAATAATCTATCTGAGTTGATTATTACTTGAGCTCCTCTATAAACAGCAGCTTCTTCAGGTTGGTCTCCATCTATATAAGCTAAAGTTTTGTAGTTAGCTTGTTCTAATTCTAATGTATGATCTGAAGTAAGATATATGGATGACTTATCCAAGTTTATATCTTCAACTATAGTTTCAAAATGAGGTGTTTCATCATCGGGGTTTTGACCAACTCTTAAAATAGCAAAAGGTTTTCCGTTGTTATCATCCTCAGAAAAAATATTACTATCGAAGTTAGTACCTCCAAATCTTAATGTATTGCTATGTCTGCCTTGTATAATTACATCACCAGGAAAGGCTTGTAAAGGATTTACCTCAGTTGTCTCTTCATAATAAAGACCAAAATCATTTTCATCAGTTGGTGGACTAGCATTATGTGCAGGATGGTTCCATATATTTACTATATTTTTCCAGTAATCATTAGTGTTAGAAGAAGTTTCGTCTCTTGCTGCTATTGGCATCGTAACAATTTCTACTATTTCACCTAGAAGAGGTATGAGAGTAAAGGTGCTCATATCACATCTTGCAAAATCAGGATCATCGTCTAAATCTTCTGCTTTATTGTATCCTATCTCTTTATAAAAGATTCCGTAAAGACCATTTGATTGACCTACCTCCTCCCATTTAGGGTGGTTGGCATCCATGACAATATCTGTTACTCTTGCAAAAAAGGAACTAATACCTGAAGTGGGTGTTGCAGCAGCTGAGTTGCCTCTATTCATCTTGGGTATCTTCTACATTATCTACTTGTTCTTCTATTTCACGAGAATCTTCTAGTAAGTCTTGAAGTTCTGAAAAATCAAAATCACCTGTTGAATCTCCTTTAGCTTGTGCTGCTTCGATTCGCTGTACTATAGTAGCAAGTTTAAGTAAGTGTTCATCGTTCTTAACACCTATTTCCATATACTCTTTAATCATAGGAACGATCAAAGTAGCATCTCCAACGTTTTCAATTAGAGGTTTTAACTCTCCAATCAATGCTTTTACTTGAGCTTTAGTCTGTGTTTGATTATCGTGAATTTCGCTAAAGAGGTCCGATAATGTCTTACCACTAAATATTTCTTTATCCAAACTCATATTGTTTCTTTATAAATAGACTACAAAGGCTTATTTGATATAAGACCTTGCTCATGTAGTATCATATACTTAGATTTAAAATCTTCTTTGAGAATCGATATAACCTTAGTAAGAGATGGTGTTTCACAATCAGTCATCTCTCTTATATAGATATAAAGTGCTTTCTTCTTAAAGATCTCTAAGTCATGTCTGGTTCTAAATAAAGTAAGAACAGCATCTGCTATAGTATGTTCACTTTCTTTTACAAAAAGTTCATCAAATCTTTCATAAGTATCGTCAACCCATTCGTCTATAAAGTTAGATAAGGTAACTTGTGCATCGGACCAAAAGGTAGCTGAACCGTCATATGATTCTTCCATTTCTGTAAAAGAACCAACTTGCTTAAGTTTTTTATAGTTTTTGTTGTTGTAATTAATTAACCAACGTTTTACTATAGTACCGAAGTATGAATATGCTTTTGCTCCATTATCAGGGTCAAACTTCATTATCTTTTCTTCTAGTAGCACCGATACTATCTCATGCTTTAAGTCTTCTATATGATTTACATCTGTATAGTAAAATTTAAAAGTATGTATGATGTTCTCTGCTAACTTGTAAAAAGGTAAGTAGATGTGATCTGTGAATATTTTAGCTCTATATTCTGTATCTGTTGATACGTTGTATTTTTTAATGTACTCTTCTGTCTCTTTGGTAAAGTAATTAGCTTTACTCTTCGCTCTTGCCATATGTTTGGGGTACCCTGAAATGGTCTAACTGTTGCTGTACGTTCTGCATAGCTGTAAAAAATTGACCTACCTCATCATCTGATTGAAATACCCCTCTTTCATCGAGTTGCGTAAGGTGCTTTTGGGATTTTGTTATAATTTCTGATATTTTAACTATGTAATCTGCTTGTTCCTCTGCTACATCTTCGTATTTTTCAACTTTGATTAGTAGATTTCTTAAAATATAGAGAAAAACTAACAGAATTACCACCAAACCACCGATAATAATATTCTGCAATGTAAAAAACTCTGTCATATTACAAGTTTTTAAGCATGTTAGTCAAACCTTCTGAAGATTTTACCGATCTTCCTGTTGAGGCTTGTGTTTTGTTTACTTTAGGTTTCGATGAACCTCCGTTTCTTTTCCACATATCATATTCTACTTTAGATGCTAAAAAATCTGCACTATGTAGGACTGATATGATAGATGTCTTTTGTCTAGATGCTTCTTGATAACTAAAGAAGTAAGCTTTATTAGCCTCGTCGAACACACCATCATGTAATCTTATACCTAAAAACTCTCTTTGACTAACTCTGATGCCATTATTCTGTAAAATAAATAAAGATCTATCTGGAATGAGCATAAAATCTAAGTCTGGGTTATTAAGATACATCTCTGATAGTTTATCTTGACGCCATTTATCTGTCTGAGGTAAGTAATTAGCTTTAACTCCATCTCCTATCTTACCTAAGTCATGGAATAATGCGGCAAAGACAAGTTCTTCTTCGGAGTAGTCTATAGTACCTCCCATTTCTTCGTATAACCTTGACTGCTTTACCGCATACTCCACTACTCTATTAACATGGTCGACATAACCTCCTGCAAATGCATTATGATACCACGATTTACCACTAGCAGGTGCCATAACATAAGTATCCTCCATACTACTAATCATAGCTTTTACGTCATCTTTACGATCACCAATGTAAGTATCTATTATTTTAAGATGCTTTTCGTAGTTTTTTTGTATTTGCTCTGCCAATAATGCCATATTATATTTATTAATAATTATTTTATATATATTTATATACTTATATATTATAATCTTATATATTTATATATTAATTAAATTATATATCATTAAGATAATAATAATATTTTAAAGAATCAACTAATTTATGATAAATTTTAAAATATTTTTTGAAGATTCATATCTTGTATTGCCTTCCCAATAAGTATCTACGTTAACCGTAAGAGTATCTCCTATGTATTTACTCATTACTGGACCTACTATTCGTCTAGTAAAACCATTATCATCATGATTGAGTCTGGAATGTTGAACCATTTCTAACTTAGCATCTTCATTGATAACAATATCTCCTTTAAAAATAGTATATACATAAGCTTGATCTAAAGGAATAGAAGCATAAGTATCTATGTTAAATCTAGCTACTCCATAACTATCGTAAGTAAGATTAGCATGATAGTAACCGTTCTCATCTTGTTCGAAAGGAATTTCGAAGTTGACTAAACAATCTCCACATACATCTTCAAATACTTCTTCTTTACTACAACTAGCAAATACTGCTAGCATAAGAATAAGGATACTTATACCAACCCAAGACTCTTCCTGAGCTACATAGATGTAACCAATAATCCAATTGATAAGAAATCTTAAAACGAAAAATAATACTGCGGTAAGAACACCGTAAATAAACATTGTAAACATAACCTTGATTTTTTTATTATACTTAAATATAGGTAAATTAATTCATACTCACAACTTTTTACATAAAAAACTCTATACTATCTTCAAAAACTTTTTGATGACCATTAGGAGATAAATGAGCATCATCTGAATCTTTATCCCAATCTCTTATAAGTTCATAGTTATGACCTTTGTCCATAGCATCCCATAAGTAAGCTTTTATACCAATACTGTTGAGATGAGTAGTTACGTCAAATAAAGCTGTTCTCCAATGATGATAAACTATCTTATCATTAGGTAATATAATTTCTGATAGATATGCTGTTATAAGATCATTTCCATCATCACCCCAGTCCTTTAAACTTAAAGTTTCATCACCGGTAGTCATCATTAATACATCGACTACTCCATTTTTAGGTTCAGATGGTACAGGAAGACGTCCAGGCCAAGTAGAATTGACCCAGACTTTATCTCCCGGTTTCATCAATTGTAAACAATTAGATAATTTAACTAAAGTAGTTTGATTACTAGCTCCTGGTGTAGCATAGTTTCTATAGGTAAGGTCAAAGTGTTTTGCTAATAACTTAGGGTAAATGCTGTTTTTATATTTACCATCATAAAAACTTTTAAAGTCAAAATCTGCCCATTCGTTACATAACGGATAACCTGCTGTAAAACTACAACCAAAGAACCAAAAACTATTGTCGCATTGTGGTGTAGTACCACTGAGCTTCTCTTTTATTATATTCATCCATTGTTTCATTAGGTAGTTTGATCGGTGAACCATCATCTGGTGCCCATCCTGGACCGGTGTTCTGTTTAGGAGGAGTAGAAGGAACGTAGTGTTTCTTTACTGGACCACTATAAGACGGTTTTGGTACTGCTCTCTTTTTACGTTGGATATAGACTGCTATACCAAAGATTGCAAATACTAATACTACTAATAATATTGTCATGTTGTTTCTGTTTTAAATGTTACTGCTGCATCTAAGTAGATCTTTATTACTGCACACTTTTCATAGTGTTCAATTTTCTCAAAAAAATCTCTTAAGTAATCCAATGCTATAACTATCTGAGTGAAGTCGAACCCATTTTCCATTTCCTGTATTACTTCATAAGGATCTTGAGTAATCCTCGGTAGGTATGAATATAACTTTGAAAAATACCGTCTAGTTATAGATTTTTTGTTACGCTTATACTCTTTAGGGTAATTTCTAGAGTACATAACGTCCATAAGGTGGTAGTTTTCTACCCCTCGTATGACCATTCCCATTAATACATAAGGACTGTCCATTGCTCGTTCCAACCCGTGTTTCTTATAAACGGCTTCGTCATTACCTACCTGGAATATTTCGAAAAGTTTATTTGGATCCACCAATCTCGTCTTTAGTATAAATAGGTTCATCAAAGTTACCATCCTGATACGGTAATAACTTGGTAAGATACTTATGAACTATCTTATCTTTATGAAAATAAGCATCAGCTTCAGTGAGATAGAACTTATCAGTCTCTATAGCATCAATAATCATAGAAGCAAAAGCTGTATTACCGTTTGGTGACCAGTGATTATCTTTCATACGTTGATTTACGTTGTTTCTATTCTCTAACCATGCAGTAATTGTTTCAAAATGACGCCATAAAGTGTAATCCCATAAAATTACCTTAGGTCCTACACGAGATATAAGATTTCCTAATAGTTGAAACTGAAATTCATGAAATAAACTAAGTATTTTCTTATTTTCATCACCATCCCTGTAGATTTGATGGTAGTGCATTAAAATATCTAGTTCTTCCTCACTTTTTTCACCTACAAGACATGTAATACCCTCGATCATATTTTTATACAACTTATTATCCTTGTTATGATTGAAATAAGTGTTAACTATACCTCTATTTAGGTCATTTCCATCTACTGGGTACTGATGTTTACGGTAAGGTTGTAAAGAAACCCTGTCTGGTTGTGTGATTCCTATAATTACTACGTCGTCTTTACCAAAAGTTCTTGAATCATGCAGGATATTAAATACAGATGTTTCATTTGCACCACCTGCCTTGGCTCTATTACGTGCAGTACCACCAAAATAGTCTGCTACTTGGTAACCCCACCAATGGTAGTTAAATTTATCCTGCCAAAAATGGCCGTCATCAAAGTATCCATGTTGGTAGATGTGGGATCCGTAGGAAAAACTACAACCATATACATAAACGCTGTTCATAATCATAAATATATGATAATTTTTTGTATATACCGAATTTCTCCCGCAAAATTTCCCAACGTTTTAGTTGTTTCCCACCAAAAAAATCTCTATATTATAGTAAATAAACGGGCGTACTGTTTAAGAAGATAAAAGCTCGCGAAAAAATACGATATGTACAACGAATCCATCCTTTCCATCCTAGTTTTCACCATTGTGATGGTTGTATTCAATATTATAAAAGACTATATATTGAAGTATTATGGAAAAAACATACCTGAAGAGCATATAAAGAGAGCCAAGAGACGGTTTATCTATAGTTATATCATTGGTGTTATCTTACTGATATTGTTCTATAGTAGGGGAAGCCCCTAGGTACTGGAAGACTTTACTTCTTACTTGATCTCTCTTGAAGATACGACACTAGACAGAATATCATCCATCCTGCTGCAAGTGATAATATGACTATATGTTCATTCATCTTTTGATTTTTGGTCTAGAGTAAACAGTGTATGTATTATAATAGCTACCAGACCATGTAAAAATATCTTAGGAAGAGCTAATTCATAAGGCATTGACTGATATAATATACCATACATATATAGAAAGCAAGTAAATACATTGATACCTATTACTATTTGACCCATTATGGTTTTAACTCGATCATTCCATATAAGTTTAAGTAATAGTATTACTACAATAAAGGCAAGTACTTCTAATATAAAGGTCATATAGCTTATTTTATATATAAATATATACATATATACAAACCTATATACCGAAAAATCATCATCTCGATGGAGATAGGTATGGCTGCCCCCGTATGGTGCCCCACCCGTTAGGGAAATGTACCGGCAGTGTGCATGCAAGGTTACGTCAAATTGATGTCAATTGGATATCATCCCAATATAAGTCTTCCAGAATAAAGAGCTATTATAAGAGCTGGAGGTATATTATATATAAATAAATTAATACCTATATATAATACCCTCTTATATCTTATTATATTATTTAACCAACCACAACCTATTATTAATATTAATCTTTTCTTTAATTAACATACCACTTCTTCTACACCAATTTTCAAACCTATCATTATAATCATTTACATTCCACCTTCCACTTCTAAAATTATATAATAAACCAAACACACTTTTATTATTAAATTTATTCATAAACTCACTCAATAATACCTTCTTATCATCACCAATATATTTCTTCAACATATCTTTAAATAATATATCCATATTATTATTACCATATACCTTTTTATTC
>Ga0181379_1001197_pt1 | contig 12269 bp, 9 predicted proteins | sample 2SPOviralmetaG_FD_130115 | JGI IMG/M metagenome (GOLD analysis project Ga0181379, IMG submission 130115) | Marine viral communities from the oligotrophic San Pedro Time Series (SPOT) site, San Pedro Channel, CA, USA - 2 SPOT_SRF_2009-07-10 | ecosystem: Environmental > Aquatic > Marine > Strait... | reverse complement strand
TTAGAAGAAGTTCCTCCTAAATTCAAAGCCGCTGTAAAAGCAGCAATAGGTGATGAGTTAGATGATGATACATTTGAGGAGGCATTTGATGGTATAAAAAACTTTCACGCAGACGAAGCAGGAGAAGGAGAACAAACTTTTAATTCTGATCACTGGGCAGAACAAATAGAAATGGACTACTTACAAGAAGATCAAGAAAGTGATCATCAATTTTACGCTAACCAAGAAGGAGAAGAAGTTATTATGCAAATAGCTAAAACCGCTATAAACCTTATGGATGAACAACCAGGAACATCTGCTCATATTGCCTTACAGTCCGTATTAGAGGATTATATAGAAGAAAAAGGTTTATAATAAACTCATAATATGAATCTTATAGATAGAGTTATACTAGAATGGTCCTATAAGACCAAAAAAGGATATCCTGACATTAATAGTCAAGAGGATATGGCTCTATTTGAATCTATGTTTGGTTTTAATCTAAATGAAACACCCCTTACTCCTAAAGAGTTAAGTAAGCAAAATTCTAAAAGTAAAATAGAAAGAATAGATATCTTAATTGATAAAATTAAAAATAATAAACGTTTAGAGTTAGATAAAAGTGAAGATACTTTTTTAGTATATGATCCAAGAGGAGAAAAAGTAGCTGAACTAGAAGATTGGAGTGTAGACAAAGGCCCTGTAAAACTGTTTAATAAAGAAGGAGAGTCTATTACTACTTCTAAACTTAAAAAATCTGATGATTTTGGAGGAGGAAAAGGTTCTGGAGGAGGTGCTGCACAGACAGCTATTCAAGAAACAGCTCAATGCTTAGTTAATGCTTTAGCACAGAAGATAGGTAGTGAAATCTCAGTAGCAGATTTAACAGAAGAAAAACTTAATTCTGTAGTAAGTGATATTGACTCTAATACTCCAGTTGCTGATACAATTCAATTTATTATTAATTCACCAGGTTGGGCTTTAACTTTTATTAATACTGCTAAGAAACTTAACTCTTTTGCAGGAACTGGTTTTGAATACCACAGAGGCTCATCATTTGTAGATTCTATATACACAGCCTGGAAAAAAGTTAGAAAAGATAACGGATGGAGAATATCAAATGATAAATGGAACCCTGCAGATATATGGATTGTATCACCATCAATTAAAAACGTTACACTACGTAATGGAGATATAGCTGAATTAAACAACCACCTATTAGAGTTATTTAGTGAAAAGAAACTTATAGGAGTGTCATTAAAGAAGTTAGGACCAGACAGTAAAATGAGTGTTCTAAATAAAGAAACATCTGCTGAAAAAGATGGATACGCTTCTTCTACAGTATCACCTACATCTAAAGATGCTTACATAAATTTTGACTCTGGCACAAAGATGCAATTAAGAACCTTTACCACAGATGGTACAAGCTTTCAAGGAGAAATAAAAGGTAAGACTGCTAACCAAGGAAAGATCGGAGGAGGAGTAATAAGCTTCCTAATTCAGAAAGCAGGACTAGATCCACTACCTACTCAGAAAAATGCATTAGCAGATTCGATTAATTTATCAGATGAGTTTGTAAACAACTTTATTGATATTGCAAAAAAATACGGAGGGTTTAATATATCCTCTGAAGAACTAAAAGAAAAGAGTACTGACTGGATATCATCAAAATATCAAGCTCTTTCGTTTATAAAAATTATTGAAACAGGAGATAAAGCATCAGTGTCCAATGCATTAACAGACATAGTTAATTATGCAGGATCAAAAAGTTCTATTTCATCTGTTTACATTAAAGTAAGTTAGTTATGGCACAAGATATTAAAAAGATAATAGCACAGGAGTATATAAAATGTGCTAAGGATCCGGCGTACTTTATGAAGAAGTACTGCTATATTCAGCATCCTACTCGTGGTAGAATACTCTTTAATCTTTATCCATTTCAGTCTAAAGTATTACATTTATTTAGAGATAATCAATATATTATTACTTTAAAGTCAAGACAGTTAGGTATATCAACTTTATCTGCTGCTTATTCACTATGGTTAATGTTATTCCATAAAGATAAAAACGTTCTTGCTTTAGCAACTACTCAAGCTACAGCTCGTAACTTAGTTTCGAAGACAATGTTTATGTATGATCAGTTACCTAAATGGTTACGTTTGACAGCATTAGAAAAGAATAAACTATCTTTAAGACTTAAAAATGGATCTAAAATTACAGCGAAATCTTCTAATACAGATGCAGCAAGATCCGAGGCAGTATCATTACTACTTATCGATGAGGCAGCCTTTGTTGATAACATTGAAGAAACGTTTACAGCAGCTCAACAAACCTTAGCAACCGGTGGTCAATGTATGGCTTTATCAACACCTAATGGTATTGGTAACTGGTTCCATCAAACTTGGGAGAAAGCAGAAGCAGGAGAAAATAGCTTCTTACCTATAAAACTACCTTGGACGGTACATCCTGAAAGAGATGAATCTTGGAGAGAACAACAAGACTCAGATTTAGGTCCTAGAATGGCAGGTCAAGAGTGTGATTGTGACTTCTTAGCTTCTGGTGATACAGTATTCGAACCAGATGATATGTTATTTTACGAACAAACATATTTAAAAGAACCTTTAGAAAGAAGAGGTGTAGATGGTAATTTATGGATATGGGAAGGAGTAGATTATACTAAATCTTATATGGTAGTAGCTGACGTTGCTAGAGGTGATTCTGCCGACTATTCTGCATTTCATATATTCGATATTGAGTCTTGTACTCAAGTAGGTGAATATAAAGGTAAATTATCTCCTAAAGATTTTGGTAACGTATTAGTAGGAATAGCATCAGAGTTTAATGATGCATTATTAGTAGTAGAAAATGCTAATATTGGTTGGGCTACAATAGAACAGATATTAGAACGTCAATATAGCAATCTATACTATAGTTCTACCTCTCAAATGGAAACAGTAGAATCTTATATGTCTAAATACGAAAGAGATAAATTAGTACCAGGCTTTACTATGTCAGTTAGAACAAGACCTTTAGTAGTAGCTAAAATGATAGAGTACATTAGAGAAAGAGGAGTTACTATTCAATCTAAGAGATTATTAGGTGAAATGAGAGTATTTGTATGGAAAAACGGAAAACCTCAAGCACAGATTAACTATAACGATGATTTACTTATATCCGCCGCAACTGCTTTATATGTACGAGATACTGCATTAAGATTAAGACAACAAGGTATGGATTTAGCTAGAGCTCAATTATCTTCTTTTCAGAATTTAAATGCTAAAAACAAAGCAGTTATGAAAGGAGTTGGAAATCAGCAAAATAATCCTTATATTATAGATAATGGCTACGGTCAAGAAGATATATCTTGGTTATTATAATGTAGCTATTTATAATATATACTGAATCTAAATATTCATTGAATGGCCGATAAATCATTATTTGGAAGACTACAGAGACTCTTCTCTTCGGATGTAATAATAAGAAATGTTGGCGGTACCGAACTTAAGGTAGCCGACATTAACCGTATTCAAACTACGGGTAATTTTGAGACTAATGCACTTATAGATAGATTCTCAAGATTGCATATATACAATAATAAAAACTTATTTAATCCTACTCTTAACTACCAAACGTTAAGAATTCAACTATACTCAGACTATGAAGCTATGGATACTGATCCTATTATTGCTTCTGCATTAGATATATTAGCTGATGAAGCTACTCTTAAAAACGATTTAGGAGAGGTACTATCAGTAAAATCCTCAGATGAAAATCTACAAAGAGTACTTTATAATTTATTTTACGATGTATTAAATATTGAGTTTAATTTATGGTCATGGACAAGAGGTATGCTCAAGTATGGAGACTACTTCTTAAAATTAGAAATAGCTGAAAAGTTTGGTGTCTACAATATCCTTCCGTACACAGTGTATAATATGTCTAGACACGAAGGTGCTAATGCAGAGAAACCTTCTGAAGTACAGTTTACTATAGATCCAGCAGGATTAGCATCAACAGCAGACCCAAACTATATTCCTAAAAAAGATTCAAACGTAATTAAACTAGATAATTACGAAGTAGCTCATTTTAGATTACTTTCTGATCATGCTTACTTACCTTACGGTAGGTCTTATATTGAACCAGCTAGAAAAATATTTAAACAATTAACGTTAATGGAAGATGCGATGTTAATTCATCGTATAATGAGAGCTCCTGAAAAGAGAACTTTCTTTGTTAATGTTGGTTCTATTCCTCCTGCAGAAGTTGATCAGTTTATGCAAAAGACTATCAACACTATGAAAAAGACTCCTTATGTTGATCCAAAAACTGGTCAATATAACTTGAAGTTTAATATGCAGAACATGATGGAGGATTTCTATGTTCCCGTAAGAGGAGGAGATGCTTCTACTAGAATCGAAACTACTAAAGGTTTAGATTACGACGGTACTAATGATATTCAATATCTACAAGCTAAGATGTTTGCTGCTCTTAAGATTCCAAAAGCATATTTCGGGTACGAAGGAGACTTACAAGGTAAAGCGACATTAGCAGCAGAAGATATAAGATTTGCAAGAACTGTAGAAAGAATACAAAAGATCTTAGAATCAGAGTTAACTAAAATTGCTTTGGTTCATTTATATACTCAAGGTTTTACCGGAGAGAGTTTAACTAACTTCGAATTAAAGCTTACTAATCCTTCTGTAATATACGAACAAGAGAAAGTAGCCCTACTAAAAGAAAAAGTTGATCTAGCTAATCAAATGAAAGATTCTAAATTATTCTCCTCAGACTACATTTATGAGAACATATTTGATATGTCAGAAGATACTTATAATGAGATGAGAGATTTAGTTAGAGAAGATGGTAAGAGAGCCTTTAGACATGCTCAAATAGAAGCTGAAGGTAATGATCCTGCTAAATCAGGTAGATCATACGGTACTCCACATGATTTAGCATCTATGTACGGTAGAAGAGCTACCGCTACAGAAAAAGGAGGAGGACCAGGTTCAGTACCATCAGGATATAATGAAATAGGCCCTGAAGGCGGAAGACCAAAAACAAAAGCGTCGGTATACGGTACTAACGACGATCCTATGGGAGGAAGAGATAGATTAGGCATTCACGGCATGCATGGAGGGTTCCCTTCTGATAATGAAAATGTAATGGAAACCAACACAACCAAAGCTCAATCAGTCTATCAACAAATCAAAGATTCCTTCGAAGATAGAAAAGAATTAATCTTTGAAGAAACAAAAGAAACTAAATCTAAACTATTAGATGAAACTCAATTACGAGATTTAGAGGACTAACCCATATTTATATATAGTAACCGTATATTATGAAGATAAAACATTCAAAGTTTAAAAATACCGGTTTAATTTTCGAACTGTTAGTTAAACAAATAGCTGCTGATACTATCTCTAAGAATGAATCAGCTGCAGTTGGTATACTAAAGAAATACTTCGGCGGTAATACTGTGCTAGCTAAAGAACTTAAATTGTACGAGTATATTCTAAAGAATAATAATTTAAGCGAAGCAAAAGCAGAAACAGTTATATCTACAATAACCGAAATTTCTAGGAAATTTAATCAAAAGACTATTAAAGAGTCTAAATATAAATTAATAGCAGAATTAAAAGAAAACTATAATATAGAAGAATTTTTTGCTATTCAAGTAAGAGATTATAAACCTCTTGCAGCTTTATATTGCTTGTTAGAAGCTCAAAATAATACAACATTAGTTAACCCAGAATTCTTGGTTAATAATAAATTAACTGTATTAGAGCATTTAACATCTAGTGAAATAGATAAAGAAGCAGTAAAAGATACATTAATAGAAGAGTATTCTAAGTATGATAAAGATTTACGTTTATTAACATATAAAATACTATTAGAGAAATTTAACTCTAACTATAAATCTTTATTACCAGAACAAAAGAATATTTTAAAAGAATTTATTACTTCAGTTAACTCTACTACTAGATTAAGAAACTTAGTCAATGAAGAAGTAGAAAAGATTAGAAAAGAAGTTGAAGAACTAGCAAATAAAATCAAAGACGAAGTAGTAAAAATAAAATTACAGGAAGTATTAAAAGGAATTAACCCTATTAAGAAAACTGAAAAGATTACAGATAACCATTTAATTAATTTAATGCAATATTACGACTTAGTTAACGAAATGCGTAAACTATGAAACGAAGTGCATTAATAAAAGCGGTAAGAGAAGTAATCGAAGAAATGAGTACGACAGCTGGCGTTGCAGGCTATCAAACTCCATTTGCTTTTTCGAAAGGAAATAAAAAGAACCGAGCAACAAAAAAAATGGAGAAACTAGGTTACAAAGTAGTAAAGCAAAAAAAAAGACCTTATAACACTAAAATGTTTGATTATTTAGATGAAAACGTTAACAGAAAAATATAGAGGAGTACTTAACGAATCTTTTTCAAAAGCACAATTCGTTAGAGATGCTCGTATGGCACAGCCAAGCTTGATAAATCAATTTACTAGCTATAATGATGCTGTATCAATACTTAAAAGTAAAGGTATGATATCTGAAGAAGATAAGCTACCAGAATATGCAGAATTTGAAAATATATCAGATGAAGCTATTAGAAGAGGTATTGACGCAGAATTAGAAGGAATGGGGCTAATGTCCCATGATTCAGTATCAGAAGAAGATCAAGCTAAAGCAAAAGATAAAGCTTTAAAGAATTTAAAGAAAGATCCTTTACACTACCTAAACCTACTATCAGGCGAATCTAATAAGGTCGATAAGCACGATAAACCGGTAGAGTTTAAAAAAGGTAAAGAAGTAGATACTTTCAATGGTATGAAAAAAGCCGACCTAAAAGAAGAAGCTGGCATACCAACAGCTTTCGATAATGAAAATATGGAAGCTTTACTTCAAATCGTCTTAAAGTACGTTGAAGATCCAGATGAAGCAGAAGCTGCAGTACAAAAAGTAGACGATCACGGATTAGATTCTTTAGCTCCTGAGTTACTAGCTAACTTAGATAGAGATGAAGAATATAAAGCTTGGTATAAAGACCTTCACGGTATGGCTGAAAGCAACCAAGAAGAGTCTATTGCTAATTTTATCATTAAACATTATACTAATCCTAAAACAGGTAAGAGTTTGATTGATGATGAAATTATAGGAGACTTTTTTGAAACTCATCCTGAATCAAGAGATCAAGAACCTGAAGATGCATTAGATAATTTTGAAGAGTACCTATCAGTTAACTACGAAATGCCTGGAGATTATATGCAAGAAAAAGTTGCTAAGTCTGTGGAAGACGTTATTGATCCAGCAGACTATGGAATGATAGGTCAAGGTTACTTAAAAGGATTTAATAGACCTCATTCTTTAAGCGATGATGATTTAGAAGTTTTAGGTCGTAAAGTAGTTGATAGTCTTTATAAAGGAGACTTTGATGCTGCTAAAGCTAAGTTTATGGGCGAAGTAATGGGTATTGACAGAAAAGGTAATAAGAAACCAGAAACTGGCGGAAGCGATGCTACTAAATACAAAGCAGCTGCTAAAAATATGGAAGAAGAATTATCTGACGAAGATATGAAAGCTATCGAAAAGTACGGTAGAGAAGATAAACCCGTAAAAGCATTTAAACCAGGTGACATGTTTTCTTCTGACTTCGATTATGAAGGTATGTTAGAGTTTGGTATGAAAATTAGGTTAAACACTAATTTAGATACTTTACAAGCACTGTATGATTCTTTTGAAGATGTTAATTATCATTCAGAAAATAGTCATTTAGGTATGGCAATTGATGCTATAAAAGACGGAGATAAATCAGAAGCTTTAGATCATATTAGAAATTTTAAGAAAGCTATTAAAAAAACTTTAATTCAATTCAATGAAGGAGCTAATCCTAATAGAGATGTAGAGGAGTATGTGGATCCTAAATCTAAACTATTCAGACCAGGTAGTACTGATGACGGAGAAGAAATGAATGAAAGAGTAGGTAGTTTACAAGAGTTTATTGCTCTCATACAAGATAGAGCTGCTGAAAACGATACTACTGAAGCAGAAGAAGCAGAAGAAGTAATGTATGCTTTAGGTGAGCATTATAATTTAGGAGTAGATATAATGCATAGCCCAAATGAAGGTAAAGGAAAAGATCACGACGGAGACAAAGACGTTGATGGAGATGAACATATGGTTCACGAAGTTATAGGTGATTTATTTGCACCTGGTAATGCTCGTTACCACTTAGATATGCCTGTTGAAAAAATAGCTGAAGCATTAAAAGATCATCAAGACAGCTTAACAGCACAAGGAGTGAAAGATGCAATGGATTTATATGATAAATTAGCTGCAGACGGAACATTAGAAAAAGGTATTTCAATAGTAAAAGCAAAGCATATTCCTAAACTTAAAAAAGCTTTTAATCTTATAGGTTTGTATGGATCTGAAGTATCTGAAAAGAAAGGTAAAGATCATGACGGAGACGGAGACGTTGATAAAGATGATTATATGGCCGCTAAAGATAAAGCTATCAAAAAAGCAATGGGTAAAGATGAAATCGTAAAAGAAAACATCAAAGCTATCATTTCAAAAGTACTAGAAGAAGGAACTATTAATGAAGCAGCTACTCAAGAGTTAGCTAAAATGACTGATGCTTACGGAGGATTTGAAGGAATGAAATCAGTACTTTTACAATTACAAGATGTAGTAACAGATATAGAATCATATTACGATAAGACTAGAGGTAAGATTCAGAAAGCATTCGATGCAATGGGTGGTATAAGAAATGAAGAAGGTTTAAAAGTAGGAGGATTTCTAGCTCCAGCTATCGAAACAGCATTTATAAAAGACCTTAGACCAGTAACTAGACAAGGATTTACTAAAGGTTTAGATCAACCAAAAGTAAGAGTTATCTCTCAAAGAGATATAGACAGACATAATTCAGGAGAAGCACCTTTAGGAGAAGCGGAACCAGTAAAAGATACTGTTTATACCCCTACGGTAAATGGAACATTAAGAGAGACTAAAAAATAAGACATGGCACAACTATTAGTAGAAGTATCAACATTTAGACCTGTAATAACCGAGTCAAAGACTAAACCGGGAGTATTTGAAGTGGAAGGTGTTATGCAAAGAGCAACAGCTAAGAATCAAAACGGTAGAGTTTACTCTAAAGCTATCTTAGAAAGAGAGACGGACAAGTATATGCAAGAATTCGTTAAAAACGGTAATGCATATGGCGAATTAGATCATCCTGAATCTCCTATTGTATCTCTAAAAAATGCTTCTCATATTGTAAAAAAGCTATGGTGGAACGGAAATGACTTAATGGGTAAAGTTGAGTTACTAAACACACCAGCAGGTAATATTGTAAAAGAAATAATCAAAGCAGGACATACTATCGGTATTAGTTCTAGAGGTACCGGATCAGTTCAACAAACTAACGAAGGTAATTTAGAAGTACAACCAGACTTTGAATTAGTATGTTGGGATTTTGTATCTAATCCATCAACTCACGGTGCATTTATGAACCCTATATCGTTAAACGAAGCTAAAAAGAAAGTTTCTAAATATATGAATTTAGATTCTATTATTAACGATATATTAAGAGCATAGTGAAACTCCACGATATCTTATTAGAAAGCGATGAAACTGTACTCGGTCAAGAGTTAAAAGCAGCTTTAGATCAAGAAATGGAAGATGGCAAGTTAGACGAAGCTCTAACTGCTGTTGGTATTTTAGGTTGGGCACTTGCTTCTAATACAATTATTGATATTTTAGGCAAATACTCAGCTAAAGTATTACGTAAACTCAATTTAGATAAAGCTGCCGATAAAGCAGAAGCTATTCACAATTGGGCTCATGATAACGAAAAGGCAATGGTTAATGTAATAGCATCTGTTATTAAACCTTTTGTTAAAGATGAAAATAAAAGAAGTAATATTGCGAAAGGACTGTTTATAGCAATATTAGCAGGACTAGGAATCTCAGCAGGAGTCGGTGCTCTTAACGCTATTAGAGGCGCAAACGTAGGAACAGCCGCACTAGGACTCACCAAATCAGCACTCAAAGGTAGAGATATAGCACAAGTAGGAAAAGAAATTATAGCTGCTATATAGGTTTTCCGGAACTCTTATATATTTATATAAGAATATACAGTCATCTATACTGTATTAAATAAAACGAACTTTCCTATTACGATTACAATAATCGTAGAAATCAAACAAATTTTTTAAAATGGCAAACAAAGATTTATTCAAGCAAGCTATTGCTGAAGCTAAATCTATCAGAGAAGCCGCTATTGCTAACGCTAAAGAAGCTTTAGAAGAGTCTTTAACTCCACATCTAAAGGACATGTTAGCTGCTAAACTTCAAGAAATGGAAGATTCCAAAGTTGAAGAAGAAGTAGTAAACGAAGTCGAAGAAGAAGTAGAGGAAGCAGTTGATACAACTGTTGAAGAGTCTGAAGAAGTAGCTGAAGAGTTAGATGTAGAGGAAGCTATGAAAGATGATGAAGACGCAATGGAAGAAGCCGAGGATGACTCAGAAGAATCTGAGGACGAAGCAGAAGGCGAAGAAGAAGTAGAAGCCGATGAGGAAGACGAGGAAGTTGAAGTTAAAGACATGGAAGTCGATGACTTAAAAGACCTTATCCGAGACATTATCGCTCAGGAAATGGGCGACGGTGGAGAAGAAGAACTAGACGGTGCCGATATGGATGCAGGTGCAGAAATGGAGCCAGCAATGGACGACATGGAAGCAGGTGCTGAAGATGACGAAATCGATCTAGATGAATTATTAGCCGAGTTAGAATCAGCTACTAACGAGGAAATTGAAGAAGAAGTTACTGAAGAAGTAGAAGAAGAAGTAAACGAAGAAGTAGTAACTGAAGAAGAAGTTAAAGAAGAAGATAATTCTGAATTAACAGAAGCTTTAGCAACTATTGAAACTTTACAGAATCAACTACAAGAGGTAAACCTTCTTAATGCAAAATTAATGTATGTTAATAAAGTATTCAAAGCTAATAACCTTAGTGAGAGTCAAAAAGTTAACATCATCGCTGCTTTCGATAAAGCTGAAACAGTAAAAGAAGTAAAATTAGTATTCGAAACTGTTTCTGAAAATGTAGTAAGTAAGAAATCTACAAAGAATGTTAACGAAAGTAAATTAGGTATGGCTTCTAAGCCAACTGGAACTACTGCTGCAAAACCAGAAGTAATCTCAGAAGTATCTGATGCGGTTAAAAGAATGCAAAAATTAGCTGGTATTATTTAAAACTATTAATAACGAAATTTAAAATTTATTTCAATCATGGAAATTAACAACCTATTAGAAAGCGCAAACGGCTACAAAGCATTAAAAGCTGATGCTGCTCGTTTGGCTGACAAATGGTCTGCTTCTGGATTGCTTGAAGGATTAGAAGGTAAAGATAAAGACACTATGTCTATCATGCTAGAAAATCAAGCAAAGCAAATCGTAGCAGAGCAATCATCTACAGGTACTGGCACTATTAGCCAGGCAAATGCTGGAAATGAGCAGTGGGCTGGTGTTGCCTTACCGTTGGTAAGAAAAGTATTCGCTCAAATCTCATCTAAAGACTTTGTATCTGTACAACCAATGAACTTGCCTTCTGGGCTAGTATTTTACTTAGACTTCAAATACGGCAATGCTGTAAACGGAAGAGCTACTACAGACAACTTATACGGTAACGTATCTACTGCTGGAGACAAAATGACTGTTGCTGACGGAGACGCTTCTGGCGGTCTTTATGGTGCTGGTCAATTTGGATACTCTATCAAGCCTAAAAATGCTAACATAACTCCTTCAGCACATGCTGCTGCGGTTGCTGCTGATGTAAACTTTAGCGGTAACGAAGGATCTAAAGATAAGATTGTATTGGCAGCTCCTTCTGATGCAGATTTACAAGGTGTAAGAGCATTTAGAGTTTCTGCAGCTGGTTTATTACCTGAGTATACTAAAGTAAACGGATCAAACATCGAAATGATCGTTGATACTCACGATGGTAGTGAAGTAACTTTAACTTATCACGTTGCTCCAACTGATTCTACTAGAGGTGACTTTGAAGATTCTTCAGCAGTTTCTGCAGGAGATGTTTCTTCTCTAGTTATCCCAGAAATCAACGTAGAGTTGAAATCTGAGCCAGTTGTTGCTAAGACTAGAAAGTTAAAAGCACAATGGACTCCAGAATTCGCTCAAGATCTTAACGCTTACCACAGTATTGATGCTGAGGCTGAGTTGACATCTTTATTGAGTGAGTATATCTCTATGGAGATTGATCTTGAGA
>Ga0181379_1001194_pt1 | contig 12273 bp, 19 predicted proteins | sample 2SPOviralmetaG_FD_130115 | JGI IMG/M metagenome (GOLD analysis project Ga0181379, IMG submission 130115) | Marine viral communities from the oligotrophic San Pedro Time Series (SPOT) site, San Pedro Channel, CA, USA - 2 SPOT_SRF_2009-07-10 | ecosystem: Environmental > Aquatic > Marine > Strait... | reverse complement strand
TAGTTCTTCGATAAGCCTGTTATGATATTCAGCATTGTTCGGAATATGCCTTATGAATCTGCCTAGTAATCGTTCTAATTGAGCCGTTGCGTCCTTAGGTAACTTCATTGTGTGCCTCTTTTTGCCTAAATTCTTTTGTTTGTGCCAAGTGTTGCAAATTGCAACGTTTTATTTATATCAGTTATAGATTGATTTGAAAAAAAAATGAATATATAATATTACAATGATCTCGTATAATGACATTAAGCATGTAGAACTAGAACTTAGTAGTTACTGTAATGCAAACTGTCCACTATGTCCTCGCAATCTATACGGATATACTTATAATACGGGATATACTGCTAAACATTTAACACTAGCAGAAGTTAAACGAATACTTGATCTCAAGTTTATAGCACAGTTGGATAGTGTTACATTTGAAGGTAACTACGGTGATCCTCTTATGAATCCGGAACTGCTAGATATTGTTAATTACATCAACAAGCCAATTGAAATATCCACTAACGCAAGTATGCAAACTAAAACTTTTTGGCAAAAACTAGCTAAAACAAAAACAACTGTGTATTTTGCACTAGATGGATTAAGCGATACTCATAGCATATACAGACAAAAAACAGACTACAATAAAGTTATTGCAAATGCAACTGCATTTATTGACGCCGGCGGCACGGCGTTTTGGAAAATGATCAAGTTTGACCATAACAAACATCAAATTAATGATTGTGAAAAGTTAAGCAAACAACTTGGATTTAAAAAATTTGTGTTAGTAGATCATGGCAGAAACAGTGGTCCTGTATTCGACGATCAAGGAAAACTAATTAGAGTATTAGGAGACTTTGTGGGTAGTACAGAGTTAGAACATTATCTAGATGTTATTGACAATGGTGATATGTTCATTGAAGATATATGGGATAAGCCTAAAAATACTATTAGTTGTAAATCTATAAATGGCAAGAGCATATACATTAGTAGTGAAGGTGAAGTATACCCTTGCTGCTTTATGGGATTTAATCCTCGCAAATATGGCAAAGGACGTTGGCATCAACCTGTTAATGCACAAATACAAAGTTTATTGCAACCAAACAATGCACTAGAACGATCGTTGCAAGAGTGCATTGAATGGTTTAATAGTATACCAGCATGCTGGAATAAATCAACGTTTGAAGATGGAAGGTTAATAGTGTGTGACAGTGCTTGTGGAAGTTGAAAATTTTTTACCCGACGAACTAGTAAAAAAACTCGTTGAGTTTAGCCAAGGTGAGGTGCATTGGGAGCAGCAAGAAATGCAAGAACATCTGCCTCGTTGTAAAATATCTTGGTTACTAGATAGTCCTGTTGAACAAGCGCATGATTGGTTTGCACAGTGTCCAATGTTTGTCCACCTCGACTTTATGGGTATGACACTTTGGAAAGACGACATTGATTTCTGGATGAACGAGCATCTTGACAATGATCGTGTGAAAGTTGCTGTACAAATATATCTAGACAATAGAAAAAGTCCAGGCACACAGTTTGGAGATAGAATGATTTCTTATGGTCGTAACAGAGGCTACATTATGTATAATCACAAAGACATGTTACACTGTGTTCCAAATCAAATACCGCATGAAGGTAGACTTAGTGTCTATGCACTTTACCAATGAAAATATTTTGTACTGGAAACCCAGAACGCAAAACTATTGCATACGGACTAACAAATCTTTATCCAAGAACAATGTCTGCGAGTTTGACGTCAGAGTGGGATTTTACTCAAACAAGCACCATTGAAAGATTAAAAAACGAAATACTTAACTATGACATCTTCGTTAACAGTGCTTATGTAAACAAAGATATACAACTAATACTCACTGATGTGGTATACAAACAATGGATGCAAGAAAATATTAGAGGACATATTTTTAATATTGGAACTACGTTAGAAAATACCCAAGACCAAAGTGAGTATGCTCGTACAAAAAGAGGATTAAGAAAGTATAGTATTAAACTAAGCGACGAAACTGGCATTACAGGAATAAAAGTATCTTATGTTTGTATTGGCGGTGTAGATAACGGAACACCAGAAACACAAGGATATGTTAAAACTTATGAAATAGCAAAGACCATTGAATGGATTGCAATGCAAAAATATCGCATTCCTCTAATCCAACTTGACAGTCAAAAGACTTAGTTCTTAGCAATCTTTGATTCGTATGCATCCATACTATGATCTCTAGCACCATCAAATAGTTCTAGTTTACTCCAAGCACGAAAGCGTCCACGCCAACTATCCTTGAACTTTTGCCATGGTGTTAGTTTACGGAGATTTCCGTAGTAGTTAATGTAGTGTAGTTCACCATAATGCCTAAAACCCATAATCCAAAACGGAACACGAGGCACAACGTCATTGTTGTTTACATATCTATGGTTTTCGAATGTTTGTTTTGCAAGCCAATCACGACCGCCTACACGAGGACTTCCATATGTATAGCAAGCAACAACTCTGTCGCCTAGTCTACTAGCCGCTAGGGTTGCCATTGCACCACCCAAACTGTGTCCGCATATGTATAGTTCTTTTTCTTCACGTTTTCCATAGTTGATATGATTTTCAACTGTATCCCATATGCGCTCTAAGTAATCATAAAAGCCTGCGTGTACCATTCCCCAAGTTTCACTAGTACGCTTCCATGCTTTCAAATCTGCTTTGATATCACTAAACTCTTTTGGCTCTGTGCCTCTAAACGCAAGTACAATGCGTTCACTGTTTTCTAGGAATAGACACTCTGCACCTTTGCGATCTATAAGTTTAGTTTTTGTATAACCAAGTTCATGTGCAAAATGCTTACTATCTTTTTCAGTCATGTAGGCTATTTTAGCCAGAGTTGCAAAGTGCAACCCAGGGTTCTCTATACTTGACATATTCTCTCTCCATGTTACAATATGTAATAGTGTATTTAACCGATAAATACTAAAAACAATAAGGACGAAAGCCATGCGTAAACAAACTCGTAGTATACTACACGAACTAAACAGCATGATTGTTGACAAAGATAGACAGCATGTAATGGAAAGTCGAGCAACTAACGTAATAGAGAGCGCAATCAATCTTATTAATGAAATGCACAAGCACTATGATGATGAAACTGCGGGCGATTTAGAACGCAGACTGTTAAACAGTATTAAACATCAGGACAGTCGTAAGTTTGTGCGAGGTATTCGGAAAGTCAACGAAAGCAAATGCGCTTCAGAGAAATAAGAGAAAATACACAAGACTTTTTGTATGGCGATTGTCCTATATTTGCAATTGCTCTCAGTCGTATGAGTGGACTTCCTCTGCAAGCAATGCTTGACTATAGTGACGAGTTAGATACTACAGTTCTTATACATGCTTTTGTAGGATATAAAGACGGATTAGTAATTGATGCTAATGGTGTTAGAAGTATTGAAAGTATCGAGGATGATTATCCTGTTGAGGATGATCCTTATGTAACTGATATAAGTGAACAAGATTTGCTTGCACTTGGATATGATGGAAATTGTCCTACTATGTCTAATGCAAACAAACATGCTAAAAAAGTATTGGCAGATCTTAAAGAAAATGTCACTGAGGCTGCTGAAGGCAAAAATTTACACTTAGAACACATTGAGGATCTAGTATTTCTTCAAGGTGCTAGTGGTGCCAACAGTGCGTTGCAGTATATTAACAGTGTGCGTGACATGCTAGAAGAAGGCGGCACAGTAAACAGTAGCGTAACTGTAAAGTGGGATGGTGCACCTGCTATCTTTGTAGGCACAGATCCAGCAGACGGCAAGTTTTTTGTTGGTACTAAAGGCGTGTTTAGTAAAACAGGCAAACTTGTAAAAAGCACTGCAGACCTTGACAAGTACGGGTACAGCGGCGGCTTGCGTGACAAGCTCACACTAGCACTAAAACTGCTTCCAAGTTTAGGTATACAGGGTGTACTACAAGGCGACATGATGTATACAAAAAGCGACTTAGAAACTGCTGACATTGATGGCGAGTCAAGTTGGATATTCCAACCTAACACGATTGCTTATGCTGTTCCTAAAAACAGTGAATTAGGCAAGCGTATTGCATCAAGTCAAATGGGTATTATATTCCACACAACTTACTCAGGCGACAGCATGGAAAACATGCAAGCAAGTTTTGGGGCAAATGTTAACGAACTAAACAAAACCAGTGCAGTATGGTTTGATGATGCAACCTACAAAGACCTAAGCGGACAAGCAAGTCTCACACAACAAGAGAACAAACAAATACTACAAGGACTAAATGCTGCAGCAGGCGCACTTAAAACTGCAGACTTTGCGGCAGTTAGTGGCGACTACAAAGCACTTATGATGCAGTACGTTAATGCAAGAATACGCAGAGGCGATACACAAATAGATGATGCGCAGAGTTTTGCTCAAGACTTTACACAGTGGTACAATGATTACATACAAAAAGAAATTGCAAAACTTAAAAATCAAGACCCTGAGAGTCCTGCAGTTAAAAAGCGTACGGATAAGATAGAAGCACAGAACAAGTTTGTCGGTGATAATATGACAGGCATTGCTAGTGCGCTTGCAGTATACAAAGACATCATTGCACTAAAAAATATGATTATAAATAAGTTGAATAAGGTAGACAGTGTTAAGTCACTGCTACGCACAGATACAGGTTATACTGTAACAAATCCAGAAGGCTTTGTTGCAATTGGTAGTGACAGTGGTGCAGTTAAACTAGTTGACCGCATGGAGTTTAGTAAAAATAACTTCAATGCTGTTAAGAACTGGAGCAAGTAATGAGACTAAGAGAGTTTAAAGAACCTCGACAGCGTATTGACGAAGTAGCAGTAGTTGCTCTTGCTCCCTACATTTATATGCTGCTTGCTGCAGGCGGAGCAATAGTTGCCGGTGATCCTAGGACGCAAAAAGTTATACAGAGAAAAATTGACCAATGGGTGGATTCAAATCCATCACAAGCAAATGAATTTGGAAAACAAATTAAACAAGGACAGGACGCAGGCGCACTTCCTAAAGATCCTAGTAAAGTAGGTGATGTAGCCTTTCCTATAGCAAGTGCATTATCAAGTGCATGGGATTGGATGACAGGCGGTAGCACTACAGGCACAAAGCCAGCACAACCCGGTGACTATGTAAAAGATAAAAATGGGATGTTACGCCGCAAAGAAACAGCACAAGAGATTCAAAAAAAGATAGGCGATGTAATTGCAAGTAATACTACTAGGTTTGACAATCAAGCGAATGCACAAAAAGCATTGCCAAGTTTAAAAGATGGCACAGTAGTAACTATCGGCGGCAAAACATACAAAGTAAGTCCTGATGCAGGCGGCAGATTAAGTGCAGAAAAGCGAGGTTTTGTACCATACAAAGACATGGGCAAAGTCACAGGAAAACCTGTAACAGGACAAGTTGATGATATTAAAGACTTTAGTGCAAGTCCAAGCACAAGTGCAGCAGACGATGATTACTATACTGGTACAACTAGTAGACCTAGCGCCGGCAGCACAAACAAAAGCGGTCCTAGTTGGTTAGATCGTGCAGCCGACACAGTTGGTGGTATGTTTAATACTGTTGCAGGCGCAGTAGGTGGATTGTTTGGTAGTGAGGATGATGTTAAACCTTCAACTGTGCCTCCTCAAAGTAGCGACTTGCCGAAACCGGGAGGACGTACAGATTGGTCAAAGGATGGCATTCCAGGTGCACCTCCTAAATCTGGTGCAACAACAAAACCAGATGATAAAACAACATCCAAGCCTATTGCTCCACCTGTTGTTAGACCAGGTGACGAAGCAGGTCAAGGAGTACCGGGTGCTACTTCAGGCACTACTAGTGGCACTGGCGCACAAGCAGGAACAGGCGCACAAGCAGGAACAGGTGCAGAGACAGGCACAGTAGCAAATACCCAGGCAACGACACAAACACAAGCACAAACAGATACAGTTGCAACAACGGTTGCACAACCACAGACAGCAGTTGCACCACCGGTTACTCCTCCACCAGTTGTAGTACCGCCTGCCAAACCAAAAAATAAAACAGAGCCTTACCAAGACCAGGACGTAATTTACACTGGTTGGCGCAAAGGTCCACCGAAGAAAGTCATAAGGTTAAGATAATGGCATTTGAATTTATCAGAGAAGAGATTACAGAAGCACGTTATATACGCAGTGCAGCAGACACAGTTGGTAGAGACATGACAGACGTAGGCGAAAGTTTTTTTGAACAACTACTGATGCTGCAACAAATGCGTTTTGAAAATCCAGCATTTGCAAAAAAGTATGCAAAAGATACACTAAAGTTTATGAGTTTTAATGGTGTAAAGCCAGGCGGTACTGACTTACATAATCTCGCAAGCATTATTAACAATCCTAGCAAATACAAAGGTGTTACAAGTGGCGGCAGTGTTAGTTTTGATGAGCTAGGGTTCAAAAGATATTTGCGAGATATTGCTAGTGGCAGATCAAATCAAGCAATGGATAGAACATTCCTAATGAAGCAACAGCGTAACCTTGGAATAGACAGTAGTTTCCTAAAAGCAGCAAGACGTTTAAGTGCTGATTATGGCAGAAGTAATGCAGGTGAACGCACTGCATTAAGTGCTAGAATGGTCAACAGTCAGCGTGTTGATGGCAAGTTTCGTAGTGATATTAGTAAACAGTATATGGGTACTATTAAAGACAAAAAACTTATTCCAGCAGAGAAAAAAGGTTTGCCAAAGTGGGCAAAGTTCGCTGCAGGTGCCGCAGCAGGATACGCTATAGGACGCAGTAGTTTTACCGGATAATCTTTAAAATATATAAATACTACTATGCAAGCATAGGCTTGCACTAATAGGAGATAAGAAAATGGCAGACATTACTCGTGTACACGGTAACGGAAAAGCACATGGTTCAGCAGCAGGAGCAATTAGTGCTGATGAACTAGTCATTCTAAATGACATGAATATGGATTATTTTAAAATTATTGTACAGGACGTCTCAGGTGACGTTGCTGACATTCGTAACGAATTAGACGTAGGCGAATCAGTAGCAGCAATTCTAACACTAATCGGAACAAAAGCAAATGTTGAAATGTATCAAGTTGAAGGCGATACAACTGGTCAAATCAGTGTAGCAGTCAAAGGCAAAGATGCATGGACAACTGGAACACTACAAACAGCCATCCGCGCACTTGGTGCCGCAGTTGGTACTAACAGTGTAGACGTTAGTGGCTCAACAGTTACTAGCAGTGGCTTAGAATTCGTATAAGTTTAATAAATAATTACATACAGTGTAGAGATACACATCATTAATTTGGAGATAAGAAAATGGCAGAACTAACAAGCAATGCAAAGGCAACAGCAGGTAACGGACTAGGTCCACGTACCCGCATTATTAACCTTGCAAAAACAAACCTTACACAGGCTGAACTAGACGCAGCTCTACTTTACCTTGCAGCAGGCGATGTCGCAGGCACAAACGATGCACACGGTATTGCAGGCGTAAGTGTACTTACAGAATCAGGCGTGTTTACAACAGGCACAACTGATAACGTGCAAATTGCACTACAAGGTTCAGGTGCATTTACAGCAGCATCAAACTTTGGTACAGGTTCAACAGGTATCACAAGTTCACTACTAGCTGATTTTGATCAAATCCCACTATAAGCGGGTAACATAAACTAACAAAAAGGCTCAGTTTTTACTGGGTCTTTTTTTATGAGTTAAATACAGTTATAATGAAACACTGTAATAGCCTTTGGCAAGATCATCCTGGTATTCATAGTACAGACTTAAACAAACTAAGCCCGATGAGTCATCATCAGGACAATCGCTGGTATTGGCGTGACCTGCCAAAAGTAATAGATGAGGGCATGTGGTATCCTATACTTTATTATAAAGTAACTCCTGAATGGTGGAACGGTGGATATAAGAGTTGGTTTGGTGCAAACAAAGCCTGGCCCTATATTAATCCTCCTGTAGTTTGCGAAGATGGAATGATCTGGGCATTGAAAACAGGCAGTAACAGATTGCGTTGTTTAAAGTTTATGGGATATACCAGTGCAGATGCAATACTATTTGACGATGTAAACGAACTTATTAAACTTGGAGTATATCTCAGAGAAGAAGATCCATTAAATGGAGGCAAGCATGGGCGTGTTATTTGAAGTTCCAAGTGCAGTTTATGGTGTAAGTTTTGTAGACGTTACATGCACAGGTGTAACCAGAGGCGAAAGCCTAGCTCGCAATCAACAGCGAAACTGGGAGACTGTGCTACAAACATTTGGATTACTTACACAGCCTCTTGTACTACAAGTTCCAGAAGAACATTTTTACAACAAGGATGATAACTTTGTTGGCAGCGAACTATTTCAACGCATGGGAAAGCGTCATCAGTTTGTAGTTGAGATGCTTAGACCAGATACACGCTTTTGGATATTTGCTATTGGTAGTGAACGAGCAGATTTGTTAAATTGTGATACACTACTTGATCTGTTTGATCTTGTTCCAGTAATACCCAATCTCACAGAAACTATTAAACTAAAACCCAGTGTATTCCACACTTCAGATAGTGAGTTAATTAACATACAGTTTTTTGCTGCACCCACAATTAAATAAATATACTTGATGCTAGAAAACAGGCACATATATAAAACACACTTAGGCACATACTAAAACAAATAGATAATCTAGACATCACCCCAAGGTAGGTGATTAGTAATGTCGGAATTAGAAAAAGAGTCTTTAGAAGCACATGTAGACCTGTGCTCTGAGAGGTATAATGGATTGCATAGAGAGCTGAAAAACTTGGGTAGCCGAATGGATAAATTTGAAAAAACTCTGTCTGAATTAAAAGATATGATGATTTCAATGAAACAAGATAGAAACAAGCAACTAATCAATTGGGGTGTGGGTATCATTGGTGTCCTCATAAGTGCAGTTGGCGCACTGCTATTTGTTTTACTAACAAAATAATTTAAGCATAAATACAGTATGATTTTGAGTGAACTTACTGAAGGCATGACATGGGCAAAACGCGGCAATAAAGTTGTTCGTAAGTTTCGTTGCACTATGGGCAGACGCAAAAGTCGTGTTGTGAGTAGTCCCGCACAATGCTTTGCAGCACCGGATATTAAAAAGCGTATTAAGTTAAAGATGACTAAAGCACGTTTGGGTGCAAGAATGACACGCAAAGCAAAGAAAACAAAAAGAGTTAATCCAGCAAGTAAACGTGTAGCAGCACTAAACAAGGCAAGCAGATGAAACTATTAGAAGCACAATACGGAATGATACGCGGCGCGGCTGTGCAGATAAATGAGGCGCAGTATATTCTAACAGGTACACAAGGCTTTACTGCAACATTTGCCGATCCAAATGATCCGCGTATTACTTTTACAATGAATTTAAGCGATAAAAAAATTGATTTGTCAGGCCCTAATGGCATGATACAAATCACAGACGAACTGACACCAGCTGACAGAGCGAACTTGATTCGCCGTGCTAAAGGTGTAATGGTTGATGTTAACGTAAGTAGTTTACGATAATGCGTTTTGTAGAATTTACAAGTGGTCTTCAGACTTTTGTAACCAAGGAGGAGCAGGAGCTCATTGAAACAATGAGTAAAGGTCCTGTGAAAAAAAGAGATTTAAGTGAGAGAGAACAACAAGTGGCACGCCGCTTAACCGAAAAATCTATCCTAACAAGGCAAAAGAAAGATGACAGCATCTATTTTACAATTTCCAAAGCAGCAAACACTTCATCAACGTATTGATCGTTTACTAGACTTTGTTCCCGAAATAAGAATACGCAAACTTGAGCATGGCAGTGTAAAGGTAAATGACATTGTGATTGACAATCGCTATGGCGCTTGGACATGTAAGGGTGAAAATTTTTATAGACGTAAAAGTGCTGTAGGATATGCGCTGTGCTTACTACGCAATGAAATGGCTAAAGCAAAAGAAATAAAACAATTAGATCGTAAACTACAAAAAGTAAAAACAGACATAGACTTTTACCACTATCATTTGCGTGGCACTAACCAAGTACGCAAAAACATTATGAGTCACCGCATTAGTGCTGATATGCCCATGCTGCACGAAGCGGATGCTGCACTCACACAACTCCTTAAAACCATTTCAGTTTAATAAATACACTATATAAATTAAAGGGAAGAACCATGAACCTTACAGATCTCGTACCTGCTCCAAATGCAGAAAAAGTAAACAAACTAGCAAAACGTGTATTTGGATATGCACTGGACTTGGATAATCTAAGTGAAGCAAAAGCAGAGCGTTTGCACAAGAATCTCAGTAGTCAAATGAACATTTACGAAAGTAAACTAGGCAGTGCAAGTCAAACTCGTACAAAGTATTACGAGATGAAAATTGCACTTGAGGCACTTACTAAGCACATCGCTGAAAAGAAAGCAAAGCCAGACTATATTGACATCGACGGTGACGGCGATAAAGAAGAGTCAATGAAAAAGGCTGCTAAAGATAAAAAAGCGAAAGCAGACGAAGGCGTTGCACTGGTAAAAACTAGCGGCGAGCGTGATGTTACAGTAATGAAGGCTCCAGACAAGTCAAAGCGCATAACTCCTCGTAGCAAAGACAAGTATGCTAAGCCAGGTGCAGTAAAAGGCGAAAGTGTAGTCACTGAAGGTGCAGTTGAGTCAAGTGAATTGATCATGGCTGCTAAGAGCATGGTTGACAAATATGATGCAATGATTCAAGATGTAGGTGAAATGCTTAACGAAGAACTAGCACCAGTAGCAGATAAGATTCGCGATGAAATGGGTTCAGACATTGCAGATAGTTTTGTAGCAGGCATGACGGGCGCACTACAAAATACATTAGATACTATGAAAGCAGATCGTGTTGGCGCAGACAATGCAACTCGTGTACTAGTTGGAGATGCACCTGCAGAACCAATGGGCATGGATATGGATAACGAAATCGCACCAGACGAAATGGACATGGAGCCAATAGATGATGAGTTTGCAGCATCAGACGCAGCCCAGGGCGGCGAAGAGTCACCAGTAGGTAGAGAAAAGAGAGCATAATGTTTACAACAGTTGATATGAGAAAATTGCAGGATCGTTTGAATGCAATGACTGAAGTTGCAGAAGAAGCAGCACCGGTACAAGAACAGCCAGAAGTAGCACCTGCAGTTGAAGAAGCACCAATTGAAAATTCGAACGGTGATGCAGAACTAGCAGAACTTAAAGACATGCTAGGTCGCAGTGGTGTAATGGGCTTTACTCAGTAATGAGATTTTACGAAGTAGATAGTAGTGTTGATGCTATAATGAGTGCGGCTATGGTTGCACAAACCCGTGCTAGTAGCATGGGCAAGCAAGGCAAACTTAGCATGAACGGCTTTCTACAAATGCTTGCTAATGCAGGTATTATGATGGATTATGACGGATTTAAAACAGTTTTCGACACTAATCCTCAACTAAAGAATGTTATTGCACAATTCAACAAAGACGAGATTACATTTGTTGGCGACAGTGATGACGAAGGCGCAGGATATGAGGAGCCACAAGGCGACATGCCAGATGATGAGCGTGTTGCAAAAATGGCAAAAAGGGCTACTAAGATGAGAACTGAAGAATTTATTGAAACAACACTAACTGAATTTGATAGACACCAGGATATTATAGATCAGATAGTAGACATGCAGCCAGAGAACAGCAATGAAATCATTCGCATGGCACAAAAACTTGGTGCTCCAGATAAAGCAATTGATGACATTCTACAAGCAGTGCTAGACAAAGTTAATATTGACGAAGCAGAACTTCCGCCACACCTAAGTAAAATGTTTGGCAAAGACGGCAGTCAAGTTGAAACACGCACAGATGTTATGAAACAGATGCGCGACATTGTAGACAATAAGAGTGCAATGGAAGTTACGTTTGGTGATGGTAAGCAAATGGTTGACATGTATACAGCGAGTGTACTTTTAGGAGTTTATGATAAAGTAAACCCTGCTAACCAGGAAAAGATTGTACAGCGTGTAGGTACATATGAAAAGTTTTCTAGACTTATGCCTAAACTGTATGGTATGCTAGGTTCTAGAGCTAGTTATGAAGTAGATGAAGGTGATAGCCCACATCCAAAAGGCAGTAAAAAGTACAAAGCACACATGGCTGCAAAGCATGCAAACATGAATGAAGGCAAAAGCATGGAAGATAAGATTGCTGCTGACATTGAAGCAGGCATGAGTACTGATGCAATTATTGGCAAGTATGCTAACAAGGCTACTACAAATACAGATGAGATTCGTAAGATGATC
>Ga0181379_1001193_pt1 | contig 12276 bp, 9 predicted proteins | sample 2SPOviralmetaG_FD_130115 | JGI IMG/M metagenome (GOLD analysis project Ga0181379, IMG submission 130115) | Marine viral communities from the oligotrophic San Pedro Time Series (SPOT) site, San Pedro Channel, CA, USA - 2 SPOT_SRF_2009-07-10 | ecosystem: Environmental > Aquatic > Marine > Strait... | reverse complement strand
CTGTGGAAACTGTGGGTATGTGAGGGTGGAAAAAATGCCCCATAGCAAGCATACTAAGAAGTCCATTGTATCGCTCGAATAGCGCAGAGGTAGAGCACCTCCTTTACACGGAGATTGTCGGGGGTTCGATCCCCTCTTCGAGCATTACTCATAAGAGGTTAAATGCTTACTAATGTTATCTGCAAGATGCAAATTATGCAACAAAGAACTGACAAGTAATAGTAAAGTTCAATTCTGTGGATGCCCTAATCAAATGAAAGTAGTTGACGCTACTGTTGGTGCCATCGACTTAGGACAAGTAGTTCTAACAAAACATGACAGAAAGGTCAAATATCACGGTGTCCTGACATCAGATGACCTAAAATACCAGGAGGAAAGACGCCAACGTAAAGTCCGTCGCATTAATTTTGAGGAACGCTAATGATTAATCTGGACGCTCGTTACGAAAGTTATTTACATAGTAATAAATGTTTTACTATTAATGGAGCATGTGAAAAAGTAATTGCTTACGGGTGGACAGATGATGGTTCGACCATCGATGGATACTATGTCTTGACAAACAACTACAAGTTGCATTATAATATGAAAGAACAATGTATCTCGATGCAGCAACGCATCGGAGTGTAACCAAACTACTGAATATGCAAATTTTTCTAGACACTGCCAACTATACAGAGATCGCTGATCGTTATGCTACTGGTCTTGTATCTGGTATCACGACCAATCCTACACTAGTTCGCAAATCTGGTGTAGATTATTTTGATTTCATCCGCACTCTCTCAAAAGATTTTGCTTTTGAGAGTATCTCTGCAGAAGTTGATGGAAAAAATGCTGATGAGATGTTGCAAAATGCCAAACAGTATATTGCAATTGGTTCAGAAGTTACCATCAAACTCCCTCTCACTAAAGAGGGTCTTATCGCATGTAAGATTCTCTCAGAGCAGGGAGTAAAAACAAATGTTACACTTTGCTTCTCTGCTTCTCAGGCAGTGATGACCGCTTTAGCAGGTGCCACATACATCTCTCCGTTTGTGGGTCGGATGAACGATAATAGTTTCAGTGGCGTGGAACTAGTACGTGCTATTGGTGGACTATACGCTGCTAAGCGAGTGGAGACTAAGGTTCTTGCCGCTAGTCTCCGTGATGTTCACCACGTTTCTCGCTGTCTTATGTACGGTGCAGATGTAGTTACATTACCTACTTCTGTATTCGACAAAATGTATAATCATGTCCTGACTGATGCAGGACTTGCTATTTTTGAAAAAGATTTTAAGGAGATCAATGGTTGAAGTTCCGTTTGCTGAATTTGAAAAAGACTTTGATGCTTATATGGATCGCATCGAAGCAGGTGAAACCTTTATTGTTCGTAAACCAGATGGAACTGCTGTTATGGCAGTCCCTGCTGATGAATATAAAGAACTATCAGATCAGGTTACTGATGCTGACTGGGAAAACATGATGACAACACACGATGACGCTAGTTAAGAAGTTAATTTCCAAGTATGTTTCTCTAATCAAAAAGATTCCAGAGAGACATTACTGGCCTATCTTTGTATTTCTGTCTCTATACTTCATCGTTCCGATGAGTGAGATTACAGTTACACTAGCAGCAATTCTTTACTTCAAGTTTGAAAAGAAGATTGCTCCTGTGGTAGGTAAACTCACCAAGCGACTTCCTAACTGGTTGAGGTTTGGTGGTGGTCTCGTCTTCTTCCTTGTGATGATTGATGATACATTGTTCTACTTTGCCCTGATCGCTCTAGCATTCTGGAGCAGCAAGCAGGTCAGAAAGAAAACTGGCACACTTTCCCCATATGACGATGAGGAGGTGCTACAATATGGAGAGAACAAGGAACCAGATGAAACCCACCGTAATTTTTGACCAAGGACCGTATCGCTTTGTGCAGTGCGGCACCTTAGAAATCAATGGTAGACCAGACTATCGTATTCAAAAATTTCATGAGTGGAAGAAGCGGTACTTTGATATGTACCTGCTTGACAATCAAATGCAACTAGACACTTGCCTTGAGGATCCAGAATACACTAAGTGGTTGGATCCAGAAGGTGTGCCTTGTTACATCCGTGACACCGTAACTAACTAAGAGGTAATTATGAGCGTAAAATCACAAGTCCAAGCTGCTGAAGAAGCACTCCGTCAAGCATTGATTAACGCTCTTGCTGAGGGAGATGAAGATTGTTTGTCTGAACTGTTCACTCAGTATCAAGCAGTCAGTAATCTGAATAAAAAAGTTAATGACATAGTTAAATTTGCCTTTGACGATAATTATTCTTTCGATCTTTCTTCTCCGTATCTTAACAAACCTGGAAAAGACCTTGATATTATGGACAATCTAATTGATTTCCCTATTAATGCTGCTGGTCCAGTTAGTTTGGGTAATTCTATGTGGAGTGAAGATGTAATCACTTTCGGTGATGCAGACAAGTCCCGAGACGACTAAAAACTCGCTCTGGTCGGGATGGGTTTAACGACCCCTCGGGTTTCTTGTTTCCTAAAAACAAGTGGTGCGGGTGATTACGTTGCCGCCTGGTTTCTTACTTCCAGATAAAGAGTAAGTGGTGGTGCCAAACCCCTTCCGTGTGGTTGGTTCTTGTTTACAACTGAAACAAACAAGTGGCGTGCATGTGTCCTGGGGGTTTGACCGCCCCCATTTACTGCGAGTGTAGTTCAGTGGTAGAACGTTAGCCTTCCAAGCTAAATGTCGTCGGTTCAAGTCCGATCTCTCGCTCTTTATAAATATTACTAGCTTAGGGAAACTGTCTTCAGGACTAGTAATATGTCAAAAATTCTTGCAAATCAAATTGCAAACTACCTTGATAACGCACCGATTGAAATTAAGGAAGGTTTCAACATACCAACTGGTAAACCATTACAGGTTAATGGTTCTATTGGTACAAATGGACAAGTCCTTAGCACGGATGGAACTGGTCTTGTATGGGCAACTGCTCCATACTTTGATGGGAATTACCTTAGTCTGAGTAATTTACCAACAATTCCTGCAGCGCAGGTAAACTCTGACTGGGGTTCTAACAGTGGAGTATCACAGATTTTAAACAAACCAATTGTTCCACCAGTTCCTTCGGTCACAATTGCTAGTTCTCCATCTGGTAACGGATCTCTTACTTACAACTCTACTAACGGTGAATTTACTTTAACTCAGGCAGATCTAAGTTCGTATCTAACAGTAGAAACTGACCCTGTATTTGCTGCTTCTGATGCTGCTGCTGTAACTACTGCTAAGATCACTAACTGGGACTCGGCATATTCCTGGGGCAACCATGCCACACAAAATTATATTACTCTTACTAACATCAGTGCTGCTACAGCAGCAGCATCTGGTGCTGGAACATTAACATACAATAATTCCACTGGTGTTTTCACTCTTGCACCACCAGATCTTTCTAGTTATCTAACTGCCGAATCCGACACGTTAGCAACAGTAGCAGCGAGAGGAGCAACAACAACCGCTGATGTAACTGTCAATGATATGACAGTCAATGGTAACCTTACTGTTGTTGGAACAACTACATCTACAGCTCAGTCAACACTAAACGTTGCTGCAACTGAAATTGTTATTAATGATGGACAGACTGGAGCTCCAGCACTTAACGGATCTCTGAAAATTGATAGAGGAAGTGGAACAGACACAGCAATTAGATGGAATGAAGGTACAGACATCTGGGAATTTAGTAATGATGGAACTACCTACAATCCAATCCCAACAAACAATAACCAACTAACAAATGGCGCTGGTTATTTAACCTCATACACTGAGACAGACCCTGTATTCAGTGCTTCTCCTGCAGGCACTGTTACAAATACAAACATCACTAACTGGAACACAGCATATGGATGGGGTGATCACTCAACTCAAGGATATCTGACAGCAGAAGCAGACACTCTAGACACTATTACTGCTAGAGGATCTACTACAAATAACGGTATTACAGTTGGTGGTATAACAGTCAATGGAAACATGACTGTCAATGGAACACAAACAGTAATTAATACAACAACCCTCAAGGTCTCGGACAATGAGATCACACTAAACAATGATGTTACTGGCACACCAACGGAGAATGCTGGTATTGAGGTTGAGCGTGGATTATCTGCTAACACACGAATCAGATGGGATGAAACTTCTGATCGCTGGCAGTTCACAAACAATGGCAGCAACTATGTAAATCTTGCTGTCAATATCAGCGATCTTCCAAACGATAGTGGATTCATTAGCAGCTATACTGAGACTGACCCTGTATTCAGTGCGTCTGCTGCGTCTGGTATTACTACTCAGAACCTAACCAACTGGAACGCTTCATATAACTGGGGTGATCACTCAACTCAAGGTTATCTAACATCTCTTGGCGATGCTGCAGGAGTTACAACTGCTAAGATCACTGACTGGGATACAGCACATGGTTGGGGTGATCATGCACAAGCAGGTTACCTAACTTCTTTCACTGAAGCAGATACTCTTGATAGTGTAACTGGTAGAGGTGCTACAACTACTAATGATATTACACTAACTGGGGCTACTCTAGATCTTTCTGGTTCTACTTCTAATCTTTATATTGGAGCAAGCAGTAATAGAATTGAGATGTCCCACAACACCTCAAATGGTAATCTAACTTGTACTACTGGATATCAATACATTCGTGCTGCCAGTGGATTTAGGGTTCAAAAAGAGGGTGATGGATTTGATGACATTATCAAAGCAGTTGCTGATGGTGCAGTAGAACTTTACTATGATGATGTCAAAAAATTTGAAACCACATCTACTGGTGTAACTATCAGTGGAGACATCGCACTTGGTAGTGGAGATCTTACAACTACAGGTAAGTTATTCTACTCTAATAACTTTGCCACGACTGGAGATCTTCCAAGTGCAACTACCTATCATGGTATGTTCGCTCACGTTCATGGTGAAGGTCATGGATACTTCGCACATGCTGGTCTTTGGACGCAACTATTAGACACTGGTTCTTCACTTAGTGAACTTGCTGATGTTGCTACTACAGCACCTTCTAGTAACGATGTCCTTACTTGGAATGGATCTGGATGGGCACCAGCTGCTGCTCAAGGTGGCGGTGGTGGTGGTGGTCCATCTACAGACACTCTCGACGATGTAACTTCTAGAGGTGCTACTACTTCAAATGATATTTTCTTGGGGGATTCTACCAAACTAGGTTTTGGTGCTAATGGTTCTCGTGGCGATGTTGAAGTATATTATGATCAAGCGAACCTTAGATATACCTTTGAAGACGTTTCTGGATGTGAATTTAGATTTGAAAATAATGTTGGTGGTAATGCTACTGCTTTCAACTTCCTCAAGGGTGGATCTACTTTGGCAAGAATGTCAGCAGTAAGTGTTGACTTGTGGGCTGGTGGAACTCAAAGATTACAAACAACATCAACTGGTGTAACAATCACAGGTGCTCTTACTGTGACATCAATTGTTAAATCTGGTGGCACAAATACTCAGTTCTTGAAGGCAGATGGTAGTGTTGACAGCACTTCATACCTGACTTCTTACACAGAGACTGACCCTGTATTCTCTGCTTCTGAAGCAGCAAACATTCTTTCTACTGACACTACTAACTGGAACACAGCATATGGTTGGGGTAACCATGCTGGACAGGGTTACTTAACTAGCGTAGGAGGTATCAATACTCTCACTGATGTAAACCTTACCACACCCCTTACCAACCAAACTCTTGTATACAATGGATCCCAGTGGGTTAACTCTTATGGTGCATCTGGTCTACAGAGTAGAACAACAGCACAAGGATCTACAGGAACAATTGCAGATGGTTCTGCAGGAGATGTAACTATTGGAGCATCTAAATCTTATCTTCTTATGAAGGTACAGACTTCTGCTGCTGCATGGGTCACACTATATACAGATACAGGTAGCAGATCGAGTGATTCTAGTAGATTAGAAACAACTGATCCATCACCAGGATCGGGTGTTATTGCTGAAGTTATTACCAGTGCTGCTAGTACACAAATCATCACCCCAGGCGTAATGGGATGGAATGATGATGGAACACCAGGCACTAATGTTTATGCTAAAGTGGTCAATAAGTCTGGTGCTTCTGCAAATATCACAGTAACAATCACATACGTAGCCCTAGAGATCTGATATGGATTTACAGTTAAAGGAAATCGTCGTCACTCTCTACAGAACAGACGATCTGGAGAGTTTTTATGAAGACATGTCTTACTCTACAGATAATGGTAATGACTGGATCCCAGATCGTCCAGTAAAATTGGCAAAGAAGAGACCTATTAGTAGGAATACACACTATTATCTGACTGAGACTGAGGCATATAATTTAAAGAAGGACAGTAGAGTCTGGGACACGATAGATCCCAGTAGAATAAAAATTAAAAAGCAAGCAAACTTTATCAACAACGATCCATATACAATTACTAATGGAACGTTCTTTAAAAACGCTCCACCAGGGACAACATTAAATCCTAACTGGCGTCAGTGGGGTCATTTACATTGTGCTGGTGATGCAAGCCAAAGAAGAAAAAGCACTTGGGGTGATGGAACAAATAATGAGACAGTTAGTGATACAATTACAGTTCATAATTCTGGTAAACATGTTGATGTAGTAATTGTTGATGATCCTGTATCATATGACAGTGAAGAGTGGTACAGTCCCACAGATAACACCACCAGATTTGTACAGTATCAGTGGTTTGATAATCTCAATACTCTTGTTAATAGTATTGACGATGATTTCCAGACAGAACCAACTGGAACAATTAACTATGGTCAAAATTCTTCGACACCAGAGTATCATGGTATTCATGTGACTGGTACAGCTGCAGGTCAATACTATGGATGGGCACAAGAAGCAAACATCTATAACTTAGCAGTAACAGATCCATGGCCTTCTGGGCAAATAGTTCCTGCTTTTCTTATCTTTGATTATCTAAGAGCATTTCATAGATTAAAACCAAAAAATGGTGTCACAGGTATCAAGAATCCTACAATTACTAATCATAGTTACGGTGGCATTTATGATTTTGAAGAATCCATGCCATTTGGTGCTGTAACTGCCATCAATTACAGAGGAACAACATATAATTCTGGTAATCCTGGACCATCTGGTTGGACAGAAGCAGGAGTAGAAGCAGACTTTGGTTTTAATACAGTTGGAGAGCAATACCAACCATCATATTCTGCTGCTATTGTTGCTGATGTCATTGACGCAATCAATGAAGGTATTGTTATGACAGGATCTGCTGGTAATGATAACTTACTTGTAGACGAACCAGGCGGTACTGACTGGAATAACACTGTAACTATTAGTGGGATTGGAACGATCTATTACAACAGAGGAGCATGGCCTAACTCTCCTGATAGTGGTTCTATTAATGTTGGTTCATTATCAGATCATTCTGAATTTAGAAGATCGACTTTCAGTAACTTTGGTCCTGGCGTATCAGTATTTGCTCCTGGTGACGACATCCTTTCTGCATACGGAAACACAGGTTTTAATGATACAAAATATACACAAGGATCTGGTAACTATTACTTTCCTATTCAAGGAACTAGTATGGCAGCACCACAGGTCTGTGGTATTCTAGCTTGTCTTGCTACAAATAAAAGATTTACACAAGAGGATGCACGAGGTGCAGTTCAACGTATGTCTGTTTATGGAGACATGACATTCAATGTAAATGGTGGTGGATTAGATGACAATACGTGTCAGCAAGGAAGTCCTAATCAATATATAACAATTCAAAATCCACGTCCTAGCACTGGATTACTAGGAGAAATTACTGGTTCTAGATCCAGTGGACAAACTTTTCCACGTCCAGTAAAAGTATTTGAATCTGGCACATATCTGGGTGGCAATACTGTTATTGGCATTACCAAGACCTGGAGTCAAGGAACATATACATGGACACCACAAATCCATGAACCTACAACTGGAACTGTTCCGTTCCCAGTTGCAATTCTACTACATGGTAACGGTGGTCAAGGCAGCAATATGATTGCTGAATGGCAGAATAGACTTACCGATCATATCTTGATTGCTCCTACTGGATATAATAATGCATGGAATATAATTGACGAGAGTGATGCACCAGATGTAGAAGTCATCTCTGATATTATCCAACTGGTTGCTCCATTTACTAACGTTGATCAAAATAAGATCAGAGTTCTTGGATATTCTAATGGTGGAGCACTTGCATTAAGAGTTGCAACTGAATACACAGGTAATGAAGTTGATATGGTTGCTGCGTTTATCTCACAAATTCATAGCAATCAACGTAGATCTGGTACGTGGTATAAACCATCTAACCATGAAAATACTGACACTGGACAACCATTCCAAGGATATGATACTTCATATACACCACATACACCTAGGTTTATTATGCAGTTGAATGGAACATCAGACTCAGTTGTTCCATACGGTGGTGGTAATGGTCCTGGTGGAGCAAATTTCTTTGACGCTTCAAACAGTGCATTCTATCTTGGTCAAGCACAGGGATATGTTGGAAGTTTGAAAGGATCTGGACAAGCATATACAGCACATCCTGCCATCGAAGTTATTAACTATCCTGGTGGTAGCGAAAACTATAGAGTGGTACTTGCATCCGAACCTACAGGACACAACACCACCACTGGAATGAAAGATATTGTTGAGGAGTGGATGGAATCTGATGGTGCTACACTTACCTTAACAGCAGCTGGTGGAAACAGTTATGATATTACTGTCACCGCTAGTGGTGCTGTTAATTATATTATGTCTGGTGAAGATAAAAACGGAGTGTTTAGTGGACAGTCAGACCATGCTATTGTAATTGATGCTGGTGATACAATCAACTTCATTCTATCTACAGGTGTTAGTCCATCGCACCCATTCTGGATTAAGACATCTGCTGTTACAGGAACTGGCAGTGGTGTAACAACAGGCACACTGTCTGGTAATGGACAAACGACAGGAACTATGACGTGGGACACTACGGGAGTGACTCCAGGAACATATTATTATATTTGTCAGGCCCATAGTTTGATGACAAACAGCATTACTGTACAGTGATAAATAAACCTGAGACCGAGTATCTATCTGGTAGTTAAATGGCTGACCGTTTCCCATTAATTGTTAACGCAGTTTCCAAAAAAATTGAGGAAATTGTAGCAGGTGACAATTTAGAGTTAACCAATAATGGCATTGTCATTAGTGGCGACTCTGGTGCAGGAAAATACTTATACAGTGATGGAACCACTGTTTTGTGGAGTTCTCCTGGTGATGTATACCTAACGCAAAGTCAAACTATTACGAACAAGACGTTTGATTCTTGTACAATTTCTGGTACTTCAAATACTCTAACAAATATTCCGAATACATCACTAATCAATAGTGGTATCACGGTTAATGGTGTTACAGTTTCACTTGGTGGAAGTATTACAACCCCAGATAATGATACAACGTATACTATTGGTGCTGCGGATGCAATTAGTCCACAGGAAAAAATAATTCGTATTACAGGATCTGATACATCTACGGATGAGGTAAAGATTACTGCTGGAACAAACATGAATATCGCTAGAACAGGCGATACATTGATTTTAAGTTCTAGTTATGTTGATACTGATACTGTAACTAGACTTCAGGCATATACTGGTGGTGCATTCCAAGATGGTGACGTTACTATCCGAGGCGCTGGTGGCACCACTGTTACTCAGGATACACAATCAAAAACTATTCTAGTCACATCTACTGATGCTGACACAATCACCAGACTCAGAGCAACTGCTGGTCAGGTTTATAACTCTGGTGACTTCACATTACTTGCTAGCGGAGCAACTAGCATTGCACAGGGTATAGATGGCAATGGTGATCCTACTATTACCTATAGTTCTACCGATACTATTACTAGACTTAAAGGTGGTGGTGCAGGATCGTTCACATCTGGTGACATTACTGTTACTGGTGGTACAAATGTAACAGTATCTCAATCTGGTTCAACAATCACTGTTGCATCTCAGGATAACGATACAGTTACACAATTTGCTGCAAACTCTACGTCTCTAGCTGCTGGAGACTTTAGACTAACTGCTTCTGGTGCTACTACTCTTACGGAAACTTCTAGTGGTGGAGTAACCACAATTGAAATCAGTTCAGTTAACTCTGATACTGGTGCTTCTCTAACAGCATCTGGTGGTATTCTTCTTGCATCGGATGACTTCTCACTTAAGAACAGCACAAACTTTACTGGAAATACACTTGTAAAATGGGACAGTGGTAACTCTCAACTAGCAAACAGTCTTATTAGTGACAACGGATCTGAAGTAACTATCGGGGGTGACTTGATTGTCACTGGAACCCAAACGATCCTTGAAACATCTACTCTAATTGTAGAGGATAACATTATCGAACTTAGGAAGGGAAGTTCCTTGGTTGGTGCTGATGGTGGTATCCAAGTAAACAGAACTACTGACTCAAATGGAACAGTTGTTTCATATCAGCAAATGCAGTGGTATGAAGCTGGTTCATATTGGAGATCTTGGGATGGATCTGTTGAAAAGAGATTAGTAACAGAGACTGACACTCAAGTTCTTTCAAACAAAACTCTCGTATCTCCTACATTAACTGGTCCAACTCTTGGCGCTGCTACTGCAACTAGTATCAATGGATTGGGTGTTGTTAGCACAGCATCAGCATCTATCAATATTAACTCTGCAAAGAGTTTAGAGGTACAAAGATCTTGTTTGTTCACCACTGATAATAATAGTGGTACGGTTACAGTTAACTTTAGAAACGGTGGTAATGTAGCATATAGATCTGATACTCTTGCTTCATTCTCTTCTACAACATCAACACAACTTCGTGGTCTCATTAGTGATAGCACTGGACTTGATCGTCTCGTATTCCAGACTAGTCCAAACATTCTAACTTCACTTAATACTACATCTTCAACATTTAATTTACTAAATTCTGGTGCAGCAGCTATCAACTTCGCTGGAGCAACAACTGTTCTAAGCATTGGTTCAACTACAGGAACAACCACAGTCAATAATGATACTGTCTTATCAAAAGACCTTACAGTTGGTACAACAGTTGGTGATATTATTACACTGAATGGTACAGTCAACTCTGAGAATGCTGACATTGTAATTCGTGGCAGTGGTTCTGATCCAATGAGCATTGGCCGTGGATCTGGTAATGTAACTACAAACACACGAGTCGGAGTAAGAGCTTTAAACGCAGTCACAAGCGGATCTCAGAACACAGCATTTGGTTATGAAGCTGGTTACACAATTAATGCTGGTGCTGCTAACCTTGCTATAGGTAATAGAGCACTTAGAAGTTGTGGTATTGGCAACAATAATATTGCGTTGGGTCGTGATGTATTGCTAGGTTGTACAGACGGATCTAAGAACATTGCCATCGGTAACAATACTTTAGAGTCAGCAACTTCAGGTGAGGCTAACGTTTGTATTGGACATTATGCAGGTTATGCAGCACTTGGTAGTGGTAACGTTCTGATCGGTCCTGCTACTAATGAGAACACTTCTGATGCTACCTATCGTCCACCAAATCCAGGTGGTGATAGACAACTTGTCATCGGTTCTGGAACTGAGGCATGGATTGAAGGTAACAGTGACTTCAAGGTAACAATTCCAAACGAATTTGCCGTTACTGGAGACTGTACAATCACAGGTGACTTGACAGTTAATGGAACCACCACTAGCGTGAACTCTAATGTCATGACAGTGGATGATAAAGAGATTGAACTTGCTTCTGTTGTCAACGTTGTTGTTCAAGCAACAGCAGTAAATGGTAACTCCACAATTACAGGTATTACACCAACTACTGGATTGATTCCTGGAATGGCTGTAAATTCACAGACTGGTGGTATTGATTTTGGTACAGATTGTATTATTGTTTCTATCACTGGAAACAGTGCAGTCCTATCTAACTCTGTTACTGGATCTGGTAGTGTTACCTTTGAAGCAATAGGTCCTAGTGACACCGCAGCTAATGGCGGTGGATTGCGATTGAAAGGAACAACAGATAAGACTATCACATATGATGACAGCAGAGCAGATAAGTATTGGACATTCTCTGAAAACTTAGAGGTTGCATTTGGTAAAAAGTTTGTTATTGGTAACCAATTAGCATTGAGTACAACATCTATTGGATCTACTGTTGTCAACTCTTCACTCACTTCTGTTGGAACTTTAGTCAATCTAACTGTTGATGGATTCCTTACGATTGGTGGTG
>Ga0181379_1001189_pt1 | contig 12282 bp, 5 predicted proteins | sample 2SPOviralmetaG_FD_130115 | JGI IMG/M metagenome (GOLD analysis project Ga0181379, IMG submission 130115) | Marine viral communities from the oligotrophic San Pedro Time Series (SPOT) site, San Pedro Channel, CA, USA - 2 SPOT_SRF_2009-07-10 | ecosystem: Environmental > Aquatic > Marine > Strait... | reverse complement strand
TCCAAGACAACAAGACCTTTAGTGGATGTTTGTTCTTGGTAAATCATTTCGTCGTCTTTGAGAACACCATCTACATTTTTAAGAACCAGAATCTGGTTCTCTTTTTGGTAGTCGACAATCTCAGCTTCAACCAAGTGCATGTCTTCCGAACCCTGATAAACTCGGAATCCTGGAATCCATTCGGCAACATCTCCCTCTTCATCAAGAACGTCAATAACAACTAACCTAGTTGTTATGAGAATCTCGGGTTTGACTGCCCTATTGGCACTCAACTCTCTACCTGGATCGATAACCTTGAGAGACTTGATTTGTCCAATGGTGTCTGTTAATGGGATGTAGTTTCCATCTTGTTCGACAATCAGAGCTCTAGGAATAACATACCCTTCGCCTCCATTAGTGATTGTAATTCCAGTAACCTCTCCGTTTGTTACATTGACCACACCCTCAGCACCGAACCCAGAAGCATCTTCATCATAGAAAATAATAGTAGGATTCACATATCTGGATCCACCTCGGGTGACAGTAACATTATCTTGAAGAATAGACAAGTTATTGAGAGGTGCCTGTTGTATAGAAACATCAGCTTGGTCAGCTGCTACAGGATAGGACCCAACAATGTTAGGAAGGTAACGATAACCAATACCACCTGAGACGGCATCCGCATAGGCTGCCTCTCCTTGGTATTCTGGTTTTGTTACCGAATATTTGATTAGTGTATCTTGTTTGTATAATACGGTTGTGAAGAAGTAGAACTTATTGTTTGGTAACTCATCACCAAACACAGCTGTTGGGGGTCCAATGTAACCACCACCTGGTTCAGTAATGGTAACATCCATAATTGAACCGTCGATGGGGTTGACAATAGCAAGACCTCTAGCTCCAGTACCACCACCACCTCTAAACTCAACGAGAACCTCTTGTGGATAACTGCCTCCTTTCTGAAGCATAGTTACACCGGTAACCTTTCCATCATCAACTGTACCCTCACCAAGAGCAAGAGTAACTCTACCTGCCTTATCGATAACTCTTTCGCCATTTATTTCTGAGAAAAGAGAACCTTCGATTCTAATAGTCTCTCCATCGATCAGTTGGTGTGGTTCTTTTGTTGTTACAACATAGACAAAGTGACTGAAGTTTTCTGTCTTAGTTCCGTCTGGAATTTCCTTAGCTTTTGTGCCTTTAACGCCTCGGTTAACAAACAAACCATCTTGAGGAAGTTTCTGAACAATCTCTGCCTTCTCATTTACGAATACACCAGGAGCACCGACCTTGAACTCGATTACATCACCAACGTCAAAGGTAGAAGTGTTTCTGAAATAAAGAGTCTGTTGTTCTGGAAGTTCAGGAAGAGGCCAAACTCCACCACCACCTTCAGCTCCACCACCACCGAGACCTGGATACTGGTTACCACCGTTTGGTGCCGATGTATCAAGAGCATAGATGGTAGATAGTGTTCCTACTGGGTTTGTAACACACCAAGTCTCATCATAACGAATGTACATCATACCAGTACCGATACCGGCTGGAGACCACCACAAAGTTCCGTTTTCTTTGAGATCGACTGTTACGTCAGTTCCCATAAGGTTGGAAGGGTCACTTCCTAACAAAGTAATAACCTCTCTTCCATCTACTCCAATAACAGGAGAGTAGGAATCAGGTGACTTGAAAGACACAACCACCTTCAAACCAACAGACTGACTGCCTGGATCTGGGTTGAAGCTAAAATCACGACCACCAGCATCATAAGGGGCGTGAGGAATAGAACCGTTAGGATCAGTACAAACCCAAACACGATTATAGTAAATGTAAAGGATGCCAGTGTGTTGTGACCACCACAGGTCACCCTCAATAAGAGTACCTCCGTCTGATCTCAGGTCTGGTGCCATCGTAGAGATAGTAACAGTTCTCTGAGTCTGTGCATGATAGACATCCTGAACAGTAGGAGTGTGAGTACCAATACCTGTGTTGAGTGAACCAATCATTGGTCTGGTACCAATTGGTTGAGTACAAACCCAACTCGTTCCATAGAAGATGTAAAGGCGACCAGTCTGTTCAGACCACCACAAGTCACCTGTGTTGATGTTATTGTCGTCTTCTGGGAAGAAGTCACTAACATAGGAAGTAGAACTTATAGCATAGGGAGAACCGTCAGGCAAACTCAGTTCACCAACATAAACCTCGTTCAGGAGGCTACTGAGGATGTCTGGATCAATAATGTAGAGTGAAGAATCTTCTGTTGCTATAAATCTATGAATAAGGTCATAGGTGGGAGTTTGTGATTCTCTATTCGCATCACCCAAAGACAACACAGGTAAGATCTCAACTGTTTTACCTCTGGCATCAAAGAAAGCATCACCAGCCTGAATAAGGTTAGGTGTGTTAGTATGAACGATTAAAATTCCTTCCTCATAACTCTCAATGACTGCTTGAGCACCACTTGAAGTTGAGATTGAGTTACCTACAATAAAGATTAACTCTCCTTCCACGTAATATCTAACGTTCTCCCAATCCACATCGGATCCATAACCTTTAGCCAGAACCCAGTCGTCAAGTTTGACTTCATCTCCATTCCAAGCCGTACCTGGTTCAGAATAGATGAAGTAGTCACCTGTTCTAAACGGTAGTCTGGATGGTGGATAAAGTTCTTCAGTAGGTTCTTGTCCCGGTTCAATAACACCTATTTTCCTTGACGTTCCGTAGATGGAGAAGATGTTGGTGTAGTGTCTAAGGTTGATGAGTTGCCTATGGGAAATCAACCTGGTCATAGTGGCTTCTCTGACGCCCACATTTTTATCGACTTCTTTACCCCAAATGTGAGAGATCTTACCAATAGCACCGGCACCTTGTGTCTCTGTGTCATCAAAATAGAGATAGTCCCCTACAATTCTATTGTAAGGAGCACCGTCTAACACTTTGATGCCAGAAACGTATCCGTCCGAGACAGAAGAAACTTCTAGTTTGATTCCCTCTGAGGTTGACTGTAGATATGGGTTTCTATACCTTTCAATATAATCAAAGTCAAAGTCAATGGTTCTGTCATCATAAGTTGCAGTAGGTTGAGATAACTCAAACCCAACCGGGACGGCTACTTCGTGATCCGTTACATTGATTCTCTGTGAAATAGGTTTGTTCTTGAAAGTAGGACCTATGATGTAAGGGAAGGCTGGAGTTCCATCTGCGTTGTTGGTGATGAAGTAACAATAAACTCCTCTTGGATAAATCTCTTTAGGGAACTCAGGTGTGTTACACACTTTGCCGTTGTATTCGTCCAACAGGTCATTTCCATCTATAGTTTCGGACTCTAGGGGAATAGGGAAGTACCTATAGTCTTGAATAAATGCCCCCATTGGCAGTGTGTCATCTGGTGGAGAGGCACCTACAAGTTCACCATTGGATGGAATCATCCCAGCCCTATCTGCCTGGAGTCTGTATCCAGACTTTTGTCTAACCAGACCATTATTATCGTTCTCTCCATTTCTCCACCCAATAGGACCATAGATGGGGTTGCCATCAAAAGCCCAACCAATCAGAGGTGAGTGTTGGAACCCATCATCTTTTAGTTTCTCTCTAAGTTTGATAGGATCAGCAATATAAGCAAACTTGTTTATGTTTCCGGCATCATCTGGCCAGAGGAATCCATTACCATCGTCAAAAGACAGATTAGGGGCAGACTCAACCGAAACCCACCTATTCAATTCATAATACTCAATATTGGCTATAACTACAGCATCTTCACCAACAGGAATGACCTTAGCTTGTGTTGTGGATGGGTTGTAATCAATTCCAGAGTGGTTGACCTCAACACTGTTGATAACACCTTCTCCGTCTACAGTACAATTGATGACGGCACCTTTACCTCTATTTGAACTATCAACAATCTTGACTGCTGGTAGATCTTTGTAATATTGACCACCATTCAGAACAGAGGCAGAAGTGACCCTTCCGTATCTGTCAAAGGAAAGAGCAATCTCTGCGTTCTCTCCACTTGTAACTCTAACTGAAGGAACTCCTTCATAACTACCTTCAGAAGTCGAAGTGACGGCTGTAATTTTACCGGTGTCCGGATCTACTGTGGCTTCGGCCGTAGAGAGATCTGGAGTCATAATGACAGTAGGGTTCAGATATTCTTTCCCTGTATTAAGAACAGTAAAATCAATAATTTTACCACGTTCTAGTCTTTCCGTAGAGACATTACTATAAGCAGGAACACCATCGACGAAAACACCAATGCCACCTGTTCCTTTATGGTCTAACTCATCGTTTTTCTGAATTGACTCCCTTCTAGGAATGATGTGCATAGCAAACTCACCCTGGAGACCGGGACCAACAGAATCGTTGTTACTGAATAGACCAATCTCATAATCTGGAAGTTTACTGGAAGCCACGAAGACATAATCGTGATTGAAGTACACACCACTTACACCCCAAGTGTAATTGCCGATGTATGGCAACAAAGGTCTGGCTTCGGTTGTTCTTGCAAGTCCGTCTGCGTAGTTTTCTCTATCCAAGAAAGAACCAAGGATAGGTTCTCTATAATCGATTCTACCAGGTCCGTTTAGGATGACTTCGTCGTCTGTTGTGTGAAGAACACCAGGATCATCCACCCTAATGTCAGAAACAAGACCAAGAGGCCAAGAACGAGAAACATAAACCTCACCATCCTCAACATAAGAGGATTCGATGAAATATGGTCCGTAGACTTTCTCTCCTTTGGTGTGTTGTACTTCTACTCCCCTATAACCTCTCGTACAGTTAAAGAACTGGTTAAAAGACTTACTTTCATAAAAGATAGCTTCCTCACCAATAAAGAACAAGCCTTTATCTGGGAAACCTAGAGTTGACTCCACTGTAACTGTGGTTACGTCTCTTCCGGTGTCTGTAGAAGTCAACTCACTCTCAAGAGATCTCGTGAGGACTGTGTAGGGGTTGGCGAGGAAATCACCTTCTAAACTGTCGGGGACCAGAGAAAGTTCATACTGAATTCTGTCACCGAACATGTATGTGGAGACATAGTTACAGGTTGCCTTTGCATAGATGTTCTTTTCTTTCTTATCAAGATAAGAACGATAGATTACTTGAGAACCCGTAAGTTTACTAGGAGTTCCATATCTAACTGATGGGTCACATAGTGTTTTGGGAACAGGAACAACCCTCATAAATCTATTCTGAATCCAAGTAGATTCAGAAGGTTTAATCATTTGATCGCCAGGATATCTTACTTCAACGTCATTCTCGCCGAACAAGATTTTAAAGAATGACTTGATGCCAAGTTTTGTTCCTTTGGACTGATAGAAATCCTTAATGTTGACTAGGAGAGGAGATCTACTAATGTCTGGGTGTACTCTTTCGGAGGAGAAACTTGGAACGAAAGATTCGTGAATGGTGTCCAACATAGACACCAAGAACATAACAGAAAGGTTGAAAACCTTAGACCCAGCAATGTGAGTTGTTTGTTCTGTTTTGTACTTGTATTCTCCAGGTAAGTTAAGTGTTGGAAGAATGGTAGTAGCCGAGGCACCACGATACAGGTCATAACAAACGTTATTAATTCGATAACGATATAGAATGATTTCATCGTCGACGAGAATAATTCCATTTTCGAGAGGGAACCCATCACCGTTTGCCAGTTCTAACCGAACAGAAGTGTCACCAAGGGCAATCTCATAGATCTCATCTGTAATAATGTTATAGGACTCAGCAGTAGACAGAACTTCAATTCCCTCAACATTACCAACACCACCTAAAGGAAGGTTTGAGTTAAGAAAGTCAAACTGTCTTATGTGTTTCTTATATGTACTGAAAGATCTATATTCTTGTAACTTTTGTAGGATGTTCTTACCAAACCCAAGTCTTTCATGAGACTTGTTGGATTCGGACATGAATTCAACAAAGTTCTCATAGTTCTCAACTACAAAAGATGGAAGAGCTGAAGGGACTTGGTTAGAAGAAGAAACGATCCGGGTTGATGTGGTTGTCATTTCAAACTCCTCTGTTTTCGATTACGTTGATAACCGAAGAGGCAACGTCCAGGTTCAGATACATAGACTTCTTAGTTGTAACGTCAACTTCTTTTGGTAAAGCCCTAACCTGAATATTGTAGTCACTTATCTCCGTGTCATAGACCTTGATTGGCTTTTGATAACCGATTAAGACCTCACCTTTTTCATAGTCTACTGTTCCGAAATTCTCATTGGCAATAACTTCTTCCAAATTCTCACCGAAGTAGAAAAGAACGATCCGACCCATGTTAATGTTATCCATGTCATTGATGTCTCTGAAGTAATATGTCTTGTCGTCAATGACACCATCCATAACCATCTTAAATCCTGTGCTGTAAACAACAGAATTTAGAGGGTCTCTAGGAAGTTCATTCTCAAAACAGATCTCATAGGAGGCTACTGTGTTTGGGACAATTTGTAAGTCTCTTCTCATTCTGACTTCAGTGAGGTTTCTGATAATAGAAGCGTCAGAGTCGTCAATCGATCCAATTAGTCTAGAATATCTAACAGACCCACCAAACCTCTCCACGTTCGGAGAATCAGCGTACTTATTCAAGGTCTCTCGAACAGTAGAAGCAATAGCACCACTATCTTTCAACGTCTGAGTGGAATCGTAATAAACAGTAGATACAAGTTCTACATTGAGAACTTGAGGGTCTTCGAAGACAAGATCAAGAGAAGCAATTCTATAGTTGTTCAGAGATCTCTTAATAAAGTTCTTAACCACTGAAGAAAGTTTATCTGCGTAGTTTGGCTTCACCACAATGAAAATTCTTCCATATTGAGGAATGGTTTTCTGTTCTCCTCCATAGACATAGATGTCATCTACTGCCGGGTAGATCTTTCTAATAATCGTCGTGTAGTCCTCGGCTACCACACACCTGTTCTGTGTTTCGTAGAACTTAGGTGCTCTGAACTTGATAGAAGGAACAGATTCGATATCTTGACCACCAGAGGTCTTATCAGAACTAAACACACTGGGAGATGCGCTAACTGAGTTTCCAAAGGAGTCTAAAACCTTACCGATGAACCTAAAGTTATTTGTACCTTGAATACCGTTACCTAACTCACCATTAGTAGCAATATAGTCAACATAAATTCTTGCCCCGTTCGTAAGTTTGTTTCCGAAGAACCCATCACCGAAAGTTAGTTCATAATAACCCTCTTCAGTCTCACTGAGCCAATATGATTTACTATTTTCGTCCAACTGGACTAAATTTTGTGCCACACTGTAAAGACTGTTGATTTCTTCATTAGGGTTCTCTTGAACTTCGACTCTTAACGTTGTGGCGTCAATGTTTGGGTTGTTGAGAATAAATCTTTGGTTGTAGTCCGACTCGTCAACAGTAAATTGAGCCGAAAGGAATACGCCTTCAGAAATCACTGTGTTTGTGAAGGTACAAACACCAAAGTTACTCACAATAGCAGTTTGTGGGTCGGCAAAGTTGAAAATCAACTGTCTGCTGTTATTAGTAACAGAGAAAGCAGCTCCACGTTGAATTTCCAGGGAACTTGGAAATCCACTAGTGTAATTATTACGGTCTAACTGAAATTCAAAGGTGACATAAGAAATTGAAGCTCTGGCAGACGTTGGATTGTATCCAATCATCTCGGCATTGGAAACTACGTTTTGTCTGATCGATGCCGATGCAAGAAAACTCTCATTGGCGATCATGTTGGTAGAATAGGCATTGATTTGTGCCTGATATGCCAAAAGATCTAGAATGACTTGAAGGTTGGAGCCGTCAAAGTCAAAATCTGTGAATTTGTTAGTAGATTTGAGATAGTCGACCAGATTTTCTTTAATCTGTTCGAAATCTACTTCTGTTAATTGGATAGCTCCAGCCACAAGTCCTTATCCCTATTTTCAGTTATTTATAACCCTATCTGGTGGGTTCTAATAGGTGACTAAATGTGATGATCTGATCGTATCCAACGATCTTGTAGGTTATAGTCACCACAAATGTGTTTTGTTCCGGTCTAGGTTCAACAATGACCGAATTCATTGCTTTTTTCAGACTCTCACTACCAGTTATGTACCTAGTGTTGTCATCTGTGATGTTCATGATGTCAATTTGAGGTACTAACTCGACTCTGGGTTCTGAAAGTTTGATAACTCTTTCAATTTCTCTACTAATAAGGTCGGCTGTAACTTCGTCGAAAGTCTCAAACAAATACGAAGGAATTCCTGACCCAATATCCGCTTGGAATGGGACTTCGGTTGGAGTTATCATCATTAAATTCTTCAAGGCATTATTAATTGCTCTTTCATTCAGTAAAGTTGTCAAATCCCCGGTTACTGGGTTAGCTTCAAATGACAACGAGACGTCAGTAAATCTTTTAGAGTTATTGGTTAAGAAAACAGCCATAAAAATAGGGGCTTTTGCCCCTATTTATTAGCTATTCTCTTGTTCTTCAGTCCACTGAGGGTATTTCTCCTTCAGTTTTCTCATTCTGGCTTGTTCTAAGTAAACTTCTGCTGCTGGATCACTGATAAGAACACGAGTTCCGTGTTCTGCAAACATGGTCTCTTCTAAGAAGTCGGGATAACGTTCTTTGTGTGTCATAAGTACTTTCTATTTCTGTTATTTATCGTTTGCCTTGACCACGATAGCGCTTACTGCGGTGGGAATTACTTCTTTTGGAATGTTTCGTGTTCTTTGAACACCCCTGATAGGTCTTTTTGGCTATTGGGGTGATCATGTGGTCGCCGGAATCAGAAAAGATGCGTGCCATTAATTCGAATTTTGAATGTTTGAGAGAGTTTGTTCGATTTTATCGAGTCGATTTAAGATTTCGTTGAAAACTTCGACTATATTTTGATGATCTTCTCGTCCTGGAGCTCGATACATGAGCTGAGGAGGAGCTTCCTGTTCATTTTCCACTGAAATATTCACTAGGAAGGGGAACTTTACCTTGCCATACGTATGGGATGGTAGCAGTTCGTGCTGTTTGAGGACCAAAACGTTGCCACATCGAGTAGAATTGATCTCGAAGTGATGTAGTACAAGGGAATTCTCTAATATTTTCCAGGGTCAGAATCAAAACTTCTTTCTGAACTTGTTCTGGAGTGATATTGTAGTAATTAACTAGCTCTGTCTCAGGCATAGACATAAAAAAAGGGTCCCTTATATTATAAGGGATCCCAGAGGAGGTGTCAAATTGAGAGAAGGATCACTTCTTCATTCCGATGTCGCCCATCTTCGTACCAAATCTCATACCGATTTGACGCTTATACTGTTTGTCAGTTTCGTCTCCTTTACTTTGAGCTTTGGCAATTTGCTCTTTGTCGTAAGCCTTACCAATCTGCTTATTGACTTTGTCTTGGTTGGCTGGCTTCCAACCTTCTTCAATCGCAGCTAACCACTCTTCACTCATATGGTTGAAAAGAATCTCAGCCGAGACTGGGTTATTACAGAAGCTCTCTTTCATGAGGTACTCACAGACTTCTTCTTTAGTCAGACCCAAAGCCTTACGGGCTTTCTGTTGTGCCTCCTTACTAGGCGCCTTCATCTTGGGAAGGTCAGCAATAGTGTGAGTCTTACCACCCGTGACCTTTGCCGGACCTCTCGACCCCTTCTCACTTTCACCAGCAGTGTAAGCTGCCATTCTGTTTTCGAAGATTGTCTTCATGTCACTCCAGGAGTAGTCATCAAGATTGTAACCTTCCTTGATCAGGCAACCCACCCACTCTTTCAAGTTATCTTCCTTACACTCACAAGGAGACTTTTTATCTTCACACTTAGGACAAGGCTTCTTACCCTTCTCCTTTAGTGCCTTCTTCATAGGCTCCTTCTTGTCGCCGTCTTTATCGAAATCAAGATAGTCTGGCTTAGATGCTTCGTCAAGTTTGTCGAAACGATTATATTGCCAGGGACCACCTGAAAGTGAAATACCCATGATTGAATAGTAGGTTTCTTTTATTTAGTATTGTCTATAATATACTTAAGTTGAGCAACCTGTTCAGTCAATTCTTCAACTTGTTTTTCAAGTTTTAAGGTTGCGAGTCTATTAAGTCGAGTAACATACATAGAACTCATCTGAATATCATATTCGTTCAGTGCATAATGTTGGTCAGTGTTGTTTTCGTCAATAGGAACCTCCTTGTCAAGATCACCATCATACCTATGAGTTGGCAGTTTAGTCACCCAACTCGAATCAACATTCATAACATCTTCAGCAATCAAACCAAACTTATTACCCTGGATTGATTTACTGCCACTTTTGTTCAAGTAGTGTGTTAGGTCATACTGGAAAGCAGCAAACCTAAGTGACATAAACTTATTAACAATCTCATCATTTCTGTGTCTCATCTTGGCTTCTGACACATATGTGATTGACTTTTTAGTAGCCCGGCTACTAACACGAGCACCCAAGAAATTTCCATCAGACGCCAGAAGACTTCCACTAACGTTCCATCTCAACCAACCAGTACCGAAAATACCATCGGAACAGTCAACAAAGAACTGATTGGCACCCACACGAACACGACCACCACCCTGGTTATAAAGTGAAGTGGTAGCCTGTACTTCATAGAGTGATGGAATGCCATATCCATAAGGCCAGTTGGATCCTGAAACAATCCACTGCCTCGATGCCGTAAGAGTTTTTGGTGCCGGTTTGTTATTAGCTACCTGAGTGTTGACGTAATTGGTAGTGGCAAGTTCTTGGTTATTAGTATAAATCTTGTTACTACTTGGGTTACAAGTGATGCCACCAGTTCCATAAACACTGTTACCAGAACCCCACAACATCTGATATGTTGAATTGGAGTTATTGTTGTAGTTGATGTTGACCGTCTCAGCTCTAGTGGCAACGGCTGCCCTGTCTGCGTTTGCGGCTGAAGTTGCTCTGTTTGCAGTAGATGCAGAACCGGAACTATCCGAATAAGCGACTCTACAACCAGCGTGACCACCATCACCTTGATATCCATACAACATCCAATGACTACCGGTCCAGTATGTCTGAACACTAAAATCACTGTTATTGTCTCTACGATATAGTCTAGTTACACCTCTAGTGTTTCGGTTATCGGAGTTCAAACTTGAATTGTTTGGAGTCTTGACCACATTAGACATAGAGTTAGCCAAGTGGTTAGGACTACACCACCTAATGTAACTATCCTGACTGGCGTAAACCCTTGCGATGGTTGAAGTCGTTTGACCTGAAGTTGTTGTAATCCAACGAGCACTCAAGGTGTTACTGACTGTCAAGTTAGTGACATTAAAGGAAGAAGCACTAATGGTATTACTAACACTAAGGTCTCTACACGAAACGGTACCACTGGAATTGACATTTCCTGATGCTCTGATTTCTCTAACGGTTAAGTCATTAGTGGCTGAAATATTCCTACAAGTTAGATCGGCAGAAAGAGACAGACTAGTGGCAGCCGCACCACCACTAACTGTGAGAGTTCCTGCCCTAACATTACCACTGGCAACTAAGTTCGTAACACTGAGACTACTGGAGGCACTGATATTTCCTGCCGAAAGAGTCCCGGTCAGTTCTAAGTTACCAGTTTGAATTGTGTTAGAACTGGGATAATATTTCAACCCATCATCAGATCTTATTCTAGTATTACCAGAAGGGCTAGCCGAGAAGTTCAGATAACGAACATTCCCTGTGTTTGGGTCAGAGAGAACATTAACGTTTGTTGCGTTGTCTGAGTTGACAGCATTCGTGGCATTTTCTGACGAAACTGCATTGGAGGCAGAACCAGTAAGGTCACCTTTGAATACTGTAGCAGTTAGTGTGTTTGTTGATGGATTATAGCTAAGGCCAGAATCCATATTCAGTTTTTGATTACCCTCTGTCAGACTATCAACGAAAGTCAGATAACGGTTGGCATTAGTACCATCATCTCTTTCAACGTGTACGTTTTCTGCGTTGATAGAGTTCTGAGATAGTTCGGATCCGGGGGAAGTTCCTGTAATGTTAATGTTCCAGGTTCCAGTGGCATTGGAACCATCCAAGTTTGCCTTTAGGTCAAGGGCAGTCTTAGCACCTAGGGGAGTAAGGGCTTTATCATCTGTGGTATCGACAATATTTGTAAGAACAGTAGCGCCTCTTTGTGCCGTAGTGGCATTCTTAATAGAAACTCTGTAACTACTATCAACAATCTCTACAACAATGGGATCTATTCCCACCACAGACTGAACTGGAGCCAGATTAGTCATCTGGGTCTTCAGTTCAATGCCCGTCCATTTGTAACTTAGTCCACCCCTTTCGATACAAAGAAGATCGGTGTCAAGAATTAATGCCATGCTATTCTATAACTTTTATT
>Ga0181379_1001188_pt1 | contig 12288 bp, 26 predicted proteins | sample 2SPOviralmetaG_FD_130115 | JGI IMG/M metagenome (GOLD analysis project Ga0181379, IMG submission 130115) | Marine viral communities from the oligotrophic San Pedro Time Series (SPOT) site, San Pedro Channel, CA, USA - 2 SPOT_SRF_2009-07-10 | ecosystem: Environmental > Aquatic > Marine > Strait... | reverse complement strand
TGACTCTCTGAGTGTCACAAACAACAGTAACGCCTGCGTTGTGTGCGTAATCTGTAGTGCTTGACGCACCGCGTGTACAACCTGTCAACGTGTTCGTGCCATCAAAGTTAAGGGCTGTGTCATTAGCCAAGGTAACGGCTGTGTCCAAGACAATAGCACTTTGACTTGTGACAGTAGCTACACGAACCGTGCCACTGATGCCGGTGCCAGTGACAATCATACCAACGGTGATCGTGCCAGCATTGCCGTCAACCGCCACGTTAGTTGAAGACGTAACCGCACCATTCACATCTGCCGCCGCTGTTGCATCTTTTGCGGTATAGGTGACAATCTCATCATCAATAGTCACCGTGCCGGAAACCGGAAACGATTCGGCATCTGTCAGAATCAATTCTGTGGCACCTTGAGCAAAGGTCACAGCGACAGTAGTAACAGACTGTTTCCAGTCCGCCGCCTGTACTTGCTTGCGAGTGTAGTTGGCATCATCCGTGTCCACCTGAACTTCGGTGATGTTTCCATTTTCCGCAGATGTTACTGCGGTGGCTAGGCCGACATAAATACTGTTTCCCGGCGTAGCAAAAGAAAGAGAATCGTTCTTGAACAAATAGTCAATAACGCGCCTTTCTAGATAGGTGGTTGCTGCATTTGATGTTGCCATCGTCTTTTACTCCTGTTTATGTGCGTGGCCTATCAGGTAGACCTCTCCTGTAGGCATCACTATTCTCTCTAGCTTCAGCCAAATCCTTTAAGCGTTGCATTTCTTGCGCGAACCGCTGCTCATACAACTGCATCATATCCTGTTCGCCTTTCATGTAAGTATACGCTTCAACAAGCGAACCGTAAAGAAGGGCGTTCGGGGCATTCTCACTGAGCCAACTTGTACCAGTTCCCGCCCCCGCCGTGATGCTGGCTGGACGGTAGTAATAGTGTAACTCCACCTCATAAGCTAGATTGGGGGATGGACCAACAATAAAATTATCTACATCAAAGATAGAGTAATACTTTGGAGTTGCGGTACTTCCGTAATCTAGTGAATAACGCTGGACAAAGTTAACGTCTTTAAAGTCTAGAAACTCTTGATAGTTTGGTGTGGTGATTTGCAGAGAAAAAGGGGCTAGGTAATCTACCGGCACATTTATGTATGGGTCACCAATCGTAAGTTGAGACACAGCGTTCTTACGAAATAACTCAAGATCCACAAGGGTAAAGATCCGGTCTTCTGCACCTCGGATAAATACCGGCAGGTTCGTTACAAAAGATGTCTCAGCGTTTTCCGTAAAATCCTGAATCGCTGTTTCTAGCTGTGCATATGTAAAGCTCATTTATACCACCAATGTTACCGGACCAACCGTAGCAGTTCCGCCGCCGCCGCGTTGATTACCTGTTGTAGCAGTTCCAGAGGCTGCGGTAAATGTGTATGTGTTCGGTGTAACAACCGTTATGACATACCCTGTTGCCTGCTCTAGCACAGCTTTTGTAAATCCATCAAAAGCAGCTACGCTGCGAAACCGTACAGTCACTCCGTTTGTTCTACCGTGAGATGGCTCTGTGACCGTTATTACGCTATACCCCTGTGCACCACTAGCAAAAGCATTCAACGGCAACATGACTGCTACACTAGACTCTGTCCTCTGATCCGGGCGCGGCTCATGCAATGCTTGCGGGTCAGGGCCAACTTTGTTCGGCTCTAGCTGCGGGTGCTTTGCTTCGTACTCATCAGGACCAACTTTTAGACCGTTCCACTCTTTTACCATCTCATTCAAGCGATAGCGAAAGCCGGATCGATCTGAATACCCCCAAGCATTTTTTCCTGATGCGTACCTTGCCATCAGTTAACCCTTAAATACTGGATGCTTGGCTGGAGTTTAAGAGGCACACGGTCTTCATCTTCGTCTGCCGCACGTTGGAATTCTTCTTCATACACAGCTTTCAAAAGCTGGATCCGCTCTGGAGCTTTTTTCATAGCAATGTAATAGGACAAACCTGCAACCATACAAGGGTAAAAGCGGAACGGTGCGTCTGTGGTATTTACAAGTGTGTCAGCATCATCCATCCGCTGCACATAGTAATACACAAGTGTGTCAGTGGAACTGTCGGGTGTCGGCCACAGAGTTACTTCTGGAGTTATCTGACGATTGTAGAAATACTGACTAGGGCGACCTTCGGTAGTTTTGCTTGGCAATGTTAGATAGTCTCCGCGTGACATACGGTCTAACTCATAGTCCGTGCCACTACGCCGAATAACAACTTCCAACAAATCGGTGTAATCTGCGGTAAAAGCATAGGTGGCTGTACCTGCGGTCAGGGCTTGTGTGCCTTGTTTTACTGTCCACAAGTTCAGGCCCCGGTTCGCCCAATCAGCGAACATAAGGTTAAGTGAGCGCCGCGCTGTCTTAAAGTCGTAACCTGTACGAGCCTCAAGACCACAGCGCTCATATGCCTCCTCAATAATCTCGGCGACATTTAACTCAAAGTTTCTAGATCCTGAAACAGCCATTTACTTTTTCCTGTGCGTTCCGCCGTAGCCTTTTTTAACTACGTTGCCCTGTTTATCCAAAACACCCCTCTTCATAAGAATGTCTTTTTTAGTGACATCTCCGCTTCCGTCTACATCAGGGAAGTTACCCCCGCCCATCTTAAAACGATTCCGCATAGGACCTTTACTGTTACGAGTGGGCATTGACATAGCGCCACCCATAGCTTTTCTAGGAGAACAATGAGACATTATTTTTTCCTTTTCAACGATTTAACACGACGCGGTTTACCTGCTGGCTGACCTAGTCTTTTCTTCTGGGATATTCTACTACGTTTTTCAGCGGCTGTCATTTCTTTGGATGTTTTAGGGGTCTTAGAAGACACGCGCTTAGAGGGGCGGCAATATGGAGTACCCCGTTTTTCACCCTTGCCACGCCCACACGCTTTTCCCGTGCGAACATCCTTCCACTCCTCTTTGAACCACCGTTTAAGGGCCGCTCCCTTTTTAGTCTTTCGTACTGCCATAGCTCATCCATACCTACAAAACAACTGTGAATAAGAAAACAAACAAACCAATAGAAACAACTGCAACACTAGCAATAAGGACAATTTGCTTCATCATTTCTTCAAATTCTTTGGCCTCTTGTAACTTTCGCCTACGCTCTGCCGCCGCAGCTTCCTTAGCCTCCTGTATTCGTTTGGCTCTCTCGGCAACAATTCCCTTCCAAGTCCCGTGACCAAACCTCATATCCACTAACGCAGCTACTTCTTGTAACTTTTCCGCTGCAATCTTCGCGTCTATAACCTCTTTTGCAACAGTGTCTACACCAAACTGTGCACCTAGACCACCGCCCGCTTTTCTGTTTCTAGCCTGCTGTGCTTCTTTCTCTCCCCGAAAAAGATCATCGATCTGGCTGGCTATCTGACCTATATCCTGAGCAGTTCCGATATTGCTTTTTATAAAAGCAACAGACTGCTGAACCAAAGCAATACCAGTTAAAATTTCTGCAATTGGCATTTCTATCTCTTTGGCATAGGTTTACAAATAGCTAATATCTTTGCTCTTTTCCCTCCATTTGTAGGCACTGATGGTTGTCTCGATAACCGTTGTGCAAAGTACATACATCGATCTAGATCTATGAACCTTTGCGTTTGGTCAATTAACTGACCACCCAAATAAACCACCAAGACAAATTCTACCACGGCTTTAGTTTCACACTACCGCTATCAATATATCTTGGTTGTGCGGTACTTGTATGTTCCGCCCTTGGCTTTTTTGGTGCTATTGCCCCAGTTGGCTGCACCGACTTTACGACACTTGGCGATTGCCCCGCTTGCATACGCTGACGGGAAGACCTTATAACGGCGCTTAACCTTGCTGTAACATGCATCTTTAGCCATTCCCTTTTTTCCTTTTCTTTACCTTCTTCACCTTCTTCGCAGGAGGCTTACTAATTAACTTCGATATTGAGCTTCGCGATATTGTCATGTCTGCTCCTCAAAAAGTCGTCCCAGAGTACCGTCAGCATTTTATGGTTTTCTGTGACCTTTACGTTAACAACTGCAACTTCTGTTTTTAAGTCTGTGACAGACATGCCAATCCACCCACAAAAGCCTAACAAGGCCACAATAAATATCTTGTTGTCCATTAGCACTTCCACCTCCGCCGAGCAGCGCAAATACGCTTCTTAGGTGTCTTCTTACAGCTAATGCCGTGCATTTTCATTTGCCCAGCAGAACGTGAACAGTAAGACTTCTTCCGCTTACCGCCTCCGGGCTGCGGAGCCTTCAGCTTCGAGCCTGTGGCTTTGTTGTACTTAGCTCGGCCTTTTGCTGTTAACCCAGCACCGCGAGATGCTGGCAGCTTCTCACCTTTTTTGACAGATAAGCTAACTTGTTTTTTCTTCCTCGTCGCCATTAGCGACCTCCTAACTGAATAAATACAGTTATTGAAGTATTTGCTGGTAAGCTGGCGTATAAGCCGTTGTCAAATATAATGCCGTCCCCCGGCACCGTCATACCAAAAGCTCCAGCACCTTTTTCATCAATCTCCATAACAACATCTCCGGATGCGGCGGAATCATTATCATACAAAATAATGTTCCCGGATGTTCCGCTGTCATGGTTGACCATAAAACCTTTTAACCGCCCCCGGCAGTTCGCAAGAATCCCGGAAGCGTGTAAGTGTTTTGCGATAACTTCGTTACCGGCCATAGTTAAGCCAGAAAGATAGTTAGCGTCGTAGAGCCGCTGATTGCAGAAACATGAACTCCTTCAGTGGCAATAATTCCATCATCCGGTATGTACACTTCATTATATCCTGCGGGCAGTGTCTGCGTCAGCAGTGTTTCTCCGGATGCGGAGCCGTTCTTGAGAGTGAACGAGGCCACACCTGAAGCAATATAGCACCCAACAGAACGAAGACGAGATCTGCCGGGGCCAACATCACCTGTTGCTGCTGCTGAATAGGCTTTTAATGGACCAGCCATTTGAACCTCCTATTAGCTAAGTGCAGCGCCTACGGCGGTTACCCAAGCAGCACCTGTGTTGATAACAATGCAATACTCGTTGTTACCAGCACCGTTGTCAGAAACTATATAAGCGGTTCCAACGGCAACACTACCAAATGCTGGCAAATTAGCTGTGGTTACAACGGGGATTTGGAAGCCAGCGTTTGAACGCACTGGTCCTGAGAAAGTAGATAAAGCCATTTAGATCTCCTGTCGTGGCTAGTGTCAGCCGCACCGTGCGGCTGTCAGGAATAGAGATTAGTATACACAAAAAAAGGGCGACTGAATAGCCGCCCTTTAAGATCTTTGTATCGAAGCTTACGCTGCGCCCGGTGAACCGAACACTGCGCGTGGGTCGCTGAAGCCGAAGCTGTAACGCTCACGAGCCTTGAACCGCATGTTGCCTGTGTCGAAGTCTGGATCCATTCCAGTTGACAGAGCCATACGCTCAAAGTGCTTGAAGCCGTTTGGTGCATCAGTCTTGATGAAGAATGCGTCTGAGTCAGTCAGATAGTCGTTGACTACATAACCTTCAGGCAACAGACCAGAAGACTTGATTGCGTTGATGTCGTTGTCGGCAGTTCCAACCCGGAGGTTTGAAACAAGCAGACGCTCGGCAACAAACTGCAACTGGCGAGGAATGATCAGCTTCATGCCTTTAAGGGCAATGATCAAGCCACGCTCGTCAGTGAAACCAGCGATGCTGATGAGTGCGTCCTCAAGTGAGGTCTCATTCAGGTCAGCAGCTACTGCTGGCTCGTTGGCGAATGTGCCACCGTTTGTCAGCGGGTGATCGGTTGCACAGAGTTCTTTAGTGTCGCCACCAGCAAATGCTGAGTTGAAGGCGTTGTTAAGAACAGAGGCAGCTTTAACCTGCTTTGTGTGTGCCATAGAACGTGCAAGTGCGCGTGTATAGCGTGATGCCAGACGATCATAAAGATTGTCTTCGATAGCTTCTTCAGTGATTGAAAAGGCCATAGCAACTGTCTCGTGGTTGTAACGAGCAGTGTATGCTTCTTGTGCATCGTCGAATGATACACCAGAACCTTCAGCTTTCACTGGAGCCGCACCGAATCCAGACAACATTACCTCTTCCTCGAATGCCCGGTCTGATGACTCGGAATCGAAGATTTCAGCATGCTGACCTTCGTAGCGATTGTATTCCATACCAAAGAGAGCGTTTAGACCCGGCTCTAGTTCTTTGGCGAGATTTGCGCGAGAAATAGCCATTATCTAACTCCCTTACCCTATCGCTGCGTCGGCATCGTTACCGAGCAGAACGTGGTTGTTGATTTTCACAATCATCGAAATACCAGCAACTGCGTAGTCGGCATTGTCAACGTCTTCCTGAATACCAACAATCATCAGCGGCAAAGAAGGATTTGTTGCTGCTGCTGTTGAGATGTCCACGACTGCTGTTGAGTTGCCTGTAGTTGCACTACCGGCATTACCGTTGTCGAAGTCTACTGTTTTAAAGATGTTTGCACGAGCGGTAGCTTTGTCTGTCATGCCGCCATCGGCAACACACAAAAAGCGTTGTGCGGGGTTGTCATACACATAACCAATGATGTCGTAGTTCGTGTCTGCTGAACCTGAACCGGGCCAGTAGTTAGAAAAACGCTTTTCTTTGGTTGTTGCGTCTACATACTCACAGCCAGCAAAAGCACCTAAAAGTTGCTCTGTGTCAGCAGCGTCGCTTGCAACCAGAATTGTCCCGTTAGTAGTCTCTACTTTGACCGGGGAACCCTGATAGATTGCTGCTGCCGTGCCGCCAATGAAGTATGATGTAGTGCCTTGAGTAGCTGGTGTGCTACCAAAGGTGTTGATCGGCTTGAGGCCGAAAGCGATGTTTGAATTCGCCATTACACACTCCTAAAAGTTAGGGTAAGGATTAGTCCTTACCTCCAAATGTTACACGACTCTTCCTATCGTTGTGGATAGGCATTGAGGGATGTTGTTCCCTCATCAGGTTTTGGTCAACGGAATCCATTTGGTTACGGGTCTGCTCCCGGAAATATTCAGTTCTCTCTTGGACCGTCTCCTCGGGGATACGGGCAAGCATCAATCCGCCTACACCGATTACACCTGCATGCTGACCATCATCAATGGTTGGATACTTACCAGCCATCTCAGGATATTCGTCAGCCCGTACAGGCTCCCATCCTTCTCGAAGCTTGGCGTTCACATTCATCTTGTCATCCTCACCACGAAGTGATGAACGAATCCAGCGATGCTTGTAACCTGCCGGTGCTTCTGGTGCCTCCAATTTTGAAGGCGGTGCCCACGGCTTGCGACGTTGGGTCTTTGCGCGAGTTTCCGCTTCGCGTGGCGTTCTTGTAGATCCAGTCATTTTCTAATCCTTTACATACTTTGCGTATTCTTCAAGCGGAACATTTAACCGTTTCGCAATTGCAATTTGCGAAGGAGTTAATTTGACTGTTCTGCGCCCCTTTTGCGACGGTGCCTTAGAAGCACTGGACTCCGCAGAAGCGACTCGGGGTCCTGCATCACCGCGTGTAGCTCCCTTAAACTTGTGGGGGAACTCTTTACGGACTCTGCTGTCAAGTTCAGTATAATACTCATCGGACGCCGGGTCAAATCCTTCATCCTCAATTAATTGCCTATGAATGCCGAAAGCAGCATATGTCATAGTCTGATCTGTGCCGAACCAGTCGTTCTTAGAGGCCCAAGCCTCTGCTTTTGGATCTGGGGCAGCGGGCTGTTGTTGTGCGGGCTGCTGCTGGACAGGGGCCTCAACAGCTTGCTCACGACGAGCTTGCTCTGTTTCCTGCCGCTTACGAGCTTGCTCAAGCTGTGCCTGATCAAGAGCCAACTTGCTCAGGTTTTTCTGGGCCTCGAACATCTGCTCTGCATCGCCCTCGTCGTAGGCTTTTTGATAAGCCTGCTTTGCAGACTCAATCTGGGACTCAATACGAGAACCAAACTCACCTACATAAGACTGATCAAGTTGCTCTAGACGTTGACGAAGCTCATCATTCTGCTTCTTTACGTCCTCGGCAAATGCAACAGCGGACTTACGAGCACTTTCCTCTTCACGATACTTATGCGTGATCTTGCTAATACGTTGCTGAACGGACTTAGAGTAATCAGATAACTCATCTTCTTTACTCTGAGCTTCGACCTCTTCCTGTTGATCTTCAGCGACCTCTGCTTCTGGAGCTTCGACCTCTTCAGTTTCAACAACCTCGATTTCTTTTTCTTCCATTTCTGCGGCGTTAGTTGACACAACTACCCTCCGTATGACTTGATATCGTCTGGATCGACGATCGTTGCGATGACTTCGTCATCGTTGATGATGCGGACTTCACCACCCTCGATTGAGAATCGAGATCCGGCATATCGTACAATACACACCCAATCTCCCTCCTTACACCAAGGATCACTATCGCCGAACTTGTCTGGATCCTTATATGCAAGAGGGCCGAGCTTCACCACATACGCTACGACAGTGGCGCGTGACTCTCTTTCTCTAACTTGATCGGGAACGTAAATACCGCCATCAGTCTTTGTGCGACCCATATACGGCATGACAAGCAATCGCCAGCCAGTGGGTTGTGGTACTCGTTCTGATAGGGGCTTTTGTTTTGCGGCCTCTTCGGCCTTTTTCTTGGCCTCACGTTGCGCGAGGATGTAGTCAGGTACGATCAGTGTCTTCGACATAGTTAACCTTTTTTAGCAGGGCCTTGAGTTCATCAAGAGCGTAGGCGACACCCTGTATTTCGCCGACTCTTGCTTTGTAGTCTTCCCAATCGGAAACACCACCACTTGTGATGGACAGACTAATGTCATCCATCCTTGTATTCAGTACCCTTTGGTACCGATTAATAAAGTCTAAAACGTCCATTTGCCCCTCAAATGAATTTAGTCTTCTTCCATCCCGCATCCGCAGTCTGGCTTGCCGCAGTCACAAGGCATATCACTGAGTGGTCCGCCTTCCTCCCAAGCTGCACAACTATTCTTAGCACTGCACATAAACTTTAGCAACTGGCAATAGCCTACCTCACCGCTCTCGTCCTTCATGCAATGCTGCATATGCTCAGTAATGTTGAACACTGAACAAGTTCCACAGCTTTCTTCTGGATTAACAGCCGGTCCGTACTGATGATCTTTGATCGCGAACCGCTGGTTCTCTTCGTTAGTCTCTACATCCTGTGTGGCAATAGGACATGCGTTCTGCATCTTATCAACAGGCATGCCGTCTTGAATTGCTTTTCCGAGGTCGAGTCCATCAGGAATTAGTTTGATTTCGATTTTCATTATTAACCACCAAAAATGTTTGCGATGCCCTGCCGTAATCTAGCTCCACTAAACGGTGCTGGGCTAGAAGAAGATCGTTGTGTTCCTGTATATGTTCTACCAGAAGTAGAAGGATTGTATGTGCCAGAATACTGTTTTCCTGTCTTTGTGTCCATATAACCACCCGGGATAGACACAATATCATCTATAGCAGTCATACCCTGAGAAAGCAGGCCACTTAGATCGGCGTATTGATTTGCTGTTGAAGGACCACGACCTAACTCCATACCAGAGGGAGCAAGGATATCGTTTAATTCATCAGGCGTCAGTGGAGTCTGGTCTGGCATCCCCGGGCCGTACATGTTTTGATTGTCGGGTAAGTTTTCTCCGCCAACAACCGACTTTATCATTCCCCCAAGATCGCGGAAACCAGCAGCTTTAGGATTCTCCCCAAAAAGTCCGGCTAGCTGTTCGCCAGCCACCGCCGAAGGGTATGTTCCCCCAGCTTGAGAGTCGGTGTAAAAGTCATAACTTGTTGCCGTTGTCTCACCAGTAAGCGGGTGCTGACTAAACCTGTTCTCAAAACCTTTTAGATCCGCTGGAGCAGTGCCTATCGAAGTTGGCGTTGGGGCTGGAGCCACAGGAGCAAAAGCACCAACAAGAGCATCTTTGGCTTGAGTTGGGTTTAGGCCACCAAGCATAGCACCAAGAATACCACCGCTTTGGCGTGGATTGTTAGGATCAAATGACTCAAACCCGGGCATGCCCGGAAGACCGTACTCTTTTGTACCCATCATAGATACAAGAGGACCAATAGGTGAAAAGCTTGCCAAGCCACGAGCAATCATCTCACCAGTGGATTGTTGACGAGCCTGCTCCATAACGGGGCCGTAGGCCGTCATGTAGCCTTCGTCTTGAACCCCTGCTCGAAGCTTACCTTCTTCAGCCGTAGGATATGCGGGGTTGTATCCCGGCATGCCTTTTCTGTTCTGTGGATTTACAAACTTTGAGAACTGATTGTTTGCAATCGACAGGCGATTTGAAAGACTGATGTTATCAGTATAATCTATGTTCTTAGGATCAATACCTAAATACCTAGAAAATATATTATCGCTGCCGAAGGGGTTTGTGGCAGTAATACCACGCATCTGATTAAAGCGGTTTTGATCTATGCCAGCAAGTTGCGTACCGTAGGTTGTTCCAAACATAGAGCGCGAACGACCGGGCGACATGTCCATACCACCAAAGGCAGGCCCTTGTGGTCTGTCTTGAAGGTTTTGACCAAAGTCTTTTCCGCCCACGTTGGAACCAGACTGCGGCCCTGAGTCAGACCCGAAGTCTCTTCCCCCAGAAGTTGCAGCGTCAACGGCAGCAGATTGTGCAGCGTCTGCTGCTGACTGTTCGCCCGGATCTCCAGCAGTAAATGCCATTAGTAAACTCCAGTAAACTTCCCGCCGCCAACGGCCTTACGCATTCCACCACAAGACATGTACTTGCCGTCCTTGGCCTTAACGCCTTCTTCCATCTCTTTCGCTTGCTGTTCACGAAGCTTTTTAGAACGGTCGAACTTCTTTCTCATGCGCTCTTTAATTTCCGCATCTTCTTTCTCGGTCTGAGGCTTTGCAACGCTTCCCATGTATTTCTCCAAGGTTTCTGACCCGCCGTCTTTCCGACCACGGGCTTTCTTCATAAGTTTCTTTGCGGAAGAACGGTTGATACCAAGATCATCTGCAAACTGATTTATTCTTGGTCCTGCCATTTCTTTCCCCAGTTAATGATCTCATCTATGGTACGCCCACAGCCAATACATCTTACACCTTCTTCGTCCAAGACACAAATACCTACACAGGGGCTAGTCTTTTTTGTGCTCATGACCCATCCAAATCCCAAAGACGCCTGTCATCACGCCCATAACCACACTTACAAAAGCAGACTGCTGTGAGCTAGGTTCCGGCAAAGCCATAAACCATTCAGCACAGCGCCACGACATTATGGTACTAGCCAACATCATGAAGCGCGGCAGGATCTTCCACTTGAGGAAAGTCTCTACTGACATTATTTACACAAATCTTCGTACTTAGTTGTATGCACTCGGTGCTGCGCCATATCACCCACCTGCTCACACACAAACAGCATGCTTAGTATTTTTTTTAAAAAGCTCATTTGGTTAACCCCTTGGCCTTTTCATAGCTACGCATTCCACCAAGTCCGAGAAGACCAAGCAAGACAGTCATCAAGCTATCCATATCAAACTGAGGGTAGGATACTGGCTCAACACCCATATACGCAGTTACCACATCCATAGTAGGGAAGACTAAAAAATGAGCGAATAGCGCCAAGCTACAGCACCAGCCAACACTCGGTCGCCAGCCCGCCACAAATATATTCCGTGACTTGGCTTCTTCAGCATTGATAGCCAATTGACCCTTAGCAAGCTCCTGTGCATGACGCTCCGCCATAGTGGCAATCTCATGCGCTAACTTGTTCTTCTGGTCTTTGTCCTCGACAAACTTACCGATCAACTCGGTCGCCGGACCAATCAAAGCCTGCAACATTACTTAGCTCCTATTATTACTTTTAGTCTTGCTACTTCAATTTCCATTTGCTGAACCCTAGCAATGGTGTCCTGCACAGATTTTGGCGGCTCAAATTTGTCGATCCAATCATCATTTTCTTCAACTTCTTGCATAGTTAGTTCAAGATTGTGCTCAAGAAAACTAATGCGCTCAGTCAGCCCAAAATAAACCCACACGCTAACGGCGGTCACGACAATCATGCTGATCAAGTTTCGCAACGGGATTGTTATCTCGCTGCTGTCGTTGAGTCTAGCTGCTACGTCTCTTGCTATCTTTGTCACGGTTTTTCTTAGCCTGTTCTTTGGTTGTGCGGTTGTGCATGTCCCACATCATCATTGTCCACGGTTCCGCTCACGAGCCAAGTCAGCCTGTGTGTTAATACGATAGACGTTCACATCGTTACGCTGATTTGCCACATCCATCTGTGCGTTCAAACGCTGCATAGCCAAGTCCATCTGCTGCTGCATCTT
>Ga0181379_1001187_pt1 | contig 12298 bp, 9 predicted proteins | sample 2SPOviralmetaG_FD_130115 | JGI IMG/M metagenome (GOLD analysis project Ga0181379, IMG submission 130115) | Marine viral communities from the oligotrophic San Pedro Time Series (SPOT) site, San Pedro Channel, CA, USA - 2 SPOT_SRF_2009-07-10 | ecosystem: Environmental > Aquatic > Marine > Strait... | reverse complement strand
GATAGGTTCGTTAATCATCCAGCGAGTCTGACCTTCCAGACTACTGGGGTCACAAATATACTTAGCACAGAAGTTTCCAAGACCCTTGTAACGTCCAATACTAGTCCACTGGATCAAACCATACCCACCAACCTTACATTCAGTGTAGGAGACACGAGCGCCACCTTCACAGATGTTTGGGATGAACTTACTCTCTTGCTTGATGTTGCCCATGATCGTAGCAAGAGCATTACGATCAGTAATTTTAGTATGTTTCTGAAGTTCTTCTAGAACATACTGCTCGTCAGGAGTGCAATCAGGACACTTCCATGTGATGTTATACTGTATCGTAGGAGTTTCTGTTACTTCTACAGGAGGAGGATCCACAGGTTGTGGATACAATGCAAAGACTGCTGCAGTTGAAGCTGCAATAGATGATAAAATCATAATTTTACTATAATTGTTCATAGGTTTATGGGAGATACTGGATTTGAACCAGTGACTTACCACTTGTAAGGAGGCCACTCTACCACTGAGTTAATCTCCCATTTAAGTTAATTGGTTTCCTGTTCTTTGAGTCGAACATAACTTTCAACGAGGAAATCACCGATGGACTTATTATTCTTTTTTAGATACTCACGGAGTTCTGCATACTCAGAAGCATTTTTGTTTTTAATCGAGACTGAAGTTAGAATTGCCATTTTTTATTTAGTGAATTGATAAAGAAGTGTGCCACCCCAAACGATTTCTCCATCGTTGTTGCGGCCACAATCATAACATTTATATGTATCTGTGTCAAGCTCTACCACAGATTCCAACAGAGAATCTCTTACGATACAGTCTCCATGATTAGTTCCTTTCCAGACTCCATCGATTTTAAAGAATAAGAACTCACACCTACCTTTTAAAATAATGAGTTCTTTCTCTTTGCCGCCTTCAACTGTAATACCAGTCTCAACCTTATAAGGATCATCTTCACCCCTATAATTGTACCAAGATTTGCAGTTCAATTTACCATCGACAAGTTCCCATTTGAGATTGGTATATGCATACTTGGCAGGGTTAGCAAAAGCCTGTTTTTTATTCGTCCAATGACCCACGATTAAGTCAATAAACTCAGTCCTCGTAGATTCTGCACTCATCTGCTTCTGGTTCCATTTCACAAAAAAGTTCTAATGCGGTAGGATCGTGATGATCACCTGCTTCAATTTCTTTTTTATGGTTTTCTGCGTAAACTTCAAGTTCATGAAGTTCACCTTCGATATGACGACGCTGATTAGGAGAAGTCATAGGATTGTCAAGGATCTCTTTATCCTTAGCAATGTGTGTTTCGATATCTTTCATTTGTTAGTTTATTTTAGATGGGTTTTCGTAAATACTATCTCTACATAGAGTAAGGTCAGTTGTTAATTCTTTAGGAGACCATGTGTGGACTACTGCAGCAACTAAGTACTTACCAGTATATATAGGATCCTGAACTGGCATTGTTTTACCTTTCGGATCCATAGTAGGTAATGTAATCTTTACTGTATCTCCAGCGAAAACATTAGTGTTACCAGGGATATTGATGGAACACATGACGTGCTTCATCGATTGGTATCTTAACGTGGCATACAGGTGTTTGTCAAGCATTCCTCCCAATTCAACACCACCATTCATGGCATTTGTGTCGGTATAAAGATGTGTGGGCAATCCAATAACAAATTGTCTAGTTGCCTTATCTTCTAGTTTACTACCAGTCAGTCCGACAAAAGGATATTTCTCTGCATGTTTCATCTTATCAAAATATTCAGTCATTTTGAATGTAGACTGGGTAGTCTTTCTCAAATCACAAAGGTCAATACCTAGTGCTTCACCAGAGTATGAACCAATCCTCATTTGATTAAGCATCTTTGTGATAGCAGGATACTTAACACTACTAATAGTGTTACGATCATCCTCACCAGTAGTACCACTTATATTTTTTGGTTGGTATACAAAACTTTTATTCTTTTCATCCTTAATAGATTGACTAATTAAAGTGTCTACAGATTTGAATACATAACCGTCTCTTGCATTGGCAAAGAACATGTATCCAACACCAGTATCAGTGCCCTTACTAGCATGTCTACACATCCAAGAAACTGCATCAAATGGTCTCCAGTTAGGACAAAGCATATTTACTGGAGTAGAAGTTGACTCAATATCTAAGGATACCTCTGTCTCAAGATCTTCTTTTAGAATACTACTTACAATTTGTGAAATCTTTTTCTTTTTATATACTCTGTTGACTCTCTGAAACTCATTAACATATGCATCTGGACTTGCAAATTCTAAATTATAGAAATATGTTCTTTCCCTTCTAATTTTATCACCAATTTTTGTCAACATTAATTGAATCTTATATCTCTCAGACTTTCCCTTTGAAGCACTTGCAATCTCAAAGGAAAGAACTTCGCCTCCATAAATGAGATTATGAAAACCAACAGTATCTCTCATAGTAAGAGTTGCACGAATGATTGGAGATTCGATAGTCTCTACAATTCTACAACTCTCAACTAAATTAAGACCCTTGATGTCCATAATGGCAGTATTGGGATCATTTAGTTTTCCAATTTTTAGGGTATAGAGATCAAAGTCTCCACTGAATCTAGCATTTGCCATGTCTACTTAATCTTTGAAAGTTCTTTTTCATCACCAATACCAAAGGAAAAAGTAATGTGTCCAGCATAGTTATTATCCCACATATCTTCATTTCCTGCCCCACCAGTAACAATAGGATTATCTTGCATCGCCATGATTGGAGGCATTTCCTTTGCATCATTGAAACTCATAATTTTTGGTGATTCAGCAGGTGCAAATAAATTCTCTTCTAATAATTTACTTTTGGAATCTACTTCGGCACCACTAAGAGGAAGAATATCAGTTGCAGAGGTTTCTGCTTGCGTACTTCCACTAGTAAGTCCCATCAACCTTTGATATTTATTAGCAGCTTCAGCAAGTTTCTTAAAGATTTCTCCATTTGATTTTTTCTTCTTCTCTGTCTTTTGATCACCACCAGGAGTTGTAGTGGAACTATTACTACTTCCACCAGTACTTCCACCATTACTACTACTAGGACTACGTGATGCGGCTGGAGGTGCTTCATAATCATCACCAGATGCACCCATAATTGCATCTCTACTGATTTCTTTTCCATCAATACCGTCACCATATTCTTTCTTCATGGCGGAGAAGTGCATAGCATCATCAAAGTGACCACCCCAACCCAATCCATATTTCCCAGCTAGAGCACCTGAGGTTGATGGGAAGTCTCCCCATTTTTTAGATTTGTCTCCAGTAAATGCAGGGTTTGCGGTCCAGTTGATGTCAATCGCAGCACCATATGGGTGTGCATACTGTGGACCTTTACCATCCTTATTGCCTTTTGGTGGACCATCTGGACGGAATCCACCCATCTCAGTAATCTTATAACCAGTCGCTTCTAGATCAGTAATAAATCCTTTGAATCTTTTTGCAAGAGGCAAAGCAACCTCTGCATTTTGACCACTAGATGCAGTAACTCTTGTCAAAGGAATACCTGCAGCCCATGATGTTTCAGGGGTGTCTGGGATCCTTCTATGTGCTCCAGCAGGAAGTTGACCACCATCAGCGAACTGAGGCATTGGTTTCTTATCAGAATCCTTCAGTGATTTTGCCTGACTAAATCCAGTAGTAACGGATCCTTTTTTCTCCCTACTAACGAATCCACCATCCATATATCCTTTGAATGGATGATTATATCCTTTGGCAGTTGCTTCCTTAACTCTCTTACCAAATAATCCACCATTAGATTTAGTAGAAGGAGTATCCATTGGGATTACAAACCCACCACTTGATTTTGACGAAACAAATTCTGTACCATGTCCAATAAATGATGGAGTCGTACCACCGTTCATATAGACAGGATATCCACTCATAGGACCCTGAATCATACCAGATCCACTGACCATATTACGGATAGAACCGCCTTTAGCCATTTCTTGTTTAGGTTTTTCTGCCTCAGGTTTTTCTACCTCAGGTACACTGGTAGGTTGTTCTGTAGCAGTTATCTCAGCAGCAGAGGCCTCACTTTGTTGTTTTTGAGTCTCTTTTACAGTCTCTCTTAATATAAAGAGTGCTCTTTCATCACCAGTAAGATCCTTTTCATCAGCTTGACCAATAATCCTCTCACGAGCATCAGATCCAATACTAGAATTAGCACTCTTACTCGGATCTAATAGTTTTTTGAGTTCCTCCAATCCCATCCCATCAACAGTTGCAGGATCTATTGGGGCTGGTGTTGCAGCAGCTGGAGGAGTTCCAGAACTATCACCATCTTCCTTCTTATCTGAACTAGAACTAGCAGATGAAGGAGCAGGAGCTCCACCACCACTATCATCCATTTCTGGAATTTCAGGAACCTCAGGTTCTGCTAACTCAACACCCATTACATTAGCAAATAACTCAGCCTGATATCTAATTCCAGTGATAAGAGTTCCCAGTAATCCTCTTAAACTATCATCACCATTTGATGGATTCCATTTTGACTCTGGATTCACTGAACCGATTGATACATTCTTTGTACCAATAGCACCCCGTAGAGTCATGTTTTCTGGAATACTCTTCTCATCATCTTCACCACCACCAATACCAAATAATGATTTAATATTTTCAAATATATCACCACCACCCTTAGTAAAGTTATTCTTTAAAGGAATAACTGCTTCCATGCCATGAAGAATCGCTGGGTATCCAGAGTCTGGACCCTTGGCAATACCACCCTCATTAAATTCTTGTAAAGGTTGTGTCTGAGACTTTGCAGCATCAATATCCTTTTGTGCTTCTGGTGGTAGTTGTTGAGTTTCACCATTGATTTCAACTAGATAACTCTTACCACTTGCACCTTGTACTGATTTGCCTTTTTGACCTTCAGGAATCTTTGGTGATTTAGTAGTTTCTGGTGGACCAGATCCAGGCGCAGGAATTTCAGGAACCTCAGGAACATTACCTTCCTTAATTGCCATTGGATCTTTACCAAATCCAAAGTCAGGTTCTTCACCAGTTTTGACTCTATAAATCTGTTTATCTAGTTCTGCAGTTCTACCTGTCAGATAATCAAGGAAGTTTACGTTCGCTCTCTCATCTTCTAGTTTCTTGAGAGTATCATCAGCACCTTTCTCTGCCTTGGTTTTATCTATGGCCTCATCAGTCTCAGTTTCTACTGTTCCAGGGAATAATGCAGGAATTGCAGCACCAGCACCAAATAGAATTGCCGCTTTACCTAGAGGACTGGCGGCAAATGTCTTAATTGCAGTCGCAGCTTTGGCCATTAATGCCATTGCTGCAGGAAGTGCCTTGATCGCAGTAAATGCGAGTTTTAATCCTTTGAGAAGGAAACCTACCTTACCAGTTAGTATTGCCCAAGTTCCTAATAGTGTAAAGAACCCAATACCTAACTGGAAGAATCCTTTAATCTTGTCAATTATACTTGCATCAGAGTCAAATATCTTTGCAAGTCCTTCTAACGTTTGGATAACACCAAACTCAATCACTTTCGCAAAGAACTTGGCGAGTTTACCAACAAACTCTAAAAACTTTGCAGCTTTTTCTGCATTCTCTTTTTTAGATAACCAACTAACAATTCCAATAGCAAGAAGTGGTTTAAGAATTGGTCCTAAAAATCCAGCAAAAAACCCCAGAAGTCCTTTTGCAGACTTTCCTATTTTTTTAACAACTCCCTCTTTCTCATTCTTCTTTTCTTTTCCACCTCTAGACTCAGAAAGTTTTTCTGATTTTTCACTTCTTTTAAGAACAGTCTGTCTTTTAAGTATTGCTTCTAACTTTTTCTTCTTTTTCTGTTCTGCCTTAAACTCATTACTAATAGTCTTGTTTAGACCTGATAGATTCTTATTTAATTTTCCAATTTCAGTATTTTGTTCGTTTGTATTAGTTAAAACCTCATTTGAAACTAATCCTAGTCTATTGATACCAAGAACCGTTGTTCTGTTGGCACCAATCACTGCATTAGTAATATCATCTCCACCAGCACCTTTACCCTTTCTGACACCATACTTCTTGGCATCAATAGTGACAGACTCAATGTTCTTATCTCTAACCGAACCTGGATTTACAAACTTATAGTAACTTAGTTTTGCCATTAGAAGAACTTAGTATGCTTTGCCGCCGCAGTTACAGCGAAACTATTAGTTCCACTTATGACTGTCTGTCTAGTTTGACTATTAGTATTTATGATGTTAGGAGATGCCTTTCTGGATTTTTTCTCAGCAACAACCACTCTAGACTTATCAATTAGATTAGATGTCTGGTTGATTTGTAAATTAGAAATAGAAGTCTGTATATTTTCTACTCTAATTGATTCCGTATTAACCGTTTCTGAAGTAGAAACGAACATTGGATTTATTGAAGGAGGTATAACAAATGCTGTAGGAATCAAATTAAAGATCTGACCAGTAGTTTTCAGAGCATCTACTGTAGGTGTAAGATCAAATTCACCACCAATAGATTTACCATCCAATGTTTTCGCATATGCATCACCATCAGCAACTGGACCAATGCCAGCAACTGGTACATCAGCGTTACTAGGTTCAATATTAAGACCCTGATCAGATCCACTTCCACCTCCTAATCCCATTATACTTTGATACTTGTTAGCTGCAGCAGCTAATTTAGCAAATATCTCTTCCATAGAAGCAGGTTTCTTCTTTGCAGCTTTATCACCACCATCAGTTCCTTTTTTAGTTGGGCCACCACCACTACCATCACTAGTATCATCGCCCGTATCATCAACAGGTTCAGTCTTTACATCATCATTTTTTGAACCACCTCCAGAAAGATTCTCCCAGTGCCATGCTTCCGTTGCATCTGGAGTATTAGGACTTAGATTCCAATTACTCAACGGTTTGAATCCAAACTTGCCGGCATTTTTCCACAACCATTTATATCCATCATTACTATAAGCACCAAAGTCAACAGCTTTACCCCAACCATGATTAGATGTTCCAGGTGCAGCAGCTGCATTTCCATGTTTTGCTTTAGCTGCAACTTGACCTTGATAAGATCTATAAGTGGAGTTAATACCTAAAGTAAAACCTTCCGTTTTTGCAGTATCAATCAAAGACTGTAGTTGACCAGCAACACTTGAATGCATCATTCCATGACCAACCTCACCATGACCATATGCATCAACTTTTCTAAGTACACTCTTAGGTAGTTTACCATTCTGGTATTCACCACCAATAGAAAACTCCTCCCATCCAGGAACCTCAATAGTTGCAATATTTTTAGGAGAGTTTGAAGATATCTCTACTGGTTTCTGTTTTGCTTGCCACTGTTTAACTTTACCACCAGATGATAACTGTTGGAAAGCTTCATACATCATTTCTGGTTTAATATGTGCAGCATTATTACCAACACCTGCATAGTAACTAACTCCACTATCATTCTTTGGAATTGCAGCCCAAACTCTTGATAGTCTAAGCATCGCTTCCTTTGGATTCTCCTTCGCCATCTTTTTGGAGACATTTGCTTGACCAGGACCAATCAGATACTCAGCAATCTTTTGTTGATTCTCAGGAGTATACTTATCTTTATCAGGATCAAGTCCAACAGCTTCTGCTCTACCTACCAAGTATTCTGGAAGATTTTGCCATGCACCAACTGCACCAGTCGCTTTGTCTGCAACTTCGCGGATAGTCATTTCAGTTGCACCAGGAAGTTTGGTACTTGGATACATTGCCTCATATCCAAGAGATCCTGCTTCATATTTTAGAATCAGATTAAGAACTGGAGACCATCCACCCTCTACACCAGTTGGTTCTAATCCAAGTAAAGATCTACCAGCGTCCAATAATCTAGTCGCTTGTCTCTTTCCTTCCTTAAGACCACTACCAAGAGCTCCTGCAATATTTCTTCCAGCATTCAATACTGCATTCAAACCCTTTTCAAAGATACCCTGTTCCTTCATATTAAAGATGGTATCAGCAAAGATCTTTGTTTGATCTATTGCCTGAACTAGAAGTCCTCTAACAGAATTGGTATCAAAACTTGAACCAATACCAATTAGATCTCTAATATCATCTTTATTTTTAGATGTAGTTGCAGCACCAAATGGTAAAGGCATCTTGCCATCTGGAGAAAGAATACCACCATCTTCTGCAGTATTACCTTCTTTTTCTGCAATCTTAGTAAGGTAGTCTGGATCTTTTGCAGCAATAGCATCAGCAGATAATTTTTCTGCTGATTCTAGACTAGGAAGTGTTCCAGGTGTTGCATTCTCACTAGACTCCCCTGCCATTTCTGGAATACCCAGAGCATCTGATATAGGATCACCAATTACTTTACCAAGTCCACCGACGGCAAGATCTGCACCCATATATGCAACAAACAATGCAGTTGCAGCAATACCAGATGCACCTGCCGTAAATGGTGCAGCAAGACCCATAGCTGCCATTAGTGCAGTGAATCCAGCATCAATAGATGCACCAACAACGGCACGAATTAGAGCACGTCTCCAATCCACACCTGCCATGATATCGAATACAAAACCTGCAATATCACCTACAAAAGGCAGATACTTACCGAATTTCTGAAGAAGATCTGGTAATGCTTTACCAACCTTACCAAGAACACCTTTCTGATTTGATAACCAATCAAATACTGCATTTTGACCCTTTTTAACTAAAGCTCCACCTTTTTCTTGTAGTGCAGTAATTGCTGCTTTTGTACCTTCACTAAGTTTCTTCCACCCAGCACCAATCGCCTCAATCACACCACCAAGTTGTCTATCAAGATCAGCAACTAAACGAGAACCAGTCTCAGCAACTCTCTTTCCTTGATCTTGTGCAAATTTACTAACTGTTCGGGCACCAGAAGTGATCGAATCACCAGTTTTCTTAAGTGAGTCTCCTATTCCCTGGAAGAAACCTGGTTTCTTAGGTTTCTTAGGTGCTTTAGGTTTGTCTGGTGTTTGAGGTTTGTCTGGTTGTTCTGGTTTATCTGGTGTTTTTTTAGGTTTGTCTGGTTTGTCTGGCTTTTCTCTAGGTTTGTCTGGTTTTTCTGGTTCTTTCTGTTTTGGTTCTCTCCAACTTGTCAGAATCCTGATAATTGCCTTAAAGGCAGCAATAGGATTCAACAGAAATCCAATCGTAGCAATACCAGGGAGGGCCTGTAAAATATCACCAAATCCACCAAGAATCTGTTTTGGATCTCCACCACTACCAAAGATTTTCCCTAGACCAGATCCAAGATTTACGATACCACCAATAACTAATCCACCAACTACTTTGGTTACATCCCAAACAAATCCAAATACACTTTTTAATCCACTAACAATATCATCTACCTTCTCAGCGTTTGCTGGATCTGCAAACCATTTTAACGCTGCAAATCCTGCAGTAACGAAAAATGCCTTACTAAGTAATCCTTTAAGTCCACCAAGAAACTTACCAAGAGTCAAAAGACCCTTGCCAAATGGTTTACCCTCTTTATTAACCTCTTTCTTTATTTTAGGGTCTGGTTTTGTACTACCCTTCTCTTCTTTGTCTTTAGAAGATTTCTTTTCTTCTTCACTTTTTTTAGTAACTAGATCTAAATATCCACTTTTTAGATCATTTAATTCTTTTCTCTTTGACTCAAAGTCCGTAAGACCTAAATTAACTGCCTTCAGTTTATCTGTAGATTCTGATAGCTGGTTGGATTCTGACTCTAAAGTTAATCCAAGTCTGTTGAATCCTTGAAAAACTGGTTTGAACGATTTGCCTGCGCCAGTAGCATTAGCGTTCTTCTTTTTTCCGCCCACCAAAACTTTAGCGTCAACTTTGACGGGAATTTTGACAAATTTGGTGGTTAGTTTAGCCATTAGAGAGAGCTGCTGTTCTTGTTTTTGATTCTTTCATTTTCTTCCTCAATATATTGAGAGAGAAGAATCACATAAATTTCCCTTTCCCAGGGCATCATGTTTTCAACTTCAGATAACTGCCACTTATGATGCTGCATTAAGGCAAAGTTCAGTCGAAAGTAATTCTCAACTGAACTATGCAACATCGCTACTCGAAAAAAGCAGCTAGTCCTTCAATAACAACATCACTTTCAACTTCAGTCTTTGGATTTTTAACTTTGATTGTATGCGAAAGTTTTGGCATAGTATCAAAGAACTTCTGAATACTTGCAAATTGTGAATTACTGAGATTGTCCAAGAACTCAAGTTTTTCTTTCTTGGTCGCATCTTCAGTAACTTCTTCACCTTCAAATACTGAATCGATACAATCAGCAGTCAGATCAAATGCTGTTTCTGTAGTTACATTTGATACACTAAAGTTATCTTTAACAAACATATCCAAACTTGGATATTTCATAATCAATCCAATAGAGTCAGTTAGCATCACTTTTTTATCATGATCTTCAGGAATTGAAACTTGAATACTATTCAGATCAATTTCAGTCTCAACTTGAGTTTCACCATCATCAGGGCATGTAATGTTTATTGTAGAAACTTCACCAACCGATCTAGAACGAATCTTCAAGAAAATATATTCAATTTCAAAAGTAGGAAGATCTTCTACTTTCTTCCTCAAAGTTGTACAATTCTTGATGATGGTTTTCATAGCATTGATAATCTCTTTTTCATTTTGAGATTCCATAGCCATGAGAAGAATTTTTTCTTCCTTCACAAGAAAAGGACGATACTTGATCATTGATCCTGTAACAGGCAATTTCAGGTCATACTGAGGTACGACAATCTTAGGTAAGGGCATAATTACTCCACTTGAATAACAAACTTGATTATGTATTATTTATGTGAGAAGACTATATTCAGTTCTGTACTGTCTATAACGTTCAAAATAAAGACTTACATTCTGTTTAACTAAATCTTTTGTCCCACTATTCAGGTCTATAGTGCCCAAATTAAATGGAAATACATTATATAATTCCCACACAGATACAGGATCATTCTGTTTAACAAATGTGTCGTATTGTTTACGATTGTTTATCGTTTTATTGTTTTGATAGTTATCGTCGTATCCTTCATATTTCACAATCGTAACTTTTTTTGAAACTGCTTGATCATAATAAGTAGCATAGTTTCTTTCATCATTAGCAATCGCAAGAGTCCAGTATTCAAAGAGTCTTCTGATACTCGTTTTTCTATCCATTAGAAAAGTCATATCCATCTGACTATAAGAAACGCCAGTAGGATACCTATACATACTACCGAGTGCTTTTATATCTCCAGTATTGACCTGTCTAGCAGGAACCTGGACACTATCACAATATAGATCTGTTAGATCATTTGGCCAACCTAATTCTACACCAGTCTCAATATCTTGAAATTTCAAAACGTCTGGTTTTTCAAACCTAACAGTATATAAACTACTAGAAGATGTTCCATAACTTTTTAGTCCAGATAAAAAGTTGGACACATTCTTCATCTTTGGATAATTACCTGGCATTTGCTTTATAGAATTTTTCTAAGGGTAAAGAAGCAGCATTAGCCCATTCCTCTTTTGGGACTGGGTACATTTCTGTCAAAATATACTCTGCAGAATATGTAAAGAGTATTTCTTTAGGCAGACTTATCTTATTATTTAGTAGGTCGTCTACAATTTTTAACCTCTTCTCTGGTTTTACCATATGTAAATTAGCTCCAAAGAAAGTTTCTCCATTTACATTAACCACATATACAAGAGGATACCTATCTTGTTTCCCCTGTTGTCCATCATATTCAAAATATAATAATTCACCTTTTTTTGGTCTCATCATTGCAACAGATGCTTTTTTGAGAGCACTAAGAAACTGGGATCTAAACCATCCTTGAGACTTTTTCTTTCCTTTTGCTTCTTCTAGTATTGATTTCATACCTTTAAGTGTTTTTCTGTAATGATCAAAAATTCCCAAGAATGATCTATACAGAATTCCTCTGCAGCAGCCCACTTTGCCTGATTAGTAATGTATTGATTTACTTCTTGAAGATACGCTTTTGTTCTCCTAGATTTCTTAATTGGTTTCTTTGTAAACTTATCTGGCTTTATCTCGACTAAATACTTCTTAATAGTGCCATTGCGATCAGCGAGACGTATAAAAAAGTCTGGAAAATATCTTCTTACTTTCCTATCTACTGGAGAATAGTAAGGTATTGCCAACTCTTCACTACCCCATTCAATGATACTTGGGTTTGTATCGCAATAATTCATAAATTTAAGTTCCCAAGAAGATCTATAAATAATATTACTGGGATTGCCTAAGTATTTTTTGGCATTTTTTGGTATAAATTTTCCAGAATAACTCATATGGCTTCCTCGCT
>Ga0181379_1001183_pt1 | contig 12311 bp, 11 predicted proteins | sample 2SPOviralmetaG_FD_130115 | JGI IMG/M metagenome (GOLD analysis project Ga0181379, IMG submission 130115) | Marine viral communities from the oligotrophic San Pedro Time Series (SPOT) site, San Pedro Channel, CA, USA - 2 SPOT_SRF_2009-07-10 | ecosystem: Environmental > Aquatic > Marine > Strait... | reverse complement strand
TTGACACCACATGCTGCTTCTACGCTTTCGAAATTGACCCAGCGTTTTCCAGCATCGCGCATTTCAGCCATGCCTTGAGGACGCTTGAGTCCTTTGATGTGGGTCGTGAAGGGGCCGTCTTGACCTGCGAGCATGATGGAGTCACCGATGCGAAGTTCACCTCGGTACAGGATGACGTCAATGGTTTTGCCCATACCAACTTCATCCCTCATTTCGAGCACCGTGCCCTGAGCGGACCCGAGGGTATCGGTGAGGCGGTCTTCCAAAAACCGCTCAGCGAGCCCGACGGTCACCGCCAAAAGGTCTTGCAGTCCTTCTCCTTCCTTGGCAGACATGGGTACCAAGGCGACGTTTTGTCGGAAATCCCGAATGTGATCGTAGCGCTCCAAGTTGAACCCGTGTTCAGAAAATTGGCCAACTGTTTTCCAATATCGGGCTTCGAAAAGGGCTTGAACATCTTCTCGCTGTTCATTGAAGGATTCGATGAACGACCGACCGCGCTCGCACCTCCATCCATGGAGCCGATCGACCTTGTTTCCAGCAATGACAAACGGTGTTCGTGTTTCTTTGAGGATGTTCAACGATTCAATGGTCTGAGGTTGAAGACCTTCCATGATGTCAACCACAAGGACTGCGATGTCCGCCACAGACCCGCCTCGGTTTCGTAACGATGCGAAGGAGTGGTGCCCTGGCGTGTCAATGAACAACAAACCGGGTGATTTGAAATTCTTGCCGCCAAGCATGGCGGAACACGTTTCATTCAACACATCGGCAGGAACCTCAGTAGCCCCAATGTGCTGAGTGATGCCTCCTGCTTCCCGGTCCATGACGCTGGCTTGGCGTTGACTGCCGATCGACCGAACCATGTCCAAGAGGCTTGTTTTCCCGTGGTCAACGTGCCCTAAAACAGAAACGATGGGTTGTCGATTGTGACCTCGAGGGGGCGTTTCCACCTGCTCAGCGTCAATGACCTCGTCGTCGGTCATGGTGTCACCATCTGAATTGAGGTGTTATGAGAATTCACTCATAGACCCAAGCGCCCATGGTGTTTTCCCAAGACATTAAGCCCTCAGGGAACCATAGACCCAATTCGAATTCTGCTGTTTCTGGAGCGTCCGATCCGTGAATCATGTTGAAACCCATGTCCATCCCAAAGTCACCACGAATGGTCCCCGGGTCGGCGTTCCGGCCGTTCGTTGCTCCAATGAGCTTGCGAGCAACTGCGATCGCTTCAACGCCTTCCCAAGCCATGCAAACAACAGGGCCGGAGGTGATGAATTTGATGAGGCCAGGGAAAAAGGGGCGCTCTTTGTGGACGTCGTAATGAGTGCGGGCGATTTCTTCGCTTGGAACCATGGACTTCAGTCCAACGAGTTTGAGGCCTTTGCGCTCAAATCGTCCAAGAATTTCACTGACAAGACCGCGCTGCACGCCGTCGGGTTTGATCATAACGTAGGTTGTTTCCATGGTGTTCACCGTGTCAACCCAAAAGTGACCCGTTTAAGGGCGTTGCTATCGGATGATGCGCTGGGATTGAGCTCACTGGATGCCGCCCTTGACGTAATGGCGGGTCCACTTCACTTTGCGAGCATTGCGCTTGAGTTGCAATTGGTTCTTGCGAGCCTTGCTGCTCTTGAACCAGAGGACGCTGCCGTCCTTGCGGACAAACATCATACCGGTACCTGGCTCAATCTCTTCGCCTGAAAAGTTGCAAATTCGTCGTTCTGGCATGGCAATCACCGTGCATTCAACTTACGGGCTTCACGGCCCGTGTCCTTGAGCATCAAAATATCGCCGACTCGAATAGGTCCAACGACGTTTCGGCTGATGATTCGGCCAACGTCGCGGGGATTGGGTGCGTCGTTAACACGAACTTTGACTTGCGTGGCTTCACCGGTCATACCGGTTCGCCCGACTATTTCGACCACTTCTGCTGGCCATCCACCAAGTTCTTCACTCATGATGATCATCTCTGGTTGGGATTCAAGCGTTCTTGAGGGCCTTGATTTCCTCAACAACTTCGTGGAACTTTTCTTGAGCGCTCTTGGTGATTTCCATCACGGCAACGGAGGCTGCGGAGGCGCCCTTGGCGAGGCCGACGCCCTTGGCGAGGAACTCTTGGCTAGGAACGTATCCGTAGGGGATATCTTTCTCTTCACAGATCAGTGGAATGTGAGCGAGAAGTTCTGGTGGGTTGACATCTTCTGCGAGAATGATGAATTGGGCCGTGCCGCGCTCGGCGGACTTGGTCACTTCATTGCTTCCTTTCTTGACACGACCGTTTTTGTTGAGGTCGATCATTTCGTAGATTTTGTTGGCTAGGTCTTCTGGGGTTTCAAATCGCACATGTACACTCATTGGAATCTCTCCTTCCTCGTATAGGGGCAACCCTGCGCACAACCACGCGGATATAAACGCAGCGGAGGCCATTCTGCGTCTTTATTTTCCAGAAGTCTGGCAGAAGGCCTTGCAGTTGGCTGTTTGTCATCAATCTAAGCCCAGGCGGGTGAACACGTCATGCACTCCTCGGGCCAACGCCGGACCACCTGAAATCACATCGCGAGCATTGGGGAGAGAGCCTGTAGCGTGAACGCCATCGACATACCGGAGGAGACGGGCAATGGCCCCTCCAGTGAAGAGTCCATGGCAGCATGCTGCATGCACGCCTATGGCGCCTTGTGCCCGAAGTGCTTCAGCCGCACGGCAAATGGTGCCGCCGGTCGCAATCATGTCGTCCACAATAGCGACGGATTTTCCAGCAACGTCCAAATCTTTGGCTTGATGCACAATGGTGTGGGCGTCGATTCTCGTTTTCTCCAGATACGAGAATTCACAATCGATCTGTTTGGCGACGCTCGACGCACGGTCGATGGCTCCCTTGTCGGGTGAGAGAATGAAATCAGGATTCACTGTTTCTTTGAGATGGTTGGCGAGCTCTGGCATGGCGGAGGTGAAGGAGACTGGAATCGAAAGGTCTTGAAGAACGGCAGGAGCATGGAGGTCTAACACCACCATGCCGTCGCAGCGGGTCGCCAAAACATCAGCAATAGCAAGAGCAGAAATGGATTCGCCTGGCTTGAATCGCTTGTCTTGCCGAGAGTATCCAAAATAAGGAATCGCCAAAACCACACCTTTTCCGACGTCAGGCAGGGTCTGGGGGCCGATTTCTCTTAGATTTTGCAAACGGCCTGAGCGAACGTCTTGTATGGCGTCCAACATCAACAGCGTTTCGACAATCCCAGAATCGGGAAAGGTGTTGGAGACAAGCACGACGGGTTCGCTTCGAATGGCCTCGATCGTTTCGGTTGGAATACGTGTGTAGCCTTCAGTGTCGGGAAACCGTCGAGTCTCGAGAGAATGGTGAGACCATCCCAGGGCTTCTGCCAACTGTTGGGCCATCGGCCTCGCATTGCTTCCGGATACGACAACCATGGGCTCGCCTTGTGTGATGCTGGCGACTGGCCCTTCATGTTCTTTGCGAGACGCCACCGAGGAAGAAACTGGTGCGCGAGGCAGGACTTGAACCTGCGACCTCCCGGTTATCAGCCGGGTGCTCTAACCGACTAAGCCACCCGCGCAATGGTAAACCCGCCGACCGGACCCCCCGTCATAAGCATGACGGCTGATGAAAGCCGGTGGCAGAGCAGGACTCACTCTTCTTCCAGGCTGTTGATCGTGATGTACGATGGCAACTGCTGCACCTTCTCGAAGGTGCGTGAAAGCACGACTTCATCCAAGCGCTCGCGTGTTCGTGCGAGGGCAGTGATCGGAATCCGAATTTGTTCCTCAACACCAAATTGCATTTGAACGCGCATCCGGGTCGTCACGATGACGCCCTTGTAGGTGCGCTTTACTCGGAACAATCCGGTGATCACGCCAATTTCCTCTCCCTGGTTGTCCAGAACTGCTCGGTCGAGCATTTCGTCGGGAGCATAGAGCTTCTCATCAATGCGGACGGTGTTTCGCCACCGGCGCTGAAGTTCTCGCATGGACTTTGACAGTTTCACGGTACCGTCGCCGCGGATGCTGTGAACCAATTCTTTCGGCAAAGGCGCAAGTTCTGCTGGCTTTCGCATGAATTCGTCTGCAACATCTGCTTCAACTTGGATCCGCATGGACTTCACACGGGCCTCGTTTGGATGATGACGTTCACCCACAATCGTTCCTACTTTCTTATCGTTGACATAGACATCCCGTTGGAGCAACTCCTGAATGTCGAAATCTGTGTTTTTCATTTTTCCCATCTCCTTCCGATTTTGGTCGGCTTACCCAACGGTCCTCCTCGGCACCTAATATATTCTTCGTCAAAAAAAATATCATTTCCAATTGTATTTGACGCATAACGTAAGGTTCAACCAATTGAAATATAGAAAATAATTTCATTTTCAAATGTCGCATAACGCGCGAATATCCAATACAAACATCGTGGATTGGCATCTCCCAAATAACCGATTTTTCAATTGAACCCAAATGTTCGTGTTCAATCGGGAGATCTTGTCTTTCGACAAGGGCATCTTCAAAGCAATTTAATGAATTTCCAATTGAAAATTAAGAAAATATCCGTAAAAACCCAGGGCAGGAGAAAAGGATCATGCTCAGCATCTGAAGCAGCAGTCTTGATGGAGGAGAAACGCATCTTCCCGCCATGGGCGCAGAGTTTGTGGTGATGGACCCCGAGAACCAACTCTGCCTAGCGGTTCTTGAGAGGATCATGCTCAAGGGGCATGTTTGCTTCATACCCGATGCCACATGGAAACGGTTTGAATCAGCATATGCTGCGGAAATAAGCGCATTTCCGAACGCCCTCAGGCCTCTTTCAAAGGGACCGGTAGAGCCCCTTTGGATTGCCACACCATCTGCTCCTGCTCCGAAACACGTGCCGTTTCATCGGTGCGTGGTCCTTCAATTTGCAGAGAACGATACATTGGAAGTCGGTGAAACACACACCATCACGGTTCACGACATGCTTCCCAGCCCTAGAGGCTCCATTCACCACACCATGTTCCAAAGTTGGCTCAATCATGCAACAAACGACACCGCACCAGAATTGACCGCACAAGGGCACCATTGGTGCAGCATCATCGATGCGTCAGCAGGAATTGTTTCGACCCTGCCACACCTAGGAGAGGAGATTGCCTCCCTGCACCTCGCCGGGAGAAGGTGTTGGAAAGTTGAAGAGACCTGGAACGAATTTCAATTGCTTGCACAACGGACGCAAGCTGGAACGACTGGGGCCTTTGAACTGCACCACCTCACACCCGATGGCGGTCCCGAACTTTCCGTGGAGCACCTTGGAAGTGGACCAGAACCATTCATCCAACGGCCTGATATCGGTTCATTTCACCGCTTTCTCGAACAGCATACAGGCACAGGGTGGCGCCCCACAATACCGCTTCGTCAATCCTTGATGATGATGTTAGCAGAACTCGAACAAACTCATGCATCATGAGGCTCGCTGAACAAGTCGGCCCCCAACAACGGAAGAAGAAGGCTGGCATCGCCTTCCACAGAGACGTGGGGTGCTTCAGCACGCATTTTGCCCCAAGAAATCGCTTCTCGAAGCCGGGCCCCTGAAAGGCTTCCATCGTGTTCTGGCGCCGTGGTGATGTAGACAGCGCTGTCAAGGCCGCCTCGATACTGATTCCACCAGATCACGTGATGTTTCGAGATGCCCCCCCCAATCATCAGCGCATTGGATGTTTCAACGTCCCAGGTCATATCACTCATGACCTGTTCGTCGGCGAGGGTATCAAGGTGGAAATCCCTGTGTTTCTGCCGGAACATGAAGAGTTGAGCGCCGATGGATCCGTCGGTGATTCCCGGAATACAGACTGGAATTTTGTGCTTAGCCGCCCAATAGATGAGGGTGTTCGGCGTGCCAATACGCTTCCCAAGTTCCCATACGAGGTGGATGGAACCGAAGCCTAACCAAGCATCTGCGCCAGTTTTGCCGGTCGATGCCAACCTGTCGTTGTAAATGTCTTCAAGGACGGGCATGACCACAGCTTCAATGATCTCACCGTAGGATGCATTCGGTACGATCACGTTACCCAGTCGCATCAACTCATGTTGTCCGAGTTCGACATCATCGAGATCGAATGACCCGTGATAGTAGTCTTTGTAGGCGCGAGCAATGTCATGGTCAAGCGTTCCACAGGTGGTCGAGACCACATTGAACATTTGGCGTTTGATGGCTTCCACAAAGAAACCACGGGTCCCCGTAGCGCACAGACAAGCAGGGAAAGACAACCAGTTACACACTTGAGAAGCATCACCCTCAACAGCATTGATTTCATTCTGCATTTGAGCCAAAATGGAGCGTGCTTGGGCAAATTTCGTAGCCGTAAACCCGCCTGCAGTGGCCATTTGTTCAATCAAAGCACGAGGTGTGGTGGCTTTGGAAAAATCATAATCCACCACAGGGTCATCAAACGCTTGAGGGTCGACTGCCATGGTGCCACCTCGCGCCTTTGCTTCATGAAGATGTGCCTGTTGCGAGTTCGGTCAAGCATCGCCTCGTTCCAATTCGTACAGACGGTCTCTCAGCCTTGCTGCCTGCTCGAAATCTAGGTCTTTGGCTGCTTTCTCCATGGCTTGACGCAGCTCTTCAATAAGGGCTGCACGGTCTTCAGGGCTCAAGTGAGCCTCCAGGTCATCAGGCTCATCGTATGTCAATTGAGAATTTGAATTTGCAATTGGTTTTTCATCACCAGTAGAAGCCCACGCTCCTGCCCCAAGGCGAAGCCGTTGCGCCCAGTCCCCCTCTCGGCGACCTCCTTTCTTGGCGATCAACCGACGTGAACCATCGCCACCGGTGGTGGTCCCCGTGATGAGGGCATCTTCCGTATCACCCATCACCGGCAACGCCTTGACAATGGTTTTTGGGACAATGCCCAGTTTCTCATTGTTCGCCTGTTGACGCTGTCGGCGTTCGAGGGTTTGACGAATGGCCGCCTCCATAGCGGGTGAGAAGCCATCAGCATAGAGCAGAACTTTTCCTCGCTCGTTTCGAGCAGCCCGGCCAATGGTCTGCAGCAAACTTCGTTCATTCCGCAGGAAGCCTTGCCGGTCAGCATCAAAAATAGCAACCAGGCTAACCTCTGGGATGTCGAGCCCTTCACGGAGCAGGTTGATGCCCACGATCACATCAATGTGCCCCAAACGAAGAGCGTTGATGATTTCCGTGCGTTCAATGGTGTCGATTTCTGAATGCAGGTGGTGGGCCTTGACGCCCATTCGGTTGAGGTAAGCCGCAACTTCTTCCGCGAATTTGATGGTCATGACAGTGACCAAGCACCGTTCCTCTCGTTCAGTACGAGCATTGATTTCAGTCAACAAGTCGTTGATTTGCCCAGCGGTTGGGCGGACCTCAATTTCAGGATCCAATAAGCCGGTTGGACGCAATTCCATCTTGGCAATGTTTTGTATGGACTGCAGCATGTCGTACATCGACTCGGCCTCTGGATGTTTTTTCTTCAAGTCGGCCTCACCAGCGCCCCCGCCTGAGGGAGCATGCAGCAAACCATTGGGGACATCTTGGCCGGTCACCTCGCACAAGTGTCGTAACTCACGCTCGCCTGGAGTTGCAGAAACGTAGACCATTTGCGGCACAAGCGATTGGAATTCTGGTAACTTGAGCGGCCGGTTGTCGGCGGCCGTTGGCAAGCGGAATCCGTGCTCGATTAGGCTGTCTTTACGGGATTTATCACCGTGGTACATCCCACCCACCTGAGGGAGACTCACGTGAGATTCGTCCATGATGACCAAGAATTTACCGGGGTCGCCGTGGAATTGGTTGGCACAAGCAGAGAAGAAATCAAGGAGACAGTACGGACGTTGACCGGGCTCACGCCCGTCGAAGTGCAAGGAGTAGTTTTCCACAGACTGACAGTGCCCAATTTCCCGAAGCATCTCTAGGTCGTATTCTGTTTTTTGTTCAAGGCGGTACCGCTCGAGTTCTCTGCCCTGTTGTGCAAACCATTTGCTCCGCTGATTCAATTCGGTCTCAATGGATTCTAAAGCCGCTTCAAACCGTTCTGGGCTGGTCATGAAGAATTCCTTTGGGTGAATCCATGCCTCCTCTAAATGGTCGAGAGCTTCCCAAGAGACAGGATCACAGATCTGAATGCTCTTGATGCCGTCAAAATCAAACACAATCCGCAATGGATCGTCCCTGCTCGGCATCCATACATCCACCACCTCACCTCGTACACGGCATTCTCCGCGAGACAAGTCTGAGGTCGTGCGACGGTATTGGAGTTCCACCAATTCCCTCAAAAGGTCCGTGGTTTCAATGGATTGACCGACGTGGCAACGGAGATGGTACTCCAGAAAGGTCTCAGGTGGATTCAGACCGTAGATGCAGGACACGGAGGAAACAACCACGCAATCAGGGCGAGAGACCAACGAGGCAACGGCTGCAAATCGCTCCTGCTCGATACGTTCGTTGATGCTCAATTCTTTATCGATGTACAAATCACGTTTGGCAAGGTAGGCCTCCGGTTGGTAGTAGTCGTAGTGCGATACAAAGTATTCAACAGCGTTGTTGGGGAAGTAGCCCACCATTTCCTGATGCAACTGCCGGGCTAGGGTCTTGTTGTGACTCATGATCAGCGTCGGGATGTTGAGGTGCTGAATGATGTGCGCCATAGCAAAGGTCTTGCCGCTTCCAGTGACCCCCAACATGACGCATCGTTCTTGCCCATTTTCCAATTGGGAAATCAATTCTTCAATTGCTTTTGGTTGGTCACCCCCCGGAGTGAACTCTGCATGCAGGTCAAACCGTTTGACATCGGGGTGCAAAGCGTCCATTGCAGCGCCTTCAAGGGCCTTGGAAAGATCAAACGGGTTACGTTGGCTCAAATCTACATCGATGAGCGGCAGGTTGGCTGCATCCTCAAAGGAGCCTTCGTCGTCCCAATCATTGACCATTGTGCCACCCCAGGTTTGTTCGCTTTAGGGGAGATAAAGGCCACCGTTGACGTGAAGGATGGCACCCGTGACATACGACGAGTCAGGACCGACAAGGAACGAGACGGTCGCCGCCATGTCTTCTGGAGTGCCGACACGCTGCAATGGGACTTCTCCCTCGCGCTGAAGGCGCTTTTCCACAGAGTCCCCTGAGAGCAAGTCGGTATCGACGTAACCTGGTGCAAGAATGTTGACGCGCTTGCCCTCTGGCCCAACGGATTGGGCAAGGGAGCGCGCCCAAGTGGAAAGGGCTGCTTTAGATGCTGCATAATCAGCGCCGTGAGGAGACCCCCGTGTTCCCAACTGAGAGCCAACAACAACCATTCGAGCATGCTTGGTCAAGTGGGGTTGCACCGCCTTCCACACAGCCACAGCCCCTTCAAAATTGGTTTTCATGGTCTTGGTGAGATCCTCCATTGTCATCGCATGCCCCTGAACTCGATTGTAGATGCCGTGATTGAGGACAAGCACATCAACGCCCCGATCCATCCACGGATGTTGACCGAGCAAGCCAACTTCACCGAGGTCCGAACAATCCACCTTGACAGCAAGAGCGTCGTCCCCGCGTTCGCGAATAGCATCGACAATCATTTCTGCAGGCTTTGAGGATTGATTGTAGGTGAGCAGGACATCGTAGCCATCGCTGGCCAAACGATCGGATATAGCCGCACCAATGCCACGCCCTCCTCCGGTGATAAGAGCGACTGGACGGCTCATGGATTGGGGTGAGCCTCATTGTTCATGAAACCATGTGAGGGCTCTCACGCATCATCCGGGAGAAATTGAGCGAGTTGCGGAGGTTGCCATCCCTCGGGCTTGAGGACCTTTCCATCCTCTCTTCGAATCACTTTGCCGTCCACGAGCTTCGCCATGTTTGAACGATGAACTTCATTGAATGCATCATCGTAAATCTCATGCATTCCATGATTGATGATGGTTCCAGCGAGAATGTAGCCGATGTCTGCAAGCGCATCCAACACTTCCACCAAATCTCCAGCGCGTGCAGCCTCTGCGTATTCCTGCACTTCTTCGGTCAAGAGTTTGATTCGAAGTTCAATCAATTCTTCAGGCCCAAGGGCGGGTGCATTGAGTTTCGGAATATCGAAGGCTTGGTTGAATTCGAGAAGGGAGGCGACGATGGGGTTCATGCCTCGGGTTTCGCCAGTCGGCTCAAGAACCTTCACCAATGCCTGTCAGACGCTGAAGAAGGAGACCCTCTCACGGTCGGTTGGAAACAGTGCAGCCTCTCTCACGAAAAAGCCCAACGAAATCATCCCTCAAACAGGGGGAGCCGTTGAAAACCCAATCGCCAAGGAGGCGAGGAGGACCCAGCCAGTGAGCATGGACACGCGAAACAGGACCGTTTGGAAGTCCTTGAACTGCTTCATTCGCAGAACAACGATGATGTTGGCCAGTGCCATGAGGGCGGCGGCGAGGAGAAATTCTGCGCCGTCGATCGGGTCGGAGACCGCAAAGCAAGCAAACCACAGCAAAGAGAGTTGCACGGTTGTGCGGGTGGTCGCTTTGTCATCGAACGTGGACGGAAATGAATGGATGCCTTGTTCTCGGTCGCTCTCAACGTCCATTCGGGCGTAATTGATGTCAAACGCTGCAATCCAAAGCGCCACACCAATGGAGATGGGAAGGATTGTTGGCGCCCAGAGAAGTTCCGTCCCAGATGAGAGGGAACCTGTGATCGCCCCCCAGCCGTGAACGTCGGCAGCGATGGCGACCCAAGCGCCTGCAGGAGCCAAGCCTAGGCACAAGCCCAACCAGAAGTGGCACAACCAGGTGAACCGCTTCAAGTAAGGATAGACGACGAAGGTGAGAACAGGAAGCCAAGCCATCATGAGCGCCACCTCATTGAGCAAACCAGCGCTGATCAGCAACATCGCCAAAAACCCTGCAGCCAATGTCCAAGCGGTTTTCAAACTCATTGCACCCGATGCGAGATGGCGTTGTTGCGTTCGAGGATTGGCTGCGTCGATGTCCCGATCGATGATGCGGTTGAGCGCCATGGCCAGCCCTCGCGCCCCGATGGCGGCGAGAAGGATCCAAACAAGGTCAATGCCTGGATCGAGATTGAATTGTTCGAGGGCGATGATGTAGCCAAGCAAGACAAATGGGAGCGAGAACAGGGTGTGCTCAATTTTGATGAAAGACAGCACCTGTTTGATGTCCATCATTCGGGGCCCCCAAAGGAAAGGTGGGGCGGCCATTCGTATTTCTTTAGTTCGGGATGGGTTGCAATCTTCGCCAACGTTTCCTCATTGTGCAGGGTCACCGCTGGCCATCTTCGTACGCCGTGCGCTTCGGAGGGAATAGGAGTCGTTGCGTCCCAACACAACCTGATGCGGCCGTCGTCGAATGTCAGCCCGCGCCCGACGTCAAACCTGGCGGTTAGTTGCCAGAGCAAGCGCCGGCGTGCTTTGCTGCAGGTGAGGTCAAGATCGTCGTTGGTGATGAAGAGCCAACGAAGATTCTTGTCAGAGTCCAATTGCCATATTGAATCTCTCAATTGAAGAATTTGACGGATCCTATTGCCCTCTTGCTCGTCATTGCCCTCGTGTTGACCCGTCCTCGGACTTGGTGTACCTTCGATGGACGTGGACACGACGAGCATGTTGTTGCGGAGCATGCGGGCTTGCCGCACCCCGGCCATGGCACTCACCGAGTCCAAGCCATCGAAGGGCGCAGAAGAGGACCCTAGTTGCCGCCATTCAGGCGTAGGCTGGTTGTAGGAGCCTTCCAATGGCGCATCGGAGGAGCGCGGGTCTTTGGAGACAATTGATGTTGCATCGATCAGCAGTTTGTCGTGGACGTTCTCAAACGGAGATGCAGCCTCAAGAGAATCGGCCACCATGCCGGGGAGCACCACCACATCTTCGCTGATTTCCACCTTGTCGTTAAGAGCGTCAAGGAACGCCTCCAGGTCTTTTGGATCCTGGTCTGGATCAATGGCTGCGATGACCTTGAGAAACATCATTTGACCTGCACCAAGCAAACCGAGCGCTGTCTTTCTACCTTGGCGAGGATAACGCTGTTTTGAGGCGACGATAGCCAAGTTGTGAAATCCTGTTTCAAGGGGCAAATGCACACTTTTCACATCTCGGTGTTGGAACTGAAGCACCGGGGAAAATTGTCGGCCGATGGCCTCCCCCAAATAGCCGTCTTCCATCGGCGGCAACCCGACGATTGTTGCTGGAAGAACCGCATCGGAGCGGCAAGTGATGGCCGTGACGTGGAGGACGGGATATTGCCCCGTGAGGGAATAGAAACCGTAGTGGTCTCCGAAGGGACCTTCGAGTTTTGTTTCAGTGGGGTCGCAGTAGCCTTCAATG
>Ga0181379_1001181_pt1 | contig 12319 bp, 10 predicted proteins | sample 2SPOviralmetaG_FD_130115 | JGI IMG/M metagenome (GOLD analysis project Ga0181379, IMG submission 130115) | Marine viral communities from the oligotrophic San Pedro Time Series (SPOT) site, San Pedro Channel, CA, USA - 2 SPOT_SRF_2009-07-10 | ecosystem: Environmental > Aquatic > Marine > Strait... | reverse complement strand
ATTTCGCCTTCTAAATATACTTTACGCTTCATATCTATATATTCCTACAATATGCTCTCTCCAAAAAGGGTATAGAGATTCTCTACAAGAAAGCCTATTTACTGCATGATGAAAGAAAACATCATTTCCGAGATATACACCGCAATGGTTTGGTACATCTGCTTCTATTTGAAAAATTAATACATCATTCTTTTGAGGGGTATCTACTTTTTTATGGTTCCAGTTTTTTATATTTTCTTGTGTAAAGTAGTTTAGCCCCTTTTCCCACCAATCGTCTTCAAATAAGTCTCTTGGAGGAATATTTATATCTTCGCTTGCTAGCCAGTCTCTCATTGCTTCAAAACAGTCTGCAACCCCAAACTTGTATTCTCTACCTAATAAAGGATTTATATTTACTCTTGGTTCTAGTATATTTAGTTCCATGTCAGGGTAGCTAAATATGTAATATGGTATTCCTAGAGCATTACAATTATCTATATCACCTTCACTAGGGGTATTGTCTGCGTCTGGATGATTATGTACTATTCCAATAATATCCATACTTCTTTTGTACTTCATATAATCCGTAGAAGACATAATAAAATCATCATCATTGTCTGCTACGTTTTCACAAGGATAATATCTTTTCTTTCCTTTTACAACTCCAATTATGCCGCAGGCTTCTCTTGGGTATTCGTTTTCGAAATGCTTTTGTATATCTTCAATCACTTAAACTTTCTCGATCCAGGAAATCCGCCAAAAGGCAAGGAAACTGCAGTATTTAAGTCTGCGTTTGTATTGTTACCTTGAAAACGTTTTTTGCACCCTGTTAAAGTCTTCGAACACACATCGAGTCTTTTCCAGTATGACGGGTTATTTGTAGGAATTTTATTTACAGGAACTGCTCTTAATGCTTCCCATATTTGAGTATGTCCGTTTGTTATTGTTTTTACTTTATCTTCAAAACTGTAAGTTGCTGAACTAGACCAAGTAGATATAGAGGAAATGTTTCTTGTAATGAGTTCGTCATTTTCATCAAAGAATCTTCCGTTTCCGTCGAGAGGCCAGTTACATCCTCCTTCATTATTGAGTTTTCCACCTTGGTATCTCCAAACACAATAACGTCCAATAACAACTCTTCCAGGTACTTTTACGCCTTCTACATCTATAGGGCTTGCAAGCTCAAACTCTACCATTATACTATCTTCAGAAGCAACCCTGTCAATAATGTAAGTTTGGCTAGGAAATTCTACGGGGGAAGAAGTAGGGCTTGAGTCTCCTGAGTCGTATGTGTTTGAAAATAAAGTACGTCTGTAGTCAATACGAGTATTTAGTAAGTCTTCGTTTTTTAGTAATCCTTCATCAACAAGTATAGAAAATAAAGTTTCTTCATCGTTAATTCCGTCTTCATTATTTGAAATTGAACGAGTAAGAGTAGGAATATTTGCTACTCTTAATGAAGGGCGAGGACTTACACCTGCTCCGTTTATTTCTACTCCGTCTATAGAGATTGGCAATGCAAAGTACTCTTTTAGAAGATAAGTATTTGTATCGGTATCTAGCGTCTTTTGAGGAAAGTAAATGTTATTTCTTCCATCATCAAGTCCATTAAACAAATACACTTTTGCACCACTTGGCAAAGTTACATCAAATAACTCTACATAAGCGTCATCTATTTCCTGTAATTGTACTGTATCTATTAAATCTACCATGATTAAGGCTCATACACTCTTCGTAATTGACAGCTCAAGCCATGATTATCTGCTTGACTGTAGTTTATATTATACCCATCGCAAACAACTTTTAGTGTGCTTGTACTTAAAGTGCCGCTGCTAAAAGTGTCTGTAATTACAAAATCAAAATTTGTTCCGGCTTTGTCGTCTAAAAATCCTGCAATTAAGTTTATATCTTCTGCGTCTCGATTATTAAAAGAAATACTAAACATATCTTCTTTAGTATTTATACCGTCACGAACTCTCTGTTCGTATCCGTCCCCAAAACGAGCAGTAAGAACTCTATGCTTAGATTGACGAGAAAGTCCTCGATCTGCTACGGCTTCAAAAGAGGACTGCCCTGTAGTATTTTTAATACTATTTACATCACTAGCAGGTATTGTAAAACTAAAAGTTGCCATTATGCTGCTCCATGCTTATTGAGGATTCCGCCTGCTCGCTTCTGATTATGAAGCTCTTTCTGTACTGCGGCAGCAATAACTTGTCCTAAGCCTTCGGCCATTGGTCCGTTTGAAGAAGACTGTGTTTGGCCGTCCGTACTTACATTTACAGTAACATTATTTACACTTTGGCCTTCGTTTTTCATCTCTACAGGAATTGAGTTTCCGTTTGGTAATGGAACAACCGCTTCTGTACCATGAAGAATTGCAGGATACCCTGCTTCACGTCCTCTAGCAATACCTCCGGCAGAGTAAGATTCAAACATCCCTCCTCGTCTTGCGGTAGGAGGGGATACAGGTATTGCTCCAGATCCTGGCACAATCATATTCATTGCTGACATGACAGCTTTTTGTACTAAAAGCTTTGCTATCATTTTTGCTATATCTACAAGGATTGCTTTTGCCATGTCTCCGAATGCCTGTTTTGCACTTTTTGTTCCTTGTATTAACGAATCAAATGCAGATACCATATTATTTGATAAACTATTTCCTGCTACATTTACAAGTTGGTTTACGTCTGTCAAATCAGCTTTAGCATCTTTTAATCCTAGTAGTTTTTCTTTTAAACTACCAATTTTTGCGGCTGAAGCATTCTCTACGTTTTGCAAAGCGGTTGCTTCTGTAGTACTGAGTTCTGTTGCTAATCCCCTTAACTTGGCAGCGCCCTCAGAGTCTGTACCTTCAATTTTTGATGCTTCTGCTTCAAGCTGTGCACGTAGTAATGCGTACTCGGCACTAATCATGGCTTGTTTCATACCATTAATTATTGTTTGAGATTCTTCCTCAAACTTAATCTGTGCTTGTAACGCTGCAATTTGTTGATCTAGCTTCATCTTGCCTTCGTCAACAAATTCGAAGAACGGATTTCGGCCCGCTTCTCTAACTACTGCAGAGTCTTGAGTCGCTTGCTCTTGCTGCTGTATTCTGAATTGCTCTCTTTGTACTCCTAAAATCTTTTCTCGAAGCTTTGCTTCTCTTTGTTTTTCTTTAAAGGTTGCTTCAGCAATTCTTAGAGTATCGTTTTCAATATTGTTTTTTTCAAGTACGAGGGCATTGCGTTCTTTATCTAGCTGGGCAATTAATTCTCCTACGCCTTTTACGTGCCTAAAGTTTTCTAGTAGCTTTTGTACTGCACTATTTTGATTTATTTTTAATTGAACAGAATCTGCCTCTAATTTGCGAAGCTCTTTTGCAAGCACTGTATTTTGTCCTGCAAATTGAACAATTTCTTGTTGTTGTTCTTTATTTTCTTTCAAATCTGCATTTAACTGAGCTGTAAGAGTATCTGCTTCTGCTGCAATATCTCTAAATGACCCCATTGCAGATTCAAGAGCAAGGGCCTGCCTTTGAGAATTACTTAAGTTTAATACCAAAGGTATACTATTAAATGCTTCTGCATAAGCTACGGTATTTTTTAGTTGTTCTGCAAGGTCTCTAGCAGCTTTACCTCCTTGCTCCATAAACGCTCCATCTTCACCAAAAAGAGTTATGCCTTCTTCTGGTATAGTCGACGCTATTGTGCTAAAAACTCCAAATAATGCTTCAGTACTATCTTTTAAACGAGTAAATTTTGTATCTGACTTGTCCAATAAACTTGTTAATTCAGTATTTACTTCTGTTAAGCGCGGGGCAAAATCTGAAAAAGAATTTACAAATCGTTGACTAGGCTCTGTTGCATTTACCACCGCAGTTCTATACGCATTTAAATCTTCTTGAGATAAAGCCGTTCCTTGAGCCTTACCTAATTCAGTAAGGACTCTTTCTAATTCTTTTATAGCAGCACTTTCTTTGTTAAATAAACCTGTTCCTAAAAGCTGTGCTTTACCTGAACTGGCAACAGCAATAATTTCTTCTATAGGTACTTCTACTGGCTTATTTGTAACTTCTGTAATTGCATCAATTGCAGTTCGTCGCATTTCGTCTTCAATTTCTTTTGTAGTAAAGCTGCGTCTAGAAGGCTCTTTTGCTCGTAAAGCGTCAATTGCATTTTTTCTAGCGACACTATAATCTTTTGTCAACAGACGAAAAAAGCTTTCGTCTGTTGCTGTTCTAAATGCTTCTTGTGCGGTTTGTAAGTCAGACGCTCGTAGTTTTCTTTGAGCGCTAATTAATGCATCAAACCCAGACACTACTTGGCCAACTAAACCTGTTTCTCCTTTTAATCTTGCAAAAGTAGCTGCTGTTTCGTTACCTGCGCTTGCCATTGCAATTTGCACTTCTACTGCAGATTCTTGAATGCTTTTTAAATTATCTAAAATTTCATTCGTAGCTTGTTTAGTTTCTGAAAGCTCAAAAGGATTTCCAAAAATAGCAGTTAAAGTCTCGTAAGCTAAAGTACCAAAAAATAATATTTGTCCTAATATAGGAATTGCGTTAAGTAAGGCTGTTCCAAATAATCGTGCAGCAGCTCCCCCTACTTTAAATGCAGCCCCTAGTTTACCTATAGCACCCGAAGCTTTACCAACTTGTCCTGCCATACGCGCAGAGGCCGCACCCGCTATTTTAAATTGATCTCCAATAGAGGCACCTTCCATCATTTTAAACGCCGCAGCTTCTTTTCTTCCTATTCTACTTGTTGCTCCTATATTTGCGGCCTTTCTTTTAGCACCACTAACTCCAGCCCCTGAGCCTACTCCTGAGCTTTCAATTTGTCTAAGTTTTGCAACTTCTAATTGCAGCTGTTTAATTTGTGCTAATTCTGCTTTCTTTTCTCTTATCATAACTTGGTGTGCAGATTTTTGACTCCCCCTCAAAGAGGCTTCTTCGGCTTTTAAAGCTGTTAAATTCTTTAATCTTCTTTGTGCAGACAAATTTAAAGACTTTTCTGCTGTTTTTAGTTGAGCAGCATTTGCGGCTCCTTTACGAATAGAGTCTTCTACGTCTTTAAAACCTTTTGGTGCAAATTCAACTTTTTTTAATCTTTTTGAAGCAACTTCAAAGTTTGACTGTATTTTTGAAGCAGCAATTTTAGCTTGCTTAGCTAACCCTGAAAATTCTGCTCTTGTTTTTTTACCCAACTCTGACAAAGCAGGAGTTAGCTGCCCGACTATTGTACTTGCAAAAATAGCTAAAACACCAATAAGAGCCATTGGTTTTTCGGATAAAAACTCTACAACAGGAATTAGTGCTTTGTTCAAAAACTCAAACACTGTTTTTAGTAAATCTGAAAAAGTTGAAGCTAGTTTGTCGAAAGGATTAGAGTCAATAGCTGCAGCGGCGGCGCCAAACTTCTTTAGTCCTTGCTCTAAAACAGCATTTGCAAATGCTTGTTGTCTTTCGTATTGAGTAAGCTGATTTGCATTTTTACCTAAACTTGCTGCATAATTTCTAGTTGCATCGTCTAAGCGTACAATAATTCCTAGTTCATCAAGTATTTCTGGTTCTAGTTTTGCAGTACCTCGAACCAGCCTATCTAACGCGTCAGGCAACTCTCTACCCAAAGAAATGGACGCTCCCTTTGCAATAGTTGTAAGTCCTTGTAACTGAGACGCAGAAAACCCTTGCGCAGTACCTACAGCCACTGTTCGTAGTGCTTGTTCACTATCAATTGCTGCTCCAGTGATCTCTTTGAGTCCATCTGCAACTAATGATAAGTTTCTTCCTGCCGCGTTGCCTAGACTTATTAGGGAACTTTCAAGCTGCTCTACCTGAGCCGCACGTCTAAAAGCATTAAACGCAGCAGTTACAGCAAAAATGTTAGCAGCTAAAGTTGCGTACGCAGGTACTAGACTGCCTCCAATACCCTGCGCCATCTTAGAAAAGTTTTTTGTAGCATTTGCAGATTGTTGGGAAGCGCCTTTAAAGTTTCTATCTACAGTTGAAGTACTTTTTGCTGTATTTTTATTTGCTTTATCTACATTGTCTAATGCTGTGCGAAGCTTTTTTGCAGACACAGTAGCTTTCTGCATCTTTCCATTAACTTCAATATCTATTTGTATTTTTTTAGCCATTAGCCTTGCACATTATGGGTGTATGTTTTTCCACCGCCTGCTTTAGATCGTTGCTCTGCTTGTTTACGTTTTCTTTCTGCTTTATCAGCTCTATCTGCTATAATAATACTTTCATACATTTTCATTATGTAAAGTATTGTCCTAGGATTTTCTATATCATACAACTTAAAAAAGTAATCTATACCATCCCAATACTTTCCCATATATGTCCCACTCATACCTTCCCAGTGTTCTGGTAATAAGCTGAACATAAAAAATGCCACTTGAACTTCTTCGGGAAAATCCGAAAGCTCGAGCGGCATTTTGGTAGGATCTGGCTCCTGTTCCAGTTGTTCACAGAGTAATAGGTACTTATTTAAATCAAAGTTAGACTCTGCTTCTTTAACATAACGAGTTAAGAGAGATTTTATCTCTCCTATTTGTTCCCAGTAAAATTTTCAAGGTCACCTACTGTTTCAGTAACCCAGCTGTCGAATACGTTAGAGTTCTTCATAAGAAGCTCTGCGTTTTCTTGTGTATAGGGAAGCTCATCTTCAGGGTCGTAAGCCGAGACATCTACCAAAAGAAGCTCTTCTAGGTATGAAAACTTCAAGCCAGACCAGGTTTTGATAACCGCTTTACTATACTCTACTAAAAACTTTTCTTCATCAAGAATTTCTTCTGGTTGTCGCGTCTTTTTATCAAACTTTGTGCTAACACATTTTTTACGCAACTTAAGTAGTTCTTCTCTAGCTAAATAGCATAAAGAAACTTTCATTCCTTTATATCCAGGAAAGTCAATTGAAACAGTTTTACTAGGAGTCATAAGACTCGCTAAAGAAATTGGTGAATCACTCATTTTGTATCCTTGTAAGATGTAAATTTATATTCTGTAATTATAGGTGAAAGGAGGTGAGATGTCAAGAATTATTTTTTACAGCAGTAAAGAAAAAGGGGCCGTAGCCCCTTTAAAGTTATATTATTGTTATTAGTCTGGAAGGACGCCTGCAAACTTAATAATTGTTTCGTCAGTTTCTCCAATTGTAGAGGGAAGCGCCTGGAATGTAGTTTCAAGAGAAATTACATCTTCTACACTATGTGCTGGAATTTCCAAGTGAGCTGTCGGGAAGTTAAATTGGTAAACAGGAACACTTGAAGAAGTGCTTACGCCGCCTAACTTAAATGTAACATCAAAAGAGTTTACAATTTTGTTACGCGCTGCAGAAGAGGTCAAGTCATTAAAGAAATCTGTAGATGTACCCGTGTTTGTACCAGAATCAAGACCTAAGTAACAGTTAAATGACCCGCTTACTGAACGAGCTCCAGTAACGTGACCTATTGGAAGGTTCACGGTACCAAGAGTTTCTGGAGTAAGGAATGAAATATTATTTGAAATAGTAATATTTCCGCCCGTGAGTGTAAGAGTATATACACCACTACCTGAGCCCGGGAATGTAGTTGTGTCCCCTGCAGTAATTGAAAGTTGTGTTAAACGATTACGAATATAGTTATTCGTAGAGTTAATCGCTTCAAACACGGTACGAGTAGGCTTAGAATCTTCGGTAAGAGTCTTACCAAAACCAGACCACGCAATTGTTGCAATACCGTCTACATCAAAATCAACAGATGCTTCATTGACTACAGCTTCTGTTAATTTATATACAACAGGGTTGCTTCCTCCATCATCTAGAGAGAAGTATATATTTGCAGTACCAAGGGTTGCTTTGTTTGAGCTATCAAAGTCTAACTGAGTTAGTCCAGTGCCTGCTGTGGTATTAGGACTTGCAGTAGAACTAAAAGTTAAACCTGTAAGCGCGGATGCTGTGGTTGAGTCCGGCGCTGTATAAGTAGATGCACCTGCCATCAAAGCCCATAGAATTTCTTCTACGGCGTGATGACGATCAGTTCCGTCTTTTTCTGCGTTACCGGCAGTATCAGACCCTTCTGATAAGAAAGGACGTGCATAAGTGCTAAAAGACCACTCCACAGGAGCTAGTGAGTCGTTAAATACTCTTCGACCTCGCTTACTGTTTCCTGAAGTATCTTCCATTTCGGCTAGAGTTACTTCTGTTGAGTTGTTTGCCTGTGAAAAACTAAACCCGTCGAGTACAGGAATTTCCCATACGCTAGATCCAATCTCCACGTACATTTTACTGTCTCTACTAAAATATAAAGTATCGACTGCCATAGTTTATCTCCTATGTAACTTGAAAAGACTTGGACGTGAACATTTGTTCGTGCCAGTATTTTCTAATAACGAACCTCTATCTCGATTTCACCGACGCCTAGAGGATCGAGTACACCTTCATCAGTAACTATGCTGATAACGGTAATCTGCTGAGCATTATACTCATTATTCATTGCATCGTAGTATTTTAACCGTGAGTTGTCTTCAACTACAGTCTCTACGTCTTCCATTAATAAATTCAGAGCTTCAGTAGCATCTGTATCATCAGAAACATAACAACGAATTGTTATGCTCAAATATCTGTCTTTGTAGCCTCCGGCTTGATAGTCTCGAGTTTCTGATCCTGCATTTAAGTGTATTGCAGGAAAATCTTGTACTTCATCCCAAAACTTTAGCCGAGTTTCTACGTTATTTGCAACATCTGTTAAAAATGCTCCAGAGCCATCAATATCTTTTAGCTTTGTTGCAAGAGCGGTCAGTATATTAGATCGCCTCGAAGTATAATCTCTATTTGCCATTTATAGTCTCCGAGTGTATAATCTTCCTAAAGCCATAGTTGCAGCTATTTCTCTTATTGATTTATCAATTAAATCTCTAGGATCATACTCAGGCGTACCCTGTTTATATCCTTTTTCGAATGTCTGGTAGGGATTCTTTTGATAAGTGTACCCTACACTTGGAAAGCCTTGTGGAGTCATTGCAACATCTGTTATCCTTACAGAAGATGCAAAACGCCCACTTTGATTTGTTAAAGCAGGAGAGCCCATGTTTGCAGCAACAGTACCAGTAATTTTTGCATTAAATAACCCCAGTAGCTGTGCTAAATTAATGTCTGACCTCTTAGTTCTAGGCTTTCTCGCTGTACTAGAAGCTATTCTAGCTTTTTTATTACTGCCTTGAGTTTTCTTTTTAGAGTACTTTTTATCTGTTTTTACAGACTTTTTTGCACGACCCTTTGGCTTTGTAGATCGCGTTTTTAATCTTGCACTTTTAGGCTCAGTCAGTTCTGATAGTATAGCATACTCTATTCTTTTACGAGCATCTTCTTCTATGGAATCTGATCCGGGCATTCCTTCTATATTTTGTCGTTCAATATACTTTGTTATAGCTGTTTGAAGTTTTGGCATTAACCTTTTAAAGTCATAAGGCTCTGCTCCAGCTTCGTTTGCAGATTGAGGTAAAACAGCTATTTCTACAGATAAGTCTTCGTTTAATCTAACTTCGGACAACCTACTTCCTGATTTTGTTCCTGATGTTGTAAAAGTAGCTCTAATCTCTTTTATTATATCTGAAATTTCTTTAGCTTCTTGAGAAGAAGCAAATCCTGCAAAACTTCTAGTTTGATCTAAAAAGTTAAGTGCCGCCGACACCTGAGCAGCACCTACAGTAGTAACTCCTTGGTGCGCTCTATGAACTGTTGATTTTATCAAACCTACTTCAGAGCCTCTAGCGGAGATGCCTGCTTCTTTATCTGCTTTACCGAGCTCTTTCCTTCCCGCATCTCTTAATTTTTTATTAATTAATTGAACGCCTTTATTTTTTGCTTGCGTGTAGGGAGTTTTTAAATCTCTATTTGCTCTATACCGCAAAAGCTTTCCAGGAATGTATTCCATTACATGCCCTTGAGTTTTAGCTCTTAAAGCCCATTTAGCGACTTCATCTACACAAGCGCCGCCTATTTCTAAAAACTCTTTATTAGATATTTCTAAGCGTTTTCCTTTTTCTCTTTTAGACTGTATCGTGCTATATCCTTGCTTAAATCCCTCTCCAAAGCCTTTATCTGTCATTGTTACGATTGTAGAAAATCTATCGAGAGCGCCACGTTTATATTCGCGCTCCATAAACTGTCTCATATCTCTTAAAAACTTTTCTGTGTTTTTTACAGCCATTAGAAGTTTTTATACATATCAAGCACTCGCTTAATATGGTCTGGAAAAGCTACACTGTCTCGTACACTTGATGTACTTTGATTTTGAATACTCGCTCCGCCAAGAGTTCGACGTTCCTTATGCTCATCCTTTAAATAATATGTAATTAAATCAACTATTGCTAGTTTTAAATCCAGAGGGCATGCTTCATAGCCTGCCTTGTACGTAACTTTTACTGACGCCGCTCCGCGAGGCCAGTTTTTATAGGTTGACCCCGTAACGTAAAGTACACTATCCGTCTTCTTGTCAAGATAATAGTCTGTAGTTGGCACGGTGGTGTAACTTTCCGTTACGGAGTCTCTTTTTTCTACCGAAACAATCGTATTTACAGGACTTTCTGTCAGCTGTACAATATGAGTATACCAGTCAATATTAAATTCTTCTACTTTATTTGTAGAGTAGTAATCAACAATAGAATTACCACAATAAGTCTTTACTAATTGACTCACTGAAGGTACTAAAGTAGCAAGACGCAAGTCTTCTTTAGGGCTTGCAATGCCTTCTGCTTCTTTGTATTCTGCAAGAGTAATTAAATCTGCCATAATAAATCAATTAGTAAAAACTTGGGGAGGAAACCCTCCCCAGTTTATTTATCTAGCTATTAAGAGGACGCTTGGATCAACTTAACAACAGATACGTCAGTAGTACCGTTATTAGCAACGAGCTGGTTGAAGCCAAGAGACTGGCTAGCAACGATTACTCGACGCTGGTTAAGTACTTCGTAGTCTTGCTCTACGGATACACCGCGGAGACGTGGAACTACGTGGTTACGAACGTTTACAGCGTAGCCTACAGATGCGCTTGCGCCTTCTGCTTCAAGCTGATCAGATACAACTACTGGAGTTCCAAAGATTGAACCTACAGAACCTGTAATCTTGGTCGCAACATCTGAACCTACGTCAGTAATGTCCGCAAAGCCAGCATCAGCGATCAGATCGTAGTAACGCTTCTGCGATACAACATAGATCAGATCTTCAGGCATCATGCCGTACTTACCCATCAACTTACGAGCTGAAAGGAAGTCTGCTGCGTCAACAACACCAGTACCGGCTGCTGCTACAGAAGTTGTGAACGAGTTGCTGCCTGCGAGAGCCTCTAAACCGTCAAAGCCTTCAGCACCACCAGAAGTACCAGTAAGAAGAGCTCCGTCTACTGCGCGAGCGTGTGCACGTGCAACTGACTCAACAAGCATTGGCATCAAGTTAACAAGAACTTCTTCGTCAATGTTGTTGTCCATGAAAGTAGTCGAGATCAATCGAGTTGCTTTCAGGATTACTTGCTTAGCATTGTACTGAGCGTTAGTGACTTGAGGACGGTTCTCCAAGTTACCTGCGGTATCAGTGTTTGAACCCCAAGCTGCAGGACCTGCGTCTGTCTGGATTGGCAGTACTTGAGTCTGTGAGTTAATTGTGATCTCACGGAACGCTTGTGCCAACTTAAGCTCGAGCATGATTTCCTTCTCAATTTGAGTAGAAACTTCTTGAGCAATATCACCAGCATTAGCTGCGTAGTTGATACCTGCCTTCTCCATCAAGCTCTTAGAATAGTTAGTTTCCCAACCTTTTCCAGTCATTACGCCTAGAAGGTGGCCATACATGAAGTCTTTGCCCCACTTTGAAAGGTCACCAGAACCATTACGGTCAGCGAAGACGCGCTTTGAATCACGCATAGCAGTGATTTCTGCATTCTTCTCTTCGAGGTCTGCTTTGTATTGAGCAATTACTTCCTCAATCTTAGCATCTTTCTCTGACATCTTGGCTTCGACATCTGCGAGAAGGCGCTCAGCACCTGACTCAATACCAGTCTTAATTACAGTTTCAACTTCAGCCTGCTTTGCGGCTTCAGCTTCTGCTGCTTCTTGTGCTGCCTTAGCTTCTGCTTCAACAGCGGCTTTTTCCTCGGCCTGACGAATTGCGATTTTAGCAGCAGTCTCATCCGCTACCTTCTTAGCAAAAGCCTCCAGGTCGAGTTCGGGAGTGTTTACTTCCGACATGTTTATCTCCTTTTGAACTGACTTTTCAGTTCCATCCGGTGTATCACTAGCTTCAAATGAATCTTCATCTTTAGCCAGAGACTGACCGGCTAGATCTACACTATTAGTGAAAGTTTTTTTGAACTCATT
>Ga0181379_1001180_pt1 | contig 12329 bp, 12 predicted proteins | sample 2SPOviralmetaG_FD_130115 | JGI IMG/M metagenome (GOLD analysis project Ga0181379, IMG submission 130115) | Marine viral communities from the oligotrophic San Pedro Time Series (SPOT) site, San Pedro Channel, CA, USA - 2 SPOT_SRF_2009-07-10 | ecosystem: Environmental > Aquatic > Marine > Strait... | reverse complement strand
TTCTAACTGTTTACACCTATCTCGGAGCGAGTTTCTCTCCGTTCTCACTCTTTCCGATTCCTCCAATGAGGCATTGCTTAGCTCATTTTGGGCAAGTGCGGTTGTGAGATTGGACTGCGCGGCAGCGAGTTCTGCCTTCAAGGCATCGATTTCTGCCTTCAAGGCAGCGATTTCTGCATCCTTGGCAGCAATTTCTGCATCCTTTGCAGCGTTTTGCAGTTGGGATACCCTACCCCCTGCACTCCAATCGGGTTCGTACAATTCCTTAACGGAGCATTTCGGACAAGAATTGTTGTGCATCCAAAATTCCGCATTTGAGCAAAGATCACAGGACATACTGGCACTGATTGGGTGCGTTGGCAATTTAATTAATATATAATTGTCGGGCAATTTAGCATCATTTTTTATAATGTCTTATCGGGATATAAAAAATTTGTGTTTTATTAAGTTATTTTTCATGAAATAAAGAGTTAGTTACTTTCCTTGCAATCCATCTAGATAGGCACGGACAATTTTTCCATCTAGGTAGCACTTCCAGGTTTCATTATCGTGATCAAATAAAACCAAAAAATCTTCTTTATCAAATCCAGTAATTGTACCACAATACTTATATAATGAGTTTCCGTAATAAAATCTTACTGATACAATATCACCTACCGCATATTGAGACTCACAGTAATTCTGACGATTACTGCGACGTGGACGTTTTTTGATTGTAGGAATGATGGTATGTTGTAGTGGGCGTGTATTTTTGGGTCTTAATATTTCAGTTACATGGGTAAAACGTATCCCATGACCAATCAACCACGGATGTATCCTTGCTGCAGGTGTTGACATAGATAGTAAATTATATTAATAAGATATCAAATAAAATACCATCATTTTTATTACTTTAAACGATATAAAAAAATAAATATATATAAATATATTATGAAAAAGTATTACAATAACAATAAAAAAAAATATTGGAATGATACGGTAATCTTTCAAAGGGATAATTCTTTAAACCAAGATATAATATCAGAAATCGAAGATAAATGTAAATATGATATTATAGAAATAAGTGATTATGGTAAGAAAAAAAAAAGTAAAAATATTTCTGTTAAAAATCGAGATCTTTATACTAGATATAGATTAAATAGGGAATTACCTTATTTAAAACAATATAAACATCTGGTATCTGTTAATCCACCAGGAAAAAAATATTTATTTTTTTTAAACAATTTTGCAAATAAAAATAATTGTATTTTTATTAATCGTTACAAGGATAAAAATTTAAATTATGAACATCAGGTTTTAAAAATAAATATGAATTTAGATAAAAATCTTCATAAAGGTACACTTTTTGATGGACAAGTTGTAAAGAAAAAAGACGATAAGTGGTATTTTGTAATTAATGACCTTTTTATGTATAAGGGAAATAATATTATGAATAATAATTTTTTAGATAGGTTAGAAATTATTAAACAAATTTTTAATGATAAAAAATATTTTGAAAAATTAGATAATCCTTATGTTGATTGTTATAAAAATATTCATGATGAGGTAATATATTTTGAGATTAAATTATATGTTGATTATAAACATGGATTAGATTTATCTACAAATTATTATAGATATTTTAATTATTTTGATAATAATGAAAAATTTAAGAATTTAAAAATATATGAGGATGGTTATAATGGTGATATACCAAAGGGTATCATATTTACAAACATTGATATAAATGCAACTCAGTTACATTATGTTATACCAATCCATGAACACGAGGATATACCAGTTAATCAAGAAGATAATAAAGAAAAAAATGATAAAAATAAAGATGATATTTTTTTTCAAATGAAAAAAAATAAAATATCAGATATTTATCATTTATTTTGTAAAAAAGATGATATAATAATTGAATATAATATTGCTTTTATTACGGATGTAAATCATAGTCAAAAAGTAAATTCATATTTTAAAAAAGATATACTTGAATTTAATATTGAAAATAAAGATTATGAAGACGAAATTATAATTGTTAAATGTGAATATAATTCTAAATTTAAAAAATGGGAACCCATTGATAAAGTAGAAAATATTGAAATTTCAAATTATTCTGATATTAAATCAATTGAAGGAGAAAATATTTTAAAAGAAATTGAAAATACACAATTCAATTATATAAATATACCTGAATTTAATAAAAATGATTATATGATATATAATGAATATAATGAAGAAATATCAATTGAATTTTTAGAAGATATTTTAAATAAATATGGAGTTAAACATAAAATAGAAAATTATCATTTAATTAAAACGGCATTTGTAAGTAAAACTTATTCCAAAGAATATTACATTAAAGGATTTAATAAATATGGAAATGGTAATATTGCTTTTAAAAAGGCATATCAATTAATTACGAATGGTAAAAAAGATAATCAAAAAAATTGTTTAGAACTTTCAGATATATCAAGTGAAAGATTAGAATGGTATGGTGATGCTAAATTAGCAGAAATTATCTCAACATATTTAGAAAATAGATATCCTAACGAAGATGAAGGATTTTTAACAAAAATAAGAAGTAAATTAGTTAGAAAACAAACTTTAGCAGAACTTGGAATGAAATTAGAATTTAATAAATATGTATTAATGTCAAAACAAATTGAACTATATGAAGATGGTCGTAATAGTTTAGATATTAGTGAAGATTGTTTTGAAGCATTTATTGGAGCATTAACTAAAGAATTTAAATACGGAAAATGTGAATATAAACTAACACAATTTATTATAAATTTATATGAGAGAGAGATTGATTTCATAGATATCATTAATAAGAATGATAATTACAAGACACAATTAATGGAACATTTCCATAAATTAGTTGGAAAAAATCCCATATATAGAGAAGAGATAACTAAAGATGAAAATACTGAAGAAAAAATATATCATATAAATGTTTTAGAACCGATTAATAGACAAATTATTGGAAATGGTACAGATAAAATTAGAAAAAAAGCAGAACAGAAGGGTGCTCATAATGCCTTAATTTATTTAAGAATTTTATAAAAATTTTTATAATAATTCTTTATAAATTATAATTATTTTAATAAATTATAATAATTCTTTTGAATATTTTTAAAAAAAATATTCACAATAACAGTTAAATTTTTTGTGATTACACATATTTAACCAATGTGGTATTCTCATATAATTAAAAGCACATTTTTGATTCAGTTTATGTTCGTAATATTTTGAAAGTGGTTTTTTATTTTTTATAATTTTTTTATCTAAATCAAATATACGATTACAACCTGGAATAACATTGTCATCATTTGGTAAAAAATATGGAGAATTATGTATCATTAATAAAAAAAACTTAAATAATTCTTTATAATCATTATTTTTTATTTGATGATAGTGATTAGACGTTAAAGATAAAGATTTACTCCATGTTTTATTTACCAATTCACATGAATAATGATTCATATGAAATAAGATTGTTTCTAATTTTATAATACAATATTTTAATTGTGATATATCATTTTCTATATCTTCACATATTTTTGTCAGGTCATTATTTATTTGATCATTATTTTTAAGAAATAAATGTTTTTTAATATATTTTATTATAATTTCTCCATAATATTGATCATTATATATTACAGATCTTTCAAAAATATCATCATCATTTGTTTTTCTACATATTAAATCATCCGTAATAGTTAAATTACTCATAATTATTAAATATATATAACTATATATATATTTATATCAATTTTTTATTTTCTTTTACTATAAAAGAACTATATAATCTTTAAGAACTATATAATCTTTAGTATACAAAATTTAAAAAATAATTATTTAAAAAAATGAATCTTATATATATTGTAATATATTTATACATTATGGAGAAATATCTGAGTAAAGGGAAGTTAGTGATACCTGTTCATATAACTTATAAAAAAGGGAAAAAAAATACTAGTTTTCCATTAAATTGGACGAGTGTTAATAACGTCGATGAATGTTATGAATTATTTAAAAAATATCCAACTTATAATTCGATTGCATTATTAACCGGTAAAAAGAATAATATAAGTGTTCTAGATATTGATGATATTAATGAATGGAAAAATATTGAACATTTACTCGGAGATATAAGTAAATGTATAATTACAGATACAAATAAAGGTTTTCATATATATTTTCAATATACACCTGAATTAAAACAAACTACTAATTTATATCAAGGAATTGATGTTAGAAATGACGGTGGATGTGTATTTTGTCCACCAAGTGAATATATGATAGAAAATGATAAAATAACTTATGAATTTAATGAAGGTAATATTGTTGAGAACTTAAAAAAAATGGATAATCTACCTATTATACCAGATGATTTTTTAAAAACTATTAAGAATAAGACTCATATACAATCAATTAATGAAGAACCAGTTAATGAAGTAGCAACTAATGAAGAACCAGTTAATGAAGTAAAAAATATATTAATAAATTTACCAATTGAAAAAAAAATAATGAATGTTGAATCATTATTGAAAGATATTCCAATTGAATGTTTTGATGATTATACTATATGGAGAAATATAGGATTTGCATTAGCAAATTATTCAAATAAAGACATTCAAATGCTTGAAATATATGATACATTTTCAAAAAAATCATCTAAATATGATGAAATGAAATGTAAAGATATTTGGAAAAATACAGATTTAAATAGAACAGATTGTTTAACAATTAGTTATATCAAACGTTTAGTACGTGAGAATAAAGTTAAAGATTTAAAACAAGATTATTTAGATAAAGATATTCTTTATGAACTAGTTAAAAATAAGAGTAAAGACATATGTGATTATATTAATAATTATTTTGCAGTAATTACATCAAATGATACAGGTAAAATGATATATTCTGAAAAAGAATATAAGAATGGAAAATTAGTAAATATAATATTAATTTATACTGATAAAAATTTAATTGATAAAATACCTGGTGAGATTAAAATTGGTAATGATGAGAAAAGTATTCATATTCTAAAATTTTGGATTAATTCTATAAATCGCAAAGAATACCGAAAAATTATATTTGAACCAGGATTAAAAGATGATATTAATTTGAATTTATTTATAGGTTTTAATTTTGACAAAATTCCCGATTATGTAGTTAATAAAGAAAAAATTAAATATATTTTAATTCATATTAAAGAGGTATTGTGTAATAATGATGGCAAAAGTTATGATTATTTAGTAAAATGGTTAGCATATATATTACAATATCCTAATAAGAAAATGGGAGTAGCAATTGTTTGTAAATCACAACAAGGTGCCGGTAAAAATTTATTTTTTGAAAATTTTTTTGGTGATATGATTATCGGTAGAAAACATTCAATTTGTGTTGCAGATCCTAGTCAAGTTGTAGGGAAATTCAATGGTTCAGTTGAAAATAAAGTTTTTACAGTTGTAAATGAAATTAAGGCAGAAAGTGATATGATAAAGATGAGTAATTTATTGAAATCATTAATTACAGACGGGACACAAAAAATTGAAAAAAAGGGTCAAGATGCTTTAACCGTTAATAATTATAATAATTATGTATTATTGACAAATAATCATCATGTTGTAAATGTTGAACCAGATGACAGAAGATATTTTTGTTTATCTGCTTCGTCAAAATTCAAAGGTAATCAGAAATATTTTAATAATTTAGTTGAAAATATGCTAACACCTGAATTTGGAAACGAGTTTTTTCAATTTTTAATGCAAATTAATTTAACTGATTGGGATTTTAGAATGATTCCTATGACTAAATATAAATCTGAACTTATGAAGTATTCAATTAATCCAATTATTAAATGGTTCAATGAGTGGATAAAGATGACGAATGAAGATGATATTAGCATTAAAAAGAATGAAATGTATGAATTATATAAGGAAACTTCTGAAAATAATACTTTTGGGAAAATTAAATTTTTTGATTATTTGAAGAATGACGAAAAAGGTGTAAGTTCAATTGTAGAAATTAAGAAAGGACGTAGTATGTATATTGAATTTAATAAAACTGAAGTAATCGAAGAATTAATGAGAAAATCTCTCTGGGTAGAAGAATAATTTATTCTTTGTAAAATCAATAATTTCTATATATTTATAATAAATTCTTTTCAATATCAATAATTTCTATATATTTATAATAAATTCTTTTCAATATCAATAATTTCTATATATTTATAATAAATTCTTTGTAAAATCAATAATTTCTATATATTTATATAAATTCTTCTTATAATTAATAATTTCAATAAATTAAAAATGATGGTCTTTTATTCAATAATCTATTTATATAAGTTAATACAGATGTCAGTCGAGGAATACGATATGGTGTTTCAGAGTTTGCGTAAACTTTACGATGACCAGACGGAGAAGATCGCTACCCTGGAGAAGGAGAACGCTTCCTTACAGGGGAAACTCGCTACCCTGGAGAAGGAGAACGCTTCCTTACAGGGGAAACTCGCTACCCTGGAGAAGGAGAACGATTCCTTACATGAGAGAGTGACTAAGTTGGACAAGTCCAACTCTTTCACTCCTTCATGTAAGGAACTTGCCAAGAAAGAACCTAAAGCGATTACAGAAAAAGAAATCGATCCGAATAGAAAAATTCTCAGAAGTATACTTATGCAGATTTCAAAGTTACGTAAAGCGGTTAACAGTCGGATATCGGAAATGTGCAGAAATAACCTTGAAACCCCTCATTTAGAACTAAGAAAAGAAATTTTAGATAAGATGGGGATGCCCGCTGATACAAACAAAGACATATATCTTTCTAAAATTTTTTCCAATCAGAGTTTGACAGAAGATGATTGCGAGATGTTTATATCACGTGGTAGAATACTTGAAAAAGCATATCTGATGATACTTGAAGTTTACAAGATTTGCAATGAAGAAGATGACGACGTATTTGCTACTTTGCATCCTGGACGTGGAAATGATGAAGATTTCTATGCGGAACTTACATCATATGCAGGTACTTTGGATGAACGTACCTTGTGCGTAACATATTTTAGAACGTTATTAGGTCATGGTAGATATCAATGTTTTGATTCGTCTGATAGTGAAGATGAAGAGTTACCATTAACAAGTTATGATGGTAAAGAAATTATTTCATTTTGTCATGCATGACGTTAACAGGTTCTTAAAATAAGTTAAATTTTAAATTATAAATATTTTTTTACAATAATTTATATTTTACATCTTTATTTAAATATTCAAATATTTAATAATATTAATATGGAACAAAAAACTTTTTGTTATAATTGTGGAAACTATGGACATATATTTAAAAACTGTCATTACCCTATTATCAGTTTGGGTATAATTTGTTATCACAAATTAAATGATAAGTATAAATTTATTTTAGTGCGACGTAAAGATACTTTAGGATATACTGATTTTATTAGAGGAAAATATTTATTAAATAAAGAATCTATATTAAATTTAGTCAACATTATGACTATTAAAGAAAAAGAAAATATATTAAAATATGATTTAAAAAAATTATGGGATGAATTATGGACTATTAGTAAAGATGAACATATAGATGAATTTGAAAAGTCCAAAGAAAAATTAGATATTATTAGAAATAACGGAATAGAAGAAGAAAATAACGGAATCACGAAACATCTTAAATTAGTTGATATCGTCAAATTGTCTAATACAAATTATCAGGTACCTGAATGGGGTTTTCCAAAAGGAAAAAGAGAAAAAGATGAAAATAATTTAGAAGGTTCAATAAGGGAATTTGAAGAAGAAACTAATTTAAAGAAAAATCAATATAAATTATTGAATTTAAAACCAGTTATTGAAAATTATATTGGTTCAAATAGTAAAAAATATAGACATATTTACTATATTGCAAAATTATTACCTAATGTAAAGATTGCATTATCAGAAGATAATATTTTTCAAAAAACAGAATTAAGTTCAATCCAATTAATGTCTTACAAAGATGTAGTTGAAAACATTAGACCATATAATAAAGAAAAATTAGCAGTTTTAGAATCAGTTATTGAAACTTTAAAATATTTAGATGAACACAAAATAGACTTATAAAAAAATATTTAGATGAACACAAAATAGACTTATAAAAAAATATTTTTATATTATATATATGAGCAATAATTTTAATTTTTATGAAGCTATGGAAAAAGCTGATCTAGATCCATTCAGAGCAATGGAGATAGAAGGCGAAGTTTTATCTAAACTAAAAGAGGAGGAAAAAAATATGTCTAATATGAGTCAAGCAGAGAAGAACAATCGAGAAAAAATGATATACGACTTAGCATTGTTAGATAAACAAAATAAACTTATATACAATCAACTTAAAACTTTTTGTAATCATTCTAATAATAAGTTAACGTTTCAACAAGTTCGTAATAAGATTGAAAATTTAAAAAATGAACGTAATAAAAAAACTCTTAAATTAAATATGTCCAATACTGGTAATGTTACTACTATGAATCTAGAAGTTGAACAGATTCTTCATAATAGGTTAAAAAATAATACTAATAAAAATACTAAAAATCGATTAAGAAATAAGTTAGCAAATTTATATACAAAAAATGTCAAGGTGTTCAATATACTTAAAAATTTAACTCGTAATAATATATTTACTGCTAATAAAATTAATGAAATGATAAAGATGTTAAAAAATACTGAAAGTATGACAAATGCTGAAGCTAATGCTGCATTTAAAAACTTATTGAATACTAGTAAACCACCAAAAGGTGGTAAACCAAGAAAAATTTATACTGGGCAACGTGGAGGAAAATATTATTATAAAAGGGTAAATAATAAGATGGTTAAAAAATATATTTGAAGACACAAATATTATAGTTATATATAAATATAATGATAAATTTAAAAAAATACAAAGATATTTTAGGAAAACCAAAAGAAGGCGTTCATAAATATAGATTTTTAGATACTGCTGTTGTAGATTATATCTTATCTATATTAGGTGCGATTATTTTAACATATTTAAGTGATATTCCTCTTGTTCTAACAACTATATTTAGTTTTTCATTAGGTATTATTTTACATATTCTTTTTGGTATACATACAAATACCACAAAATATTTAGGATTTTAATGTCCTATATTTCTAAGACATATAGATGCTCTTTCTCCACAACTATCAAATCCAATAGTATTACTATCAATACAATCTGTTTCAGGTGGACAATCATTTCTACGGTTAATAGGTTGTTCTGAACCATTTTCACAGAATCTATAACAAATATCTCCCTCTTTTAATTCATTAGGTGCGATATTATCTCTACATTCGGCATTTTGAGGTGTTTCACAAAACATTCTTGAACAAGCAATATATACACCATTTACACCAATTTGACAACTATTACAACCATCAAACCATATTTGACATCCAGTTGTAATACAATTACCATATTCATCACGTCGTTCATTATTTCGACAAAATTGTTTACATATACCAGGTGCATCTGCAATCATTGGACCCATCGTATTTACACATTCTAATGCTGGACTACAAATATTTTGCATATTAGGTAAAGTAAAACCTCCGCAACTATCATTTTCTAAAGCATAATTGACACATTCATTTCTTCCATTATAATCATTTGTAACAGGTCGACAAAATTTATCTTCGTGACAATCAGAATTGCTCTGACAACTATTTTCAGTTCTATAATAACTTGTACAAGTAGGAGTATTTTGAGTAAAACAATACATCATTGTACAAGCACCGAATGTTCCATCTCTATTAACTTGACAAGTATTACATCCATCATTCCATGTAGCACAATTTTTGGGAATCATACTATGAGGTTGTTCAATTATTGGGTTACAGTTTATAGTACCACATCCATTAGTACAACCACATTTATCAATAACAGGTGGATCATAGGTACAATCAGGACCAGGAGCAGGACACGGAGTAGGAGCAGGACAAGGAATAGAACAATCATTGTATAAGATAGGATTTTCAATAGATTCACAATTTGTTTCCCAAGGACGAATACATTGACTTAATGATTCACACCATTGATATCCACCATCTAAAACACAATTATGATCGTCATGTTGAGAACCAACGATCATTTGAGAATTAACTAAAGATAATAAGTTTACAAGAATATTCACTAATTTCATTATATATTTTTAACTATATTTAAATTTTAAATATTAGTTATATTATTTAAATTTAAAATATTATTTATATTATTTAAATAATAAAATTTATTTAAAGTTAGATGCTTGATATTTGTATTAAGAATAAAGTAAAACAATATTCTAATAATATTGTCATATCAAATAAAGAATTACCCTGTTTTCAAATACCGAATGAAGAATTTACTTTTGATTTTTATTTTGATTTAATTGAAATAATTTATTATAGTTATTATTCATATTATATTTGTATTTATTTATTATACATTATTGATATTGTATAAAATTATGTTAATGTTATATAAAATTATAATAAGATTTTTTTTAATATAAGTTAGAAATTTTTAAAATATACATTAATCAATTTTTAATTATGATATAATACAGGATTTTCAATAGATTCACAATTTGTTTCCCAAGGACGAATACATTGACTTAATGATTCACACAATTATGTTCGTCACGCTGAGAACCTGGGTATTGTGACATTACGTCAACAATTATAAATGCAAAAGAACTCATTAAAATATTAATGAACTTCATTTAGTATATTATTAATTTATATTTAATTTAGTATTTAAATGAATTTTAATTAAAATTGATGGCTTAATTTATTATTTGTTATAATTCATTAATTATGACACGGGGAAAGAAGATGTCTCGAAAGAAGTACAAGGAACTTCCGGATGAAAGAAAAGAAGTTATTCCGCGTAACCGTAAAACTGCCATTGAAACGCGACGGCGTCGACATTATCGCATTGAGCAAGGAGAACGCGATAATGCTATTCTTCATATTGGAATCACACTTAAGATACAGCAAATCGAAGTATTATGCGGTCTTTTCAATAAGGAGATTCCTGAGTACTTGAATGAAATTTTCCATACATTCGTATTTCCTCTAATCGAACTACGTTCTCTTGAGAATATTTCAGATAGAAAGATACGAAATCGAATACACGCACATAACAGTCTTGCCAAACTCAAGAACAAGGTTTACGAAGTTGAGATAACCAACCTTCTTCTTCTAGACCGCGACCAAAAGCTTCAGTTGATTCTGGACGAACTTATTCGTGGCTAAATTAACAAACAACTTAAACAAAATATATAAATTTATAATTAATTTTTATTGATTAGTATTTTAAGGTAATTGATTTACAATTACATTATGTTTTTTTCTTTTGCTTATAAATAATTGAAAAAAACATCAATTTTTATTGAATTATAGACGTAATACATTAAAAGTCATATTCATTAATATATTCTGGGATATATTTAATATTTTGAATAATATTTAAAAAAAGTTTATCAATATATTCTGAAAAATTAGTAATTAATAAACGTTCACTAAAAAAGACAATCGTAAATACGAATGAAAATATTAAAATTTGTATTATTTTAATATTATTATTATTTGATTTTTTATTTATATTAATTGTATTATTATGAATTATTTTTTTTAAAGTTTCAATTTGGTTTTTATACTTTTCTTCGTTCTTAATTAGAGATTCTTTTAATTCTTCATTTTCTTCGAAATAATAATATATATCTTCATTTGTATTAGATAATTCTTTTTTTATATTAGATAATTCTTCCTTTGTATTAGATAATTCTTCTTTTGTATCATCATTTAATTTAATAGTAATTTTTAATAGATTGTTACTATGCTTTAATTTTTCTTCCGTATTTTTCATTTTTTCAATAATAATTTTATTTTTTATAGCGTTATTTGTTCTATTAAAATCGTTTTCAATTAATTTTTTACGGATAAAAGTATATGATTTATCAATATTATCATGAAGAATTTTTATTTCTTCTTCACTCCACAATGACATAATATTCAATTTTAATAATTTTTGAACAAATAAATCATTTTTTAAATTATAATATTTCTAGTATAATAGGACAATGATCACTTCCGTAAATATCATCTAATACATCTGTATTTTTAATAATTTCAATATATTTATTAAAAATTAAAAAATAATCAATACGTCTTCCCTTATTTTGTGTCCTTGCACCAGATCTTTGATCCCACCAAGTATATTTATTTTTAATATCTGGTTTTAGATGGCGAAAAACATCTAAATAATTTAAATCATTAATTAGAATTTTGACATTATCTCTTTCT